>LXNJ01001888.1_pt1 | contig 11973 bp, 11 predicted proteins | sample 809081 | NCBI WGS metagenome assembly LXNJ01 (sample SAMN04870510, study PRJNA318959) | sponge metagenome | biome: sponge; feature: marine sponge reef; material: water | host: Petrosia ficiformis | place: Greece: Milos, Mediterranean Sea | collected 2013-05-29 | depth 5-7 m
GGCGCATCAGGCACTTGCTGCTGCGTCTGGGATACACCGTTGGGTATCGCCGCGTTGCCCGATTGATGAAAGCAGATAATCTCTCGGTTGCTGTCAAACGGGCTTGTCAAACCACGAGATCGCTTGAAGGTCCACAGCCCTGGGTCAATCGGCTTGAAACCCTTGACATCTGTTGATGCGATCAGGTCTGGGTTGGCGATATAACGTATGTCCGTCTCTACAGACGCTTCGTCTATGTTTCGGTGCTCATGGATGTCTTCACTCGCATGATAAGAGGGTGGCAGGTGAGCCACCATTTGAACACATCTCTGACCCTGAAACCTTTAGAACAGGCAGGACACCAAAGCGTGCCAGAGATCCATCATTCTGATCAAGGTGTTCAGTCCCTTGCAAAGGCATATATTTCCACTCTCAATCGTCATGGGATTGAGATTTCATTAGCAAAGAGAGGCTGCCCGTGGAAGAACGGGTATGCTGAAAGACTCATCCGGACTCTCAAAGAGGAAGAAGTTCATCTTAATGATTATGAGGATATAACTCAGGCTAGAGCACGCATCGGTCATTTTATTACACAGGTGTATCATCACAAACGCCCTCATTCGGCGTTAGGGTATTTGACACCTGTTGAATTTGAGCAAAAAACTTGTCTTAACTTTACTAATTTTTTGGCCCTAATTAGCGTTGGCACTTCACTTATTCATTATTCTGGTTGGTGGGGCATTCCTAATCCTCAGACAAATTTTTAAAGGGTAGAAGTCGTTAAATATATAAGACAGAACTTTCAACCGATTATACAAAGGATCATTACAATGAAGAAATATACCAAATTTTTAAGGACCGTTAAAAGCATAACTACGGTTACATTAGGGCTTATTCTAATAATCAGTTCAACAAGCCCAATTTTCGCTGCAAAACGTGATAAGCAGTACATTGCCAAACAGATTTCCAACTTTAGGGTAGACGGTGACATTCGTGAATGGGAACGCGCCGAAGCTGTCGCCTTTGATGAGTTAAAAGATGCTGGAGCAGAACTCCCTAAAGCAAGTGACTTTTCTGGTAAGGGACGCGTCGCTTGGAGTGCAAAAGACCCTACCCGTATCTATTTCCTTGTTGAAATTACAGACGATGAACTCCAAGACATCAACCCGCATAATAGTAAGTGGTGGGAGGATGATAGCGTTGAATTTATGTTTGATTTTGACAACGAAGTGGTAAGGGCAGCGCTCGTTCAGTGGACTCTCGGCGCCAATGGAAAGGATCTTTCTGCCGCCGCATCGGCAGACAATACGGAATGGGCACTTTCTAAGAACGGCAATAATTATATCTATGAAGTTGCTCTTGATCCGACAAAACCACGCGGTCCAAATCCAGGTAACCCAAATAGCGGAAAGAACTTCAAAGCGAAAGATGGATTAACTATTGGATTTAGTTTTCACATGAATGATTGTGAAAATGGGCAGCGTGAACATCAGATTGGATGGATAGCCGGTAATGCTTGGGATGCACTCGCTTTTGGTGATCTCACTTTTGACAAAGAATTCTTGGACGTGGAACCGTTAGGTAAAGTCGCATTAACATGGGCGGCTATCAAACAATAGTTTCTTTGCCATGCCTATTTCCGTGGGCATGGCTTTCCTACCAACTAAATCAAATCCAACCTTCTTAATTGAAAATTACTTCCCGCTTGTTTCATCAAAACCCCATGCTTCTGCAATGTATCAGCAAACCTCTTACAAAGGAAGACGCCTTTAATGTATAACCTAAATGGAAAAGTCGCTTTGGTGACAGGTGCAGGAGGTAGAAAAGGCATTGGTCGAGCCATCGCTACGCGTTTAGCAAAAGAGGGAGCAGATGTTGCTGTCAACGATATAACCGAACATCCGTATGCAGCGGACGATACGGAGTGGGGTGGGTTACCAGATGTTGTTCGCGAAATCGCAGCGATAGGCCAACGATCTATCAGCGTAGTTGCGGATGTATCAGATGCAAAGCAGGTTGGCGAAATGGTAGAAAAAACCGTTGCTCACTTTGGAAAGATAGACATTCTCGTTAACAATGCAGGGACAAAAGCCGGAAAAGATCGCGTGTTAGTCGTTGACCTCGCTGAAGAAGATTGGGATAGGGTGCAAAATGTTAATGTGAAAGGGGTGTTCCTCTGCTGCCAAGCGGTGGCACGACACCTTATCGCACAGGGCACTGGTGGCAAAATCATCAACATCTCATCCGTAACAGGCAAACGAGGTTCAGCACGCTATGCCGCGTACAGCGCCTCTAAATTTGCTGTCCTCGGTTTAACACAGTCCCTTGCACACGAACTCGCACCGTATCAGGTTAATGTCAACGCTATCTGCCCAAGTCTTGTGGATACCGAACGCGTTGCACATTTAGCTGCTGCTATGATGCCTGCAGACCTTTCAGCAGATGAACAAAAAGCAGAGTTTGCCCGTCGCGCTGAGACATCCGTGCCGTTAGGGCGACTTGCTGAAGGGGCGGATATAGCGAATATGGTAGCATTTTTTGCCTCAGATGAAGCCGCTTATCTTACAGGATTGGCTGTCACTGTATCGGGCGGTTCAGTGATGGATTAGAAGAGGTTTTCAACCTGATGTATCACGCTTTGGAAGCGCGATACATTATGGTGTGACATCGGCGTTGCAAACGCCTTCCACAAGAGACAATACACAGCCTAATCCGCATTATCAACCGTGAGATCCCACAACAACACGATGCCACCACTCACACTCGCCAGTGTTTCCCCGTCCGGACTAAATGCTATACTTAAGACAGAATCCCGATACGCTTTTAGTGTCCGCAGATGTTTGCCGGTGCGCATATCCCACAACATCACGGTGCTATAACCATCCCACTCGCCAGTGTTTCCCCATCCGGACTGAATGCTACGCTATAGAGTTCTCTGCGATGTCCCTTCAATGTCCGCAGCAGTTCGCCCGATAGTGCATTCCATAAACGCACGGTCTTGCCCTGATCGCCACTTGCTATGGTTTTGCCATCTGGACTGAACGCTACACATTTAACTTGATCTTTATGCTTCAACGTCAAAAGCGGGGCACCACTATGTACATCCCACGCGCGCACAGTGCCATCACGACTCCCGCTCACCAGCAGAAAACCATCCGAACTGAACGCGACAGTACTGACCCAACTCTGATGCTCTGTTATCATATTGATACGTTTACCTGTTGGCATATCCCACAAACAGATGGTGCCAATACCACTCCCACTCGCCAGCGTTTTTCCATCCGGGCTAAATGCGACGGTTGTGACCAGACGTTTATGTCCAACCAACGGCGGAAGCGCTGCACCTGTTTTTACATCCCACAAACCCACGGTATTGTCCCCACTGCCACTTGCTAATATCTGTCCATCGGGACTAAACGCAACGCTTGTGACCGGTTCGGTATGCCCTTCCAGTAACCGCAGCGTTTTCCCTGTCTGCACATCCCACAAATGCACGTTATTGTCCCAATTACCGCCTGCCAGTGTTTTGCCATCTGGACTGAACGCGATGCAACGGATATTCTGCATATGGTTTACTATCTTTCGAAGTTCTCTGCTGGTTTCCACATCCCACAACCGCACGGTGTTGTCCCTACTACCACTCATCAACGTTTTACCATCTGGGCTATATGCAACGCTGATACCGCCTTCCGCATGCCCAGACAACACTGACAGCTGTGTCCCTGTCTGCACATCCCACAGCCGAATAGTTTTGTCCCAACTCCCACTTGCGAGCGTCTTTCCATCCGGACTGAACGCTACACTCACGACAGACTTGTTATGTGCAGTCAACGTCTGAAGAGATACGCCCGTTTGCGCAACCCACAAGCGGATAGTTTCGTCTTCACTTGCACTTGCCAGTGTCTTTCCATCTGGACTAAACGCTACGTCTAAGATTTTGTCCCTATGCGCTATGAACGTCCGCAGCGTTTTCCCTGTCTGCACATCCCACGACCTCGACATTTTGTCATTGCTCCCACTTGCCAATGTTTTCCCATCCGGACTGAATGCGACGCTTGTTACACCCCCAATATGTCCTTCAAGTGTCCGCAGATGTTTGCCGGTGTGTACATCCCACAAACGGATGGTCTCGTCCTCACTGGCACTTGCGAGCGTTTTCCCATCCTGGCTGAACGCAACGTCCGTGGTCCTGCCTTCATGTCCTTGCAGCGTCCAAAGTTCAGTGCCGGTGTGCACATCCCACACACGGACGGTTCTATCGATACTTGCACTCGCCAATAAAGAACCATCTGGACTGAACGCTACGCTCAAAATCCATTCCGTATGCCCTGTCAGCAGATTAAGGGTTTTGTCCGTCTCTACGTCATACACCCAAATACCGATGCTACACGCGACTGCCAAGCGTTTTCCATCATCGCAACTCGCGATATTTCCTGTTATTGAGCCTCTACCGATCCGCGCTTTCACGCCTTCGAGTAAACCTCGTAAATGCCAATCCTGCGCGTCTTGTGCAACGGTGTTTAGAGAAATAACGCATATCGCTAACCCAATCGTTAAAATCAAAAACAGCGTTTTTTGCATGAGAGTTGTCCTTTTTTGGATGAAGTTGTTTTGACTTCATATTATAACATGAGTTTGTGATAAAGGTATGTATAATTATTGGTTATTGGTAATTTTCTGAACCGCGGATTATCACGGATTTCTCGGATTACGCGGAATTTAGGAGTAGCACTGTTCGTAGTCGCGCAATTCATTGCGCCTCTTTCTTCTTCGTAGGTTGGGTAGCGAACCCTACCCAACCTACGATACTTACAAGAAAGATGACCTGGCTAATAACAATATATTTACACACTCAAAGATCACGAAAATACTTGACAAAAACTCAAAAACCTTTTAGAATTCATAAAAAATCCAGACTGGAGACAAGAATGAAACTGGCAATATGCAACGAAATGTTTGAAAATTGGAAAATTGAGGATGTGTTCACTTATGCTGCCGAACTTGGATACGATGCGGTCGAAATTGCACCATTTACATTAGCAGACTCGGTTTTGGACATCAGCGAAACGGAACGGACCCGAATCCGCAAAGCCGCTAAAGATGCAAAAATAGAAATCGCAGGACTTCATTGGCTACTCGTTTCACCGCCAGGGCTCTATATCAACCATCCGGACGCAGACATACGGAACGAAACACGGGACTATTTACTGGCACTTATTGAACTCTGTGCAGATTTAGATGGACAGATACTGGTTTTCGGGTCACCACAGCAACGCAATGTCATGGAACCGCTCAGCTTTGAACAAGCATGGAATTACGCAAAGGATACCTTCGCAGCAGGGGCGGAACTCGCTGGTGAAAGAGACGTAGTATTGTGCATGGAACCGTTATCAAGCGATCAAACTAACTTTATTTCGCACCCTGACAAAGCCGTTGAAATGGTTAACGCTGTGAATCATTCTAATTTTCAGATGATTTTGGACGTATGTAGTACCGCAAAAGAAGGTTTGGACATGCCAACACAAATTCGCAACTGTGCCAAACATGTTGCACACTTCCATTCCAACGACGACAACGGCTATCTTCCCGGTTCTGGTAATGTAGATTATCCACCAATCATTGAAGCGTTGAAAGAGGTAAATTACAGCGGTTATGTCTCAACAGAGGTCTTTGATTTCAAACCAGACCCGAAGACGATCGCAAAACAGAGTATTGAATTTTTGAGCTCTCTACTATGATATCCGAATTCCGTGAATGCTATAACGTTTATAGCAAACTCAGAACAGAAATGGGGCGTTGGCTCAAACAGAGCATGCTACTTGACCCGCCCGGCCCGAACAACGGCGGTGAGGACGAGGCAAACTATGCGCTCGCGTGGTTTCCACACTATTTAATCACTGGCGACCCAACCGTTTTGCAACACTTTGATGTTCTAAAAGAGGCACTTCTCGGTTGGGTAGAACGCGATTGTGTGCATGGGTATGAACCGAAGGCTGAAGCGCATCACGGGCCGGAACCATTTCTGCTCTTTTTGCCTCGCTATATCGGATTAAAACCGGACGATACTGAGGCGATTTCCCTTTTAACAGATGCCGCTGAACATATCGGGAATTGGGTGCCAGAAATACCGCCTTGGTACGATTACGCGCGAGATACATTTATCGGCTACAATATCGGCACACAGTTTGTCGAAAACGATAGAAAGAATGTCTATGAACTCGCGGAGCATTTCCGCTTCATTCACATCGCTCTCGCTACATATCATGTTACAGGTGAAAATCGGTATGTGGAGTGGGCATTACGGTATGGACGAAAACGGGCTGAGCGAATCATTGCGGCGCCGAATCCGATGCCGTTACTCTGGGATTTGAATGAAAATGGTCTTAGCGAGGCAGAAGTTGACGCAAAAAATTTGCATCGGCTTGTCGCAAGTTCACATCACGTTCCGGGAGACCCTTTGGCAGGAATTGAAAATCTACTGGCTTCTGGTGCCATTTATGCCTTAGGTGATCTGTATCTCTTATCTGGAGAAGAGATTTTCCAAGCTGCTGCGCAGCGAATCGTTGAACCACTTGTTACATCACTCAGTGATCCTTACAACGATCCAGCTGCATCTGCCCTCAGTTATTATAGATGGACTTTCAACGATACCTATTTTGATACTGCCATTATTGGAGGCTTACAAGAACTTCCACCTACTTCACCAGAACTGTTAGCACTTGTATTCCCACAGGAAACTCGTCGCCGAGAACTCGGGGTAGGAAAGCGGTCAGATATGGCATACTGGGGTGAATGGTCAGATGACGGTTCGGTTCAACCGATACATGAACCGTCAACTGCAACGTTAACACTCGCGTATCAGGTAACAGGTGAGGTAGCTTATGCAGTTAGAGCATTGCGGAATGCTGCTACCCGCCTAACTATCGCAAGACGTGTACTACGCGGTGGAAGGGAACACGCGGACATGGGGGGTGCTGTCTGCTCAGTTGCCGCAGGGCACGGACGCAATTGGGGACAAGGCGCAGTAACTGCTTGCTACGGTCCTCTGCTCCTCGGTACCCGTGAAATCTTGGGCAAGGTTGTCCCACTCATAACTATCAAAAAAACGAATGGACAAAACGTGATACCACCAACACTTCTCTCCTTAGTCCGCCCTATTATTGGGACAAAAAACAAAGCAGAATTAATCTTTTACAATAGTGGCGATTCGTCTCTCAAATTTTCGTGGCAGCCACAAAATTACACTCATGCGTCAAGTAAGAAGGTTGAAGATAGTCCGTGGTACGATGAGGTTCTTGCAGCAAACGAGATTCAGAAACGGACTTTGTAAGAAAGGTCTCACGCAAATAATTTTGGAATGTGTCTGATTAATTTCCGAAATTCTGTGCAACAAGTACTAAATCCAGAATATTAACTTTCCCGTCGCCGTTTACGTCTCCCTCCGTATCTTCTTGACCAAACCGAGAAGCTACAAAAACAAGGTCTGATATATTGACAACACCATCCCCAGTCACATCGTAAAGTAGGTTGGAACTAACCAATTCATAAACAATATCTTGGCTATTTTCGAATTTAACGGGACCGAAGTTTGGTGCAAGCCATTGGTAGGCGGTAGCACGCGTTATTGATAAAGTAGAAATGGTTCTTGTCTGTATTCTAATTTTTAGGCAATTCTCAAATGTCCCTGCTGGCGTCACAACATCTTCTACTTCGATAACTTCATTAGAACTTATGAATGTGATAGGACCGATTAAGTTCACTTCTGAATCAGCCGTAAGTTCCCACGAGGCTCCAAGCTTTAGTAATGCTGGATAGAAAAGAGCGGGTGGATATAACACGGCAATTGCTACACCAAACACTGAATCAAGTTCCACCTCAATTTTATAAAGTTTAATACCCTCTTCATCAAAATTGATAAGATACCGCTCAGTTGTAATGGAATCTGTTCCTAATGTCTCAGTCGTAATTTTGAGTAGTGCGAGTTCTTTGCCGTCAATGGACTCATCAGATGTTTCAACAGTGTAAGTTAGCCGTTCAGCTTTATCCTCGCTTTCCATGACCCATATATTGCCAAGAGTCGTTGGATAATAATTTTGTGCCATAGCAGTGAAACTAAAAAAGATGAGCAGGGCTGCTAAAAGCGCCACCAATAAAGCATTTTTAAACATTTAATCTTCCTTCCGCAAAATTGCTCAAAGTTCTCCCAGAACACCGAGGTGTTCTGTATATAGTAAAGCACATAATTGCTTATACGCGTTGATGATTTCCTGTATTGTTTTTTAGCATTATATTGCCATCATCTTAATAATATTGGCAAAATCCTTTTCAATCGGGTTCAAATCCGGTGAATATGGAGGGAAAACAATAGATATTATGTGGAATGTTACAAGTTTACCAGATACTAACTATAAACACAATCAAATCGTTATAATGGGGTGTGTAAAGTTTTTGTAGAAATCCGCACAACTCCTATTGTAGGGGCGGGTCTCCGGGGAATGCCAAAAGGCATTCGGACCGTTGATTTCTTGATTTGGTGCCTGCCCGTTGCATGGCACTTCCTGCGCAGTGGCGGGGCACCAAATCAACGGTATGAATGCCTTATGACATTCCCCGGGACCCCGCCCTACAGTGGACGCCGCGTAATCATTGCAAATTGAACCTATGTAACCAAATATTTACACACCCACACAAGAGTGCTTCTTGACAATTGAATGCCTCTGTCCTACAATAAGGCACAGTCATTTTTGTACAAAAACTTTACACACCCATAAAAATTTGATTTGCAGAAAATACACATTTATAGTATCATATAAATGTGCATATTTTATCATTAAAGGTACTACATCCGTCTTTTAGCAAAACATGGTAGTGCCTTGCATTTTACTTTTTTTAGACAGATAAGGAGCAAATAATATGAGCAATGAAGCATTAGGAATGGTTGAAACACGTGGGTTGGTCGGTGCGGTTGAAGCTGCCGACACGATGGTCAAAGCCGCGAACGTCAAATTGATTGGAAAAGAACAGGTAGGCGGTGGTTTTGTAACCGTCATGGTCCGCGGGGATGTCGGGGCAGTGCAAGCTGCCACAGATGCTGGGGCAGAAGCTGCCAAAGCAGTTGGTGAATTGGTATCAGTACACGTTATTCCGCGTCCACATTCGGATGTTGAAACGATTATTGCTGGGAAAGCTGCCGATTCGGATGAATAAATTCGTTGTTTGTGTTGGACATGGCGCGACATAGAGATCGCGCCTACGGGAACGTGAAAGCAACTTATACTTACTATTCCCGAATCAACACATAAGCCATGGGATGCACGGATTTCTGAACACGAATCGGTATTTATGCTACACCTATTGATTTATTCGGTTTAAGTGCGTGCCTACTTGAGGTATTGGAGGGTTGAATGGCACAAATTGATGAGAAACAGATTGAACAGATTGTTTCACAAGTTTTAACAACACTGCAGAAAGATGGAACGGTTTCTGTGCCGCCTTCCGTGACATCTGGGGCGAATTCTTCGCGGTCAGGCGTTTTCGGAACTGTTGAGGAGGCTATTGGCGCAGCAAAAACAGCGCAAGAAGCACTCGTTAAACTTGGGTTTGCCAAAAGACGTGAAATTATTGAGGCGATAAAACAGGTCTCGCTTGAAAACGCAAAACGACTCGCGGAGCTGGCTGTTCAAGACACAAAAATGGGCACCGTGGAACACAAGGTGATGAAAAATGAAGGTGCTGTGAACTTGTCGCCCGGTATGGAAGACCTTGTGTCGGAGTCAATGTCCGGAGATGATGGCACGCTTTTGATTGAATATGTTCCGTTTGGTATTATTAATTCAATTACGCCCACCACCAATCCAACTTCAACAGTTATCAACCACGCGATTATCATGATCGCTGCGGGTAACGCCGTTGTATTTAGTCCACATCCGAACGCAAGTGAATGCACGGAAGAGACAATGCATGTCATCAACGAAGGGATTGTAAAGGCGGGCGGACCTGCGAATTTACTCGCCTCTGTTGCAAACGCGACATTGCGGACAGCAAAACAAATTATGGACCATCCCGACATCGCTATGGTCGTTGCGACCGGCGGCGCAAGTGTTGTGCGGGCAGCATTAACAAGTGGCAAAAAAGCAATTGCTGCAGGACCTGGTAATCCTCCCGCGATTATAGATGAAACGGCTGATATTCCAAAAGCAGCAAGGCATGTGATTGCGGGCACAAGTTTTGACAATAACCTGCTCTGTATTGGCGAGAAAGCACTTTTTGTTGTTGAATCTGTTGCGAATGAAACGATCCAGGAATTGACAAAGAACGGTGGACATCTACTCAGTGCAAGTCAACGCGAGGCACTTGAGGCGGTTGTCACGGAGAACGGGGAATCAAACAAGGAATATATCGGTAAAGATGCAAAGACTATCTTGGACGCAGCAGGCATCACAGCACCCGCACAAACAGTTGCCATTGTAGTGGAAGTTCCAGCTGACCACGGGTTTGTTATCAACGAATACCTTATGCCGATTTTGCCTGTCGTTCGGGTGCGTGATTTTGACGAGGCACTCAAAGGTGCGCTCGCAGCAGATGGCGGTAGAGGACACACCGCGATGCTACACACCAACAACACAGCGCGCATCACACAATATCACAAGGCGATGAATTGTAGTGTTGTTGTTGTCAATGCCCCCTCTTATGCATGTTGTGGATTGGAAGGCGAAGGCTTTTTAGCAATGACTATCGCCGGACCCACTGGCGAAGGATATACGCGCCCCCGCACATTTACACGCCAAAGACGATTAACCCTTGCTAACAACTTATCTGCACATACATTATGAGGGAAATAGTTTATTTACGACCAGTTTGAGTCGTTTATTATAATTAAGACAAACACTGGCAACCACAATATCGGAGAAGAACCGCTGTCAAATTTGGTGTCGCTCTGTGAGGAATGCCACTTTGATCTGCATGCGAAAAAGAAAAACTATGGCTCGTAAGGAGGAGACATTATGAAACGAACACTATCGCACAAAACGACAATATCTGTTATTTCTATAATCTTGGGTATACTCATCGGTTCTTTTTTTATGCATTATACGAATGCACAAAAATCAGAGTCAGGGGAACCCCAATCTATTGAAGAATTTACAGGTGTCTTTGATGATGAGGCAGATATAGCAGACAACTATTTAAGAAATGGTGATTTCTATTCCAGAGACAAATCTACACGATTTAATATAGATACCAGTTACATTGACCCAGTTGCCACAGCAATCTTTTGGTATGATAAAGTGATAACCGAATTTCCAAATACTGATAAAGCGAATCAAGCTTTAAAAGCAAAAATGCAGACACTACTTGGGTGGACAGATGGTTATGGTAATGATAAAAAATATTATGGACTCTACAATAATAGTCTTGCCAAAACTAAAATATATTTTCCACTGATTGAAACAACTTACAATAAATTAGCAGAAGACTATCCTGAAGATAGGCATCTTGAAGCATATTCTTATCAAATAGCCCAAGCATATTGGTATAATTCGGTTGTAACTTCCAGCCTCAAGTACAGAGCATAAGCAAAAAAATGGTTTGAAAAAACGATTAATTTAGGCAAAGGCAAATTAACATTTTACAGTCATCTTGCTAAAATGCGTTTAGATTGGTTGTCTAAACGTTCTCCGTAATTTCAGTAGATTTTATAGCAAACCGTTAAGCAATTCCGCATTCAACGTGCAAGATGTCATTAAATCAAGCACGCGGAATTATACGTGAAGTTAAATATTAACGGAAAATACCAGTCTATCTTTTCTGTCGCATTTTTGGTATATTTTGGTAAACTGTGTATAATAACGTGAGCTTGATAATTAGAATGAGTATAGATGTCCGTTGGGTAGAGCGAAGCGAAACCCATAGGTGTAAACTTAAAGAAATTTACGCGTGCTAAATACCCAACTTATGAGATGACGATAGGTGCGCGTTGTAAGTGCGCTGTTTTAT
>LXNJ01001889.1_pt1 | contig 11965 bp, 10 predicted proteins | sample 809081 | NCBI WGS metagenome assembly LXNJ01 (sample SAMN04870510, study PRJNA318959) | sponge metagenome | biome: sponge; feature: marine sponge reef; material: water | host: Petrosia ficiformis | place: Greece: Milos, Mediterranean Sea | collected 2013-05-29 | depth 5-7 m
AATGCGGGCGATCCGCAAACAACCGCAGCGCGAAGGCGACGACCGCCGGCAAGACAAAGATCGCCACCAATGTCCAAGTCACGACTCTTGCCCGACCAAACCGCGGTGTTGCGCTGCCGCGGGTTAGAATCCGCGGCCGCAAGGAGTTCCCCAGTGCGCCACCGCTTCGATATCCCTCACTACCACAAGGCCTTCAGCGTCCTCGTCACCGACGACGACGGCCTCGAACTGTGGCTGGACGGCTGTCTGCGCAAACGCCGCGACCCGTCCCCGCGTGATCCGCTCTATGTCTGGACGAACGTCGAGTTGGACTGGGAGGAGCACCACTACATCGAAGCGCGCTACTTCCGCGCCGAGGGGCGCTTGGCCGTCACGATCAACGGAGAGCCGATCCTCGAGCGGTCGCTTGCCCCGTAGCTGCCGGCAAGACGTGACTCGCGCGGCCCGTCACGAACTCCCGAAGGCTCGCCTGGATCGCGTATAGGCTCGGGATCAACAGCAAGGTGATCCCGGTCGCGAACAGGATGCCAAAGGCGAGCGATACGGCCATCGGGATCACCATCTGGGCGTGCATGGATTTTTCGAGCACGATGGGTATCAAACCGCAGAACGTGGTGAGCGAGGTCAGGAGAATCGGGCGGAAGCGTACCGTGCCGGCCTCGACGGCTGCGGCAATGGTGGGTACGCCCTCGGCGACGCGGCGATTGATGTAGTGCACGAGGATCAGGCTGTCGTTCACAACCACGCCGGCGAGAGCGAAGAAGCCCAGGAGCGAAATGGCGTTCATGGGAATCCCGACGATCCAGTGGCCGATCACCGCACCGATGAGGCCGAACGGAATCACCGTCATGATCATGAGCGGCTGCAGGTACGACTTCAGCGGGATAGCCATCAGCACGTAGATGCCGAGGAGGGCGTATAGGAAGCCCAGAATCATCTCGTTGACGGAAGACGCCTGCTCCCGGGCCGACGCGCCGAGGCCGAACTCCACCCCGGGATAGCGCGTGGCCATTTCCGGGAGGATGGTGCTACGGACGGAGGCCATGACGGCACCGGGTTCGACGAGGCTGGTGTTGGCGTTCGCCTCGACCGAGACAGTCCGCCGGCCGTTGATGCGTCGGATCGAGTTGTAGCCGCGTTCCAGCGAGTATTCGGCGACGGCATTGAACGGCAACTCCCGGCCGTCGGGCAGCCGGATCCACATGTTCTCCAGATTGCCGATGGAGATGCGTTCGCTGCGCGGGTAGCGAACCATCACCCTGACCTCGGAGTCGCCGCGCTGTATACGTTGCGCCTCGGCACCGTAGAACGCTTGGCGGACCTGGCCCGCGAGGTCCGCCAACGTGACGCCGAGTGCCTCGGCTTCCGGACGGATCTTGAGCTTGACCTCCTCGGGACCGACGTTCGCCGAACTTTCAATCTCGTACAGTCCGTCGTACTCGCGCAGATGCTCCGCCAATTCGTCCGCGGCAGCCTCGACCTGGCGGTAGTCGCGACCGGACAGACGGAAGGAGATCGGCGCGCCGCTGCTCATGCGCATGCTGGATGAAAACCGCAGTTCCTCGGTGCCGGCGATGTCGCCGATCTTCTCGCGCCAGCGCCTCTCGACCTCTCTGGGGCTGACGTCGCGCATCTCACCCGCAGCCAGTTGGACCTGGAAGCGACCCGAGTTGCCCCCTTGGATGGAACCGAATGAGTGCTCGACGACGTCGTAGTCCAGTCCGTGGTCCTGCTTGATCTCGGCGTTGACCTCGCGGAGCGTCGAGTCCATCTGCTCGACGATGCTTTTGATCAGGCTCTCCGGCGCGCCTTCCTGGATCTGCACGCTCGCCGAGACGAAGTCCGCCTCCATTTCGGGGAAGTACACGACGCGCACCCATCCGCCGAGAACCAAGCCGAGCATGAGAATGGCGATCCCCACGAAGCTGGCCACCGTGGTCCAGCGGTACTCGATGGCGCGCATCAGCAACGGACGGTAGACATTGCTGATGAACCACAGCAGCTTGTTTCCGGCCCAGTCGGCAAAGCCACGCTTGGAGCCATGGGACGACTTCATGATCGCGAGGTGCGACGGCAGGATGAGTTTGCTCTCGACCAAGGAGAATGCCAGGCACAGGATGACCACCCAAGCGATGGCGCCGGCGAAGGCGGACGTCCGTCCGGTCTGGAACAGCATGGGCAGGAAGGCCATGATCGTGGTCAGCACGCCGAAGGTCGCCGGCACCGCCACGCGTTGCGCACCCCGGACGATGCTGGCGAGGGTATAGCCCTTCCGTTCCGTCTCGGCGTACGCACTCTCCGCAATGATGATCGCGTCGTCGACGACCACCCCCAGCACGAGAATGAACGCGAACAGGCTCATGATGTTGATCGAGACGTCCACGAGCGGCAGCGGCATCATCATGAACGCGCCGAGGAACGCCACGGCCATGCCGAGGATCACCCACAGGGCAATCTTCAGGTGCAGGAAGACGCCGAGGATCACGAGCACCAGGATGGCGCCTAGGCCCATGTTCTTGAGCATCATGGTGAGGCGGCCTTCGAGGAACACCGAGGTGTCCGCCCAGACCGTCATCTGCGCTTCGGGCGGCAGCGTGGCGTTGCGTTCCTCCACGTAGCGCCGCACGGCGGCGCTGACGTCGATGGGGTTCTCCTCCTCCGTCGCCATGACGTTGATGCCGAACGAGCGCTTGCCGTCGAAGAACGAATAGCTCTCGGTCTCGGCGAAGGCGTCGCGGATGGTCGCCACGTCGCCGAGGTGGATGCGCGTGCCGTCCGGCCGCGTCAGCAGCACGATGTCCCGGAATTCCTGGCCCGTGTACGCCTGGCCCGTGGCACGCAGCCGAATGTCCCCCGCCGCCGAGCGGATCGCACCGCCCGGCATGTCCAGCGACCACCGGCGGATCACCTGGGATACACCGTCGAGCGTCAGGCCGTACTGGCGCAGGGCGCTCTCGGAGATCTCGACCGAAATCTCGAACGGCCGCGAACCCATGACCTCGGCGGACGACACGTCGGGCAGCGCGACCACCTCCTCGCGGATCGTGTCGGCGAGCTCCTTCATGGTGGCCTCGTCGAGATCGCCGGCCAATTGGATGTTGACCACCCCGTTCATGAACCGGTACTCGGAAATCATCGGCCGCTCGGTCTCGTTCGGGAACGTCGAGATGCCGTCGATGGCGAGCTTCAACTCGTCCGTCATGTCGGCGGTCTCGACGCCTTCCTTGAGTTCGACCCGCACGCTGCCCATGCCTTCGCTGGCGGTCGAGGAGATCTCGTGGATGCCTTCGATGGATTCGATGGCCTCCTCGATGCGCAGGATGACGGCCTTCTCGACCTCCACCGGCGCCGCGCCGAGATAGGGCACCTGAATCTGGATCATGTTGGACTGGAACTCGGGGAACGTCTCCTTCTTGAGGAAGAACACCCCGGCGAAGCCGCCGATGATGATGGCGAACATCATCAGGTTGGCCGCGACGTGGTTCTTCGCGAACCAGCCGATCAGGCCGTGGACTTCGTCGTCTACGGACGACGCGCCGTGCGCTGTCTGCTCACTCATTGACGCGGACCAGCATGCCGGGCAGGGGTTGCTCCGGTGGCGTGACCGTGTAGCGGTCGCCGTCGGACAGACCGTTGACGACGTAGGAGAACTGCTCGTCGGCGCGGACGATGTCGAGGTTGCGGGGGTGGATGGCCATGTCCTCGCCGACCAGCCACAGGGTCTCGCCGCGCTGCAAGGAGTGGCGCGGGATCACGAACAACTCGCCGCCGTCCCGACCCTCGATGGCCGCCGTCACGAAAGTGCCGATTCTCAAGGGTTCGCGACCGCCGCCTTGGCCGTAGGGGTCGTCGACCTGCGCCACGACGTGCAGAACCCGGCTCTCGGCGTCGAAAACCCCCTCGGAGCGTACGATGCGGCCATGCCACACCCGCCGAACGCCGCCGATGTCCGCGCTAAGCTCGACGGGCAGGAACGCCTCGCTGTCCGGGCTTGGCAGGTTGAGGTATTGCAGGTCCACTTGCGGCAACGGCAAGCGAACCTCGGCGTAGTCGGTTGCGAAGGTCTCGGCAAGCTGCGCGCCCACGTTGACATACTGGCCGACGTCGGCGCGCTTCTCGCGCACCATGCCGTCGTAAGGCGCACGGATCACGGTGCGATCAAGATCCTCGGTCGCCTTCTCCAGGTCCGCCTGGGCGAACTCCAGGGTCGCCACCGCCTCGGCCAGTTGCGGCTTGCGCAGCGCGAGGTCCGAAGCGGGACGCTCCGCCGCGTTCAGTTCCCGCAGCCGCAGCCAATCCTGGTACGCGTAGCCAGCGAGGGCATGTTCCGTGGCGACCTTCGTGCGCGCCTTCGCCACTTCCGAACGGGCCCGCTTGAAGGCCGTTTGGTAGTGGCGCGGATCGATCCGTACGAGCACGTCACCTTCGCTGAAGAATCCGCCGCTCACGAAAGCCGGCGAGACCTCGGCAATCTGCCCCGAGACCTCGCTCACCAAGGTGGTGCGCGTGCGTGGCGAGACGACCCCCTGCGAGTGCACGGTGAAGGTCACCGGTTCGCGCTGCGCCACGGCGACCTCGACGAGCAGCGTCGGCGGCGGCGCCGCCACCCGTTCGACCTCGGGCCGACCGGCGATGATCACCGACGACACCAGCACGGCGCCCGCGACGATGGCGATGGGCAGGACGATTTTGAGCCAGCGCATGGGTTTTGGTATCGGCAGCGTTGCCCGCTTGCTGAGCGAGTGCTACGAAAGGTAACGTTGACAGCCCACAGTAGCGTACCCGCGCAAGAAATGGAAACACTTTTTTCGCCGTGCTGACGGGTACTCCAGCCGATCCGGATCCGCACGCGCTGGCGAGCGCCCGTTACCGGCGGGACGGCTACGTCGTGCTCCACGATTTCGCCACCGCCGAACAGTGCAAACGGCTCGGGGACCTGGCCCGGCGCGATCTCGGCCCGCTCGTCGGACCGGCGGAATTCGAAGCCGACGTCGGCTATCCCGGCGCACCACGCTCGCGCAGCGTCGCCGGCGGACTGACGCCAAGGCGACTGCTGCACGCCTACTCGCGCGATGCCGCGTTCCGTCGTTTGGCCACGCGGAGCGACCTCCGAGGCGTGCTGCAGGAGCTACTCGGTGGCGAGGCCTCGTTGTCGCAGTGCCATCACAACTGCGTGATGACCAAGCACCCGGGCCACTCGAGCGCCACGCTGTGGCATCAGGACGTGCGCTACTGGTCGTTCGACCGCCCGGATTTGGTGTCGCTGTGGCTGGCGCTGGGGACGGAGACGGCCGCCAACGGTGCGTTGATGGTGATCCCCGGCAGCCACCGGTTTGACCTCGACCGCGGGCGCCTCGACCGCGACCTGTTCCTGCGCTCCGATCTGCCCGAGAACCGTGCGCTGATCGAGCAAGCCTTGACGCTCGAACTCGCCGTCGGCGACGCGTTGCTGTTCTCTAGCCGCCTGTTTCATGCCGCGGGACGCAACGACACCGACCACGTGAAGCTCTCGCTCGTGTTCACCTACCACGCTGCGGACAACCATCCCATCCCGGGGACGCGCTCGGCACAGTACCCGTCAGTCGCGCTGGAGTAGCCGGCATAGACAACCAAGCGGTACGACAGGACTACAGCTCGCCCGATCGAAGCCCTAGCGGGGCTCCACCCCAGCAAGTAGCAGCGGCGGCCGACGGCCATAAAACTTGATCCAACTGCAACGCAAAACCGCGGTCACGCAAACTAGGGCCAACGTCACACTCGGCCCTTCCCCAGATCCAGGCGGCCGCGGACCAGGTTGAGCCTTAGCACGTCGCTCGCGCCCTCGGCCAGGCGCATGGAGCGCACTCGCCTGTACAGTTCCTCCAAGGGATGCCCGGTGCGCAGGGCGATCCCGCCGACGAGTTGGATACCGGCGTCCACGATGTCGCCGACCGCCTCCGTGGCGAAGACCTTCGACGCGATTCCCTCGTTGACGATGTTCTCGCCGGCGTCGCCGAGGCGGGCGGTGCGATAGACCATGCTGCGTGCGGCGTAGGCGCGGATACGCATGTCGGCGTAGCGCAGTCGGACCCCCTCGCGAGCGCCAAGGGGCGTGCCGCTGCGATGCGGCCGCTGGATGTACTCCGTGACGAAATCGATGACCCAGCGTGCCAGGCCGACGCTCTCCGCCGCGAACGCCAGTCGCGTGTCGCCGATCTGGCGCAAGGCGCGCGGCATGCCGCGACCCGCCTCGCCGACGATGTGCGCCGCCGGCACGCGCACATCGTGGAACTCCATGTAGGCGTGGTGGCTGCCGTCCATCGACGCGAATGTGCGCACCACCTCGACGCCGGTGGCCGCGCGGTCGACCACGACCATGGCCGGACCGCGACCCTCCACGTCGAGGAGAACGTTGATGAAGTCGGCGTCGGCACCCCCCGTGACATAGGACTTCTGACCATTGACCACAAGGTGGTCGCCATCGCGGCGCGCCCAGGTCGTCCGCTCGGCGCCGTCCGGTTCGGTGAACCCGAAAGCACCGCGCTTTTCCCCGGCGAGCACCGGCGCCAGGTAGGCGCTCTTCAACGGCTCGTCGACGCCAGCCAGCACCCCGGGCCCGGGACCGAAGAGGCCACCGAGGTGGCCGACGTTGTGACTGCCCAGCGTGTCGCGGACGACGGTCAGGGCCAGGAGCGAAGCGCCGCTGCCGCCGAAATCCGTGGGCTGCGTCATGGTGAAGACACCCGCGTCCTTGGAGGCTTCACGAGCGCGCGCCGCCCTTTCGCGGGGGTCAAGCGACGTATCGTCGCGCAGCGGCACCAGGACGTCGCGGGCCATGGCGTCCACGCGGTCGCGCAGGGCCTTGAGCTCGTCGTCGAGTTGCTCCGGCATGGCCTACAGCAGCGTCGGCACGAAGACCATGAGGACAACGGCCACCAGCAGGCCGCCCAACAGCAGCAATAGGTAGTAAAGCCAGGTCTCGCGACGCGCGTGGCGTTGCACGAGCGCATGGATCTGCTCTTCCCCGCGGGCGGCGACGGACGATGCCAGGCGATAGCGCGTAATGCCGTCGCCGCGGCCCGGCAGCTTGACGAACAGTTCCGGCGTGCGGCGCAGCGCCTTCACGACGTCGTAGATCGGCAGGCCGGCCTCGCGGGCGATGTGGGTCGGCGCCAAGCCCTTGTTCGGCTCCTTCACGAAGCTCTCGACGATGGCCAGGATCAAGGCGGTCCGACCGCGGAAACGAAACGTCCATGGTGCCAGCAGGGAGGAAAAGAACTCACCCATCGCGGCTTCGCGATGCATCGCGCCTCCGCGACGCTTCGTGCTTCCACGAGGAATAGGGATGCAGCGCCAAGTAGACGTTCTGGTAGCGCAGGTCGTGCGAGACGTCGTCGCCGAGCCACTCAGGCCTCGGCAGCTTCTCGACCCGCGAGCTATGGGTGATCTCGGCAATCATCAGCGGGGTGTTGTCGCCCTTGAACACATCGATCGTCCAGCGGGCCTCGTCGTCGATTCGGTAGCGGTCCTTCTCGACCACCGGCGTCACCGCCAACCGCGCGATCATCTCCTCGGCCTCCGGGACGGGCACCTTGTATTCGTAGCCCGTGGGCTCGCCGCCTCGGACACCCACCACGCCAAGCCAGGCGCTTGCCCCGGCGATCCGTACGCGCACGGCCGTCTTGCCCGTGGCCAGATAGGCCTGCCGAATCGCCACCGGCGGCTCGGTGGCATGCGCGATGACACCGCGCTCGGCGACGAGGTACTTGCGCTCGATCTCGGTGCTCATCGAGACGCGATCATAACGGCGCGCTCCGGTGCCGGATAGCCTTCGACCGTGCGAGTCGGGTCACCCGGGTCCAACGCGTCGGCAAGCGACTGGTACGTCATCCACCGCGTTGCACGTTGCTCGGCCACCGTGGTGACCGATCGGTCAACCAGGCGCACGGTCGCGAGGCCCGCCGCTCGCAGCCAGCCCGCGAGCGTCGGCACGTCCGGAATCAGGTGCACGTTGCGCATTCGCGCGTAGCGTCCCCGCGGCTCGATCGGGCCGGCGTCAACCACGAGGGACTCCAACACCACCACCGTGTCCCGATGGGCAAGGCGGGCGAGAGCGCGGACATGCGCGGCCGGGTCGCGTCGGTGGTACACGACGCCCATCGAGGATACGACGTCAAAGGCGCGTTCCGGCTCGAGATCCTCGAGACTGAGCGGCAGCACGAGGTTGCGCGGATCGTCCGCGTAGTACGCCACCGCGGCATGCTGCAGGACAAACAGCAGCGACGGGTCGATCCCGGTCACCGAGGCCGCGCCCGCTTCGAGCATCCGCCATCCGTAGTAGCCGTTGCCACACCCGACGTCGAGCACGTGGGCGCCTTCGAGGTCGATGTGCGGCTGGATCCGCGCCCACTTCAGATCGCTGCGCCATTCGGCATCGATGTGCAGGCCGAACAGGCGGAACGGGCCTTTGCGCCAAGGCGACAAGCCTTGCAGCGCGTCCGCCAGTTGGGCACGCCCGGCCGCGTCGAGATCGTCCGCGTGCCCGAGGCTGACGCAGTCGCCAAGCGACACGCACCGCGGTAGCGCGACGGGCAATTTGGCCAAGGCGGCGAGCCACCGGGCGCGGTCGCCGTGGTTGATCGCAGCCAGGACGTCGACGCAACGCCGGGCGAGAGGCGACGCACCCCGCCAGGACGCCGTCAGCGTTTGCAGTGCGTCGATGCGCTACGCTCCCGGCCGCCGCGTCGGGAACGCGGCGATGGCGGCCCAATTCAGACACCGGAACCAGACTTCCACCTCTTCGAAGCCTGCCCGGCGCAGCCGCGCGACGTGCGCCTCCTGCGAGTCGATGCGCATCACGTTCTCCAGGGCCGCGCGTTTCTGGCTGATCGCCAACTCGCTGTAGCCGTTCGCACGCTTGAAATCGACGTGCAGATCCGTGACGTAACGCGAGGCCTCGAGCTTCTCCGAGAGCAGCAGGACGCCGGTCTCGTTCAGGCCTTGGCGAATCGATCGCAACAGCGGCAGGCGATCCTCGGGCGGCAGAAACTGCAGCGTGTAGTTGAGGATCACCACGTCGGCACGCTCGACCGTCGCATCGCGCACGTCCGCCTCCAGCCAGCGCACCCGGCTGTTGCCGACGGCCAGGGCCCTGGCACGGGCGAGCATGGCCGCGGAGTCGTCGACGGCCACGATCTCGCACGGCCGATCGCCCACGGCGCGCAGGACGGCGTGGGTGGCGGCGCCGAGCGAGCAGCCGAGGTCGTAGCAGCGACCGTTTTCGGGGAGGTGCCGCGCGGCGATCAAGCCGGTCAGCGGGGTGACCGTCTCGTATCCCGGCACGGATCGGCGGATCATGTCCGGAAAGACGCTGACGACGGACTCGTCGAAGACGAAATCGACGAGGTGGCGCGGGCTGTCGAACAGCCGATCCGTTCCGGTATGCCCGGTGGTACTCTGTTTGGTCGTGCCCATGGGCGCGATTCTAAGGGTGATCAGCGTGAACGCGGCCAATCTCGCCAGCCCGGATCTCTTCATCAACCGGGAACTCTCCCTGCTCGAATTCAACCGCCGCGTGCTCGAACAGGCCAAGACCACCGACGTGCCCCTTTTGGAGCGCCTGCGCTTCCTGTGCATCAGCGGCTCGAACCTGGACGAGTTCTTCGAGATCCGCGTGTCCGGCCTCAAGCAGCAGGAGGCCCTCGGGGCGACGCAACGCGGTCCTGACAACCTCTCTCCCACGGAACAGTTGCAGCGCATCGCGACGCTCGCCCACGAACTGGTCGATGAGCAGTACCGGGTGCTCAACGACGTCCTGTTCCCGCTGCTCGATGCCGAGGGCATCCGGTTCCTCCGGCGCAGCCAATGGAATCCCGCCCAGGAGGAGTGGCTCGCCGACTTCTTCCATCGCGAACTGGCGCCGATCCTCACCCCGATCGGGCTCGATCCGGCCCATCCCTTTCCGCGCATCATCAACAAGAACCTGACCTTCATCGTGACCCTGGAGGGCAAGGATGCATTCGGGCGCAACAGCGGCATGGCGGTCGTGCAGGCGCCGCGGGCCCTGCCACGCGTCGTCCGCCTGGCGCAGGATCTGGCCGAGCACCCGTACGACTTCGTCTTCCTGTCGTCCATCATCCACGCACACGTGGACGAGTTGTTCCCCGGCATGCGGGCAGTCGGCTGCTACCAGTTCCGGGCCACCCGCAACAGCGATCTGTTCGTGGACGAAGAGGCCGTTGAGGACCTCAAGATCGCGCTGGAAGGGGAGCTGCCCTCGCGGCGCTTCGGCGATGCCGTACGCCTCGAACTGGCCGACGACTGTCCCCGCGAGGTCGGGCAGTTCCTCGCCGACGAGTTCGAGTTGCTCCCCGAGGACGTCTACTACTGCAGCGGTCCGGTCAACCTGATGCGCCTGAACGCCATCCCCGACCTGGTGGACCGGCCGGATCTCAAGTACCCGGGTTTCACTCCCAGCGTGCCGCGTCGCATCCAGACCGCACCGGACATTTTCGCGGCGATTCGGGCACGGGACATCCTCCTGCACCATCCGTTCCATTCCTTCGCGCCCGTGCTCGACTTCCTGCGCAGTGCGGCCCGAGATCCGGACGTGCTGTCCATTCGTCAAACGCTGTACCGCACGGGTGCCGACTCATCGGTGGTCGAGGCACTCATCGAGGCCGCCGCCAACGGCAAGGAAGTGCTGGTCGTCATCGAGTTGCGTGCGCGGTTCGACGAGGCCGCCAACATCGAACTCGCCAACGACCTGCAGGAAGCCGGGGCGCAGGTGGTCTACGGCATCGTGGGCTACAAGACGCACGCCAAGATGCTCATGGTGATCCGCCGCGAGAACGGCGAACTGCGCCGCTACGTGCACCTGGGCACCGGCAACTATCACGCGAGCACCGCCCGGCTATACACCGACTACGGGCTCCTGACGTGCGATCCGGAACTCACCGCAGACGTGGCCAGCATGTTCCAGCAACTCACGGCCATGGGACGTGCCGGGCAACTCAACAAGATGCTGCAGTCCCCCTTCACGCTGCACGAGACCATGCTCGCCCACATCGAGGCCGAGATCGCGCATGGCAAGGCCGGGCGACCGTCGGGCGTCGTCGCCAAGATGAACCAGCTTATCGAGGACGACGTGATCCAGGCCCTCTACCGGGCCTCCCAGGCCGGGGTCCGGGTGCGTCTCGTGGTCCGCGGCATCTGTTCACTGCGGCCTGGAATCAAGGGTGTTTCGGAGAACATCGACGTGCGCTCCATCGTCGGCCGCTTCCTGGAGCACGCACGCATTTTCGTGTTCGAAAACGCCGGGCAACCCAAGGTCTACCTGTCGAGCGCCGACTGGATGGGGCGCAACTTCTTCTCACGGGTCGAGGCCTGTTTTCCGATCGAGGACAAGCGCATCCGCAAGGCGGTCCTGCAGGAAGGCATTGACCCGTACCTGGACGACAACACCCAGGCTTGGGTTCTGAGGTCCGACGGCAGCTACGAGCGCGCCGAGTGCGGCACCGACGACCGCCGCTGTGCGCAAGAGGAACTCCTCGAGAAGCTGACGCGGTAGGCGTATCCGAACCGCACGGTACGCGGGCGTCCCCGAACGGCTTGCGGTTCGCGGCCGCCATTCTGGCCTTGTACAAGGTGATTCGCGGTCCGCCTCGATCTGGGCGTAGCCCCGGGTAGCGTTCTTGAGCTCCCGGAGGCGGCTGGCGTCTTCGGTCGCGTCACTACGCGTGGGCTCCTCGGGCTCCAACGGGAACATCGCCCGAATGGAGGCCCCGACCCCCGGGGCCGAGGCCAACGTCGCCGCTCATCATGTGCGACCGCGTGGCGCGCCGTTGTGCTCAACGCCTCGGCAGGACCGTGGCACAGCCGTCGTCATGAACGACCGCTCGCCATCGACCGGCTCCGCACCGAACACCGCGCTCTTCCTTCGTAGTCGGCCGTATCAACACCGAATGAAACATCGCCCATTTCATTT
>LXNJ01001891.1_pt1 | contig 11957 bp, 7 predicted proteins | sample 809081 | NCBI WGS metagenome assembly LXNJ01 (sample SAMN04870510, study PRJNA318959) | sponge metagenome | biome: sponge; feature: marine sponge reef; material: water | host: Petrosia ficiformis | place: Greece: Milos, Mediterranean Sea | collected 2013-05-29 | depth 5-7 m
CTCCCGCAGCCGCACCCACTCGATCTTCTGCTGGAAGAAGCAGAAGGTACAGCCGCTCCGGGTCCGCCACTCGTAGTATTCGGGCAAACCCAACCCGGTGCCCTCCAAGATCTCCAGGACGCCGGCCTTGTCGATACCGGCGTCCTTAAAGGGCAACCGAACGACAAGGTTGGCATGTTTCGAGGCGTAGCCCTCACGGTACTCCTCGTCGGCGCGGATGGCGACGTAGCTGTAGACGTGGGCACCTTCTTCAAGCAGCGGCCGTATCCACTGCTCGAAGGGGCGCAACTTGAGTTGCCGGGTGCACCAACGAGTTTGGGGCGACGGTAGGAAGTTGTTGTACTGCTTCAGCCAGAAGTCGAAGTCCCGGTCCGGGTTCAGGCGCAGGATTGGCTTCCCCAGGAACCCCTCCAACTTCACCAGGAATTCATAAACTTCGGGAAGCTCCTTGCCCGTGTCGGTGAAGAAATAGTCGATTTCCAGTTCGGGATGGTTTTCGCGCATGTAGACTGCCAGCGCTGCGCTGTCGCGACCGCCGGAGAGTCCAAGTACATGTCGCTCTGTCCCGTTCACACTCACGACGCCGTCCTCTTGCGACGAGTCGTTGCCGCGGCGGCACTCGGCGGCTCGTCTTGCAGAAAACGGGCGCTCAGTTCGGCCAATGCTGCCAGGATAACGTTTCGCGTCTCACCGCTATGGCCCAGGGCGGCGCACACCCTGTTGACTAATTCATCCACTCGCCCGCGCTCCATGTCGGTGATGTCGAACTCGTCGTGCACCGGCCCCGTCCCGTTGCCCATTCCGACCACCACCGCCATGGCATGCCGCTTGTCAGCCCTTCCCTTGACGTGGGCGAAGGCCTCCGCGCGGTTGAACTGCTGCGCCAAGTCGGCAAGTTCCAGGGACGCCCGGTCGACATCGGTGTCCACCCAACTCCGGGACGGCTTGTTGGTCGCCATGCTGGCCAGGCTCTCCATGTCCTCATCGGTGCCGCAGAACTGCGCGAGCCGCACGACAAAGGCTTCCAGCCGATGATCGCCGCCGAGTTGGCGGATGTTCTCGGCGCGAGTGCGCAGCTCCTCCAGCATCTGCGGCGATGCATGCGGCACCTGCAACTCGGCTAAGAGTATCTCACGCAGGCGATGCAGCATGGCGGGATACGCTTCCCGAAGCTCCGAGAGGCCATCGCGCATGTGACCCGCAATCCGGTTCAACGTTGCACCGTCGTTGGCCTCCACGCCGTCGCTCAAGACGTGTGGAATATCGTCGAAAAGCAGCTTGTTGGGGTCGTTCGCCTGTTTGAACAACTGGCGCACACGTTTGGCATTGGCGGACAGCCTCTGGGTACGAGTGACCCAAGGGGGGACCCCATCGTAGATCGCGACCAAGCCCTTGGCGACATCGATGGGCTCCAAATCTGCGAGCTTGTTGTCCTCGTCCAACTCCCGCACGATGCCGGCCATGTCGGAAAGCAGCCGGCGCAACCAATCCGACAGGTCCATCCACCGCACCTGGACGTCGCTTGGGTCGTTCACTAGGTAATCCATGTCCAGGTCCGACATCCGGGCCTGGAATATGCCCTGGCGGTAGAAGGCGAGGTCGCTGTGTCTGGAGAGAATGAACGCGACCACGAGCACCGGCAACAACCCGTCCTTGATACCGAACGGGGCTTGCCGCCAGATGTCGTAGATTTCGTCCAACGAAACGGTCCGGTTGTCGTTGGACTTCAAGAAGTCCGTTGCCGCCTTCCAGGCTGGGGCCAGCAGGCACAGGTCATCGTCCGGCGCCGGCTCGACGAAACGCCAGCCATGAGCAGTCTCGCGATAGAGTCCCGTCGCCTTCAACAGCGACTCAAAAAGCCCTCCTTCCGGTGGGAATCCTTCAATGCCGAGACGCGGCTCACCCTCGTTCAGGGCCATGCGCCGGAGGAGCGCCTTCTGCGCGGCCACGGCGTTGCTGGAGGGTTTGACCCTGCTCAGCAGCTCATTACTCAGATGTGGCGCGCATCGGAACCGCTCATCGGCAAGATCCGACGCGAGGCTGTTGAGCTCCGAGTGGGACAGCGAGTCGGGCTCACGGTGCCGCCGATACCAAACGGCGTTGTCGAAGGCCCGGCTCAAGCCGCTCTCTATGCGGCCTTGGGTATCGGCAATGCGCGCATCCACCTCGTTCCTCGCGACCCGGTCACCCTGCAGTTCCGGGTTTTCGTCCCGGACCTTCTCCAACGCCAGCAATTCCTTCGCGAGCCAAGAAATATCCCAAGCCTCCTTCGGCAGACCAACGACGATGTCCCAGTCCAGCGTCTTGTCCGCCACGCGGCGGCACGTTTCCGTTGCCGTAGCCTCGTCCTCGCCGCGCTCGGGTAGCGCCAAGTAGAAGGTCCCCAGAGCACCATGTCGGGAACGGTAGTTGGCCGCGGCATCTTCCAATCCCGTCAGCGGCACCACCGTGACGTCGAACCACCGCAACGCGCCGGTCTCGTGGTAGTGACGTTTGGCGACCACGGGTTGCGCCGAGGCCAATACGTTGAGCCTGCCGTAGTCCACATATTCGATGGTAGCCAAGGCCCGGTCCACAGCATGATCGATGTTGAAGTCGCTGCCCTCGAAGACGCTGAAGGACTCGGTGAACTTGCGGAACACGATCAGCGACCGCTTCTGCAGCTTTGTCAACGTCCGTTTGATCTCGCAGGGACCGGAACCAGGGAGTGCGTGATTGAGCAGATCCCGGCTCGCCACCAACCCGGAGCGGTCCTTCAGGAGGTCCACAAGACCGATCGTCTTCAGCAGCCGAAGCTGGATATCATCACCGCCCCCGGCCTGACACCGATCAAGCGCGTCGACAGCGAGCGCCCAACGGTGACCGTCAGGGGACGCCATGATGGACGGTTCGAGATTGACGCGCAGATAGTCCCAGAACATATCCGCGGTATAGAGGTCGCCGTCGCTCGAGTGATGCAAAAAGTCCTGGAAGCCCCGGGGCTCCGTCGAGTTGAGAAAACCGAAGATGCTGCGCTGATTCTGGCCGAAGCGCCGCCGCGACATGGGACCCAACAAACACCCCACCACCGGATGCAGCGGCCAACAGTCCTCCAGCATCTGCGGCAGTTCGGGAGATGCCTGCGAGGTCACCAGCGAAGCGATGCCCTCGGCCAAGGGGCCCGGTTTGACGGACCCTCGGTCGCTCTCGATCGCCCTGCCCAGCAGGTCGATCTGCTCGTTCCCGCTGACGTTGATGGCCAAGTCCACGAACCGACCCTGGATCTTGGACCATTCTTCGCGAGCCTCGCGCGACAACCGGTGCGCATACTCTTCGAACGCTTGGTGGAGGATGCCGATGACGATCAAGCGCCCGGCGCTGCGTGACGCGATCTCGGCGAGTTGTTGGAAGAAGTAGATATCGGAGCCGTCATACGCGGCGGCCTCCAGGAACTTGCCCATCTCGTCGATGAATACGATCAGTCCGCCGCCGGCGCGCGGATGCTCCTTGGCGAGTTGCTGGAGATAATCCAGCACTCGCTTTTCGTTCCAGGTCCTCGGCGTTCTTCCGTTTTGGAAGCCAGCCACCCCGATCGCTTCACCGACGACCTGGACGGCGCTGTCACGCCTGCCGACGACCGGGAGGATGCGCCAGCCCTTGGTATTCGGCGGCATTGCGCCCCAAACCGCCTCCGCCGTACCACCGCCGAGGATGGATCCCGCGTAGCGCCTCAGCCCGGCATCCCCGTTCAGGAGAGCGCTCAACGCCACGGCCAGACTCGACTTGCCGCTGCCGTACGGCCCGGTCCAGGTGAACGCACCCTGACCGGCCTCGCCCACGTGGCGCGCCATGGTCTGGAGCACTTCTGCGGACGACGGCGGACAAACGAAGCCCTCCAGGGCAGAAATGGCGGTCAGGTCCGTGTCAATGCGGATGGCACGCTGAAAACGTCGGGCGATACGAACGTGTTCCGCCAAGGCCATTACGCGTGGCCCCTTCGCCGTAATTGACCAAAATCGGCCGCCAACAAGCCGATGGCATCTTCGAGAGAAAGCTCCCGTGTTCGGATGAGCTGCTTCACGCCGGCCGTCTCCGACCACCGGTAGGCACCATGGCTTGCGTCTTCCAGCCGGGACAAGAGGTCAACCACGTCGTTCTCTTCCAACAGAAACACCCGGCCAGGAGAGCCGGGTTCGTGTGCAAGCGCCTCGAAAGAAAGGGTTTGAGCACCGGAGAAACTGGACTGGGACCAGAAATCAGTCACCGCATAGCAGAACACTCCCATGGCCAAGGAGGGCTTCTGTCCGCGGACGAATCGAAAACCGCCATGATTCCCGACCGGCTTGATCAGGCCTAGTTCGGTCAAGGGTGACTCCAGTCCGTCCTCATAGCCGGCCTTCCCGGAGGGAAGCTGCGCCACATAGGTGCGCACGAAGCAGGCGACGTCGTTCTTGATGGTGGTCGCGGAAGCACGGTGCCAATTACATTCCTTGGCCAGCTTCCCGATGTTCTCCACCAATGTCTCCCGTTCGAACGCGGTGTAGGAGTAATGGTTGAAGGCCCAGAACCACGTGGTCTTGAAGGGGCGCCCGCACAGATGCCAGTGCACGAGCCACGACGTGGCGGGATTTTCCATGTAGGGGTCGAGGCCGTCGTCCCCGAACAAACGCCCGCCAATTCGCGTGGTTATGAGCCGGTTGGCCCCGTTCGAGTCATCAATGACATCTGCGGCCGTCGCCCAATGCCGCATGGAGGCGACCATGTTCTTGCCGACGCCAAACCGCGCGATGGCGTCTTCGCCCGAAAAGACGGAACGGTTGTCGTCTTGACTCTCGGTTTCGCGGACGGCGTCGAACGCCTTCTTCAGCCACCCGTACCGGAGCGGAAAGGTCTCATGGCCCGAGAGTTGCGGGCGATAACCTTTGTCGTAGAGAGGGCCTCGTAGCATTCTGAATCCGCGCGGCGAACGGCTTATTCTCGACAATACCGCCATTGTGAGTTATCGTCAAACTGGAGACCGTCTCCAGTTCGCAAATCAGAGCTACTGACCGGGCCGCACCTTTGTCGGACATGAACCGCCCAAAGACCATTTACGCCGACTATCAGGCGACGACACCTGTAGACCCGCGTGTCTACGCAAAAATGGTGCCCTACTGGAATGAGTCGTTCGGAAACCCCCACTCGAGCGACCACATCATCGGCTGGCATGCCGCTGAGACGGTCAGCGAGACCGCGTCGTCCGTGGCAAAGCTGATCGGGTGCGACACCGACGAAGTGGTCTTCACCTCAGGAGCCACCGAGGCCAACAACCTTGCGCTACTAGGCCTCGCCCGGCGCGCTCCAAAGAGCCGGCGTCGTATCCTAGTCAGTGCTATCGAGCACAAGTGTGTCCTGGCTTCCGCGCGGACCCTAGCGGATTATGAGGGGTTCGGAGTGGAAACCATCCCCGTGGATGGAGCAGGGTTTGTGGACCTGGAGACCCTGGCGAATCGGATCGACGAGACGGTCCTGGTTGTCAGTATAATGGCGGTCAATAACGAGATCGGGACGATTCAAGACATTCCGCGGATCTCCGAAATGGTCGCGCCACACGGCGTCCTCTTGCATTGCGACGCCGCACAGGCCCCTTGCACCGTGGATGTCAGCAATCTGGCTACCCAGGCCGATCTAGTGAGCCTCTCCGGCCACAAGATCTACGGCCCGCAAGGCATTGGCGCCCTCTACATTCGGCGGGATCTACAAGACAGTATCGAGCCGTTGATCCACGGCGGCGGACAGCAAGACGGGCTGCGTTCCGGCACGGTCCCCGTACCGTTGTGCGCCGGAATGGGTGCGGCCGCCGAGCTTCTCTGCGCGCCCGAAGCCGCGGAAGAACGCGCCCGGATCAGCCGTCAACGCGATACCTTCATCAAGCTCTTGGAGTGCGCCCCGTTCCCAACCACCCTCAACGGCCCCACCGGCCAACTGCGACATGCCGGCAACGTCAACATCCAGTTTCCCGGCTTCGACGCTCACAGCCTTCTGGGCGCCTTGCAGCCGAGACTGGCGGCGTCCACAGGGTCGGCTTGCACCTCCGGCACCCCCGAGCCCTCCCATGTCCTCCGCGCGCTCGGCCTCGGTTCCGAGCAGGCCGATTCCTCAATCCGCTTCAGCTTCGGGCGCTTCACCACGGACGAAGAAATCGCGGAAGCCGCACGGCTCGTGATTCAGGCACGGGAGTGAACGTCAAGCACGGCAAGCATTTCCTTCAGAGGATCCACGGTCCTACCGCGTTCGGGGGCGAGAACCGGCCCCCCGGATTTCGTCCATGAACAGCTTCTCCAACTGTTTCAGGCCCACGGGCGAGAGCACGGAGAATACGGCGTTGATGCGCCGGATCGACAAAGTGTTCCTGGAGTACCCTTCTACAGCAACCGCCAGATGGTCCGTCATCTGTGCCCGGCAGGTGGCTTTGTGGGGCGTCACCGACTGGACAACAAGGCGTGGTCGTGTCCCGAAGAGTCGGAAGTTACCCACTAGCCGAGACGGAGGTGAAGCACTATGGCCAAACGGAAATCAGACAGGGTTGACTTGCCAGAGCGCTGCGTTATCGAGATGCAGCCGAGGTCCTATCAGCCGTCGAAGGCTTAGAAGGACAGCCATCTGACGGCACCGTCGTCCGCTAATGGCGCGACTGTCGGCTATAATTCCTCAAGGTAGCCGGTCTAACAGGGATCTGCCCGGAGCGCGCTCGCCAACTCCTTGGCCCGAAACCGGGAGTCAATGACGTGACAGACAAGATCTGACGCGGTTAACGCGAGGAGGGCGCCAACAACTGCTGGCTCAGCGTGCGTTCCTTGGTAGCAAACTGATCTGGTGCTTCGCGAAATGCGATCCAGGCCTCATGGATACGCTGGGTCGGGCCGTTGCGCAGGTCGCCTTCTGAAAAGCCTTTCAGCGCGCTCTGTTCGCAATAGGCGATGACTGTATCAGCAATGGCCTCGGTAAGCTGGATGGGGTAAGTCAGGTCGAATCCTTCCAACGGCTCCGGGAGGGAGACCTTGATCAGGTCGTCAAGGTCTTTGAGAATGGCGCTGCTCGCGTCGGGCCAACCTGTTCTCTGCAACACGACGTCCACTGCCTGAGCGCGAGCCCAATCCGCCGGGTGGGTGGGATTGCCGCTGTAGACAGAGGTCGCATCAAGTCCCTGGTTGGCGCTCAGCCGCAGATTGCACCAACCGTACGCGGGACCCGCACAGTAGGCGGCGATCATGTCGCAGCAAAACTCCAGCAGCCAAGTGTTCAGCCATTTTTGCGTGGCCTCGCGAAGCAGTTCGACGGACGCGGTTGGCCAGTTTTTGCTCTTCGCTTCCTCGAACTGTTGCTGGAAATAACGGATTGTTGTGTCTTCGCACGGTACCAGGATGTTGTAGCGATCGCGGCCGACCAGAATGTGCGCCAGCTCGTGATAAAGGTCCGGCCAGGTTAGGACGTGACGGGTTTCGGTGAAGGGCATGTAGACGAGGTCCACATCGACTCGTGTCCAGTAGTAATCGGCACTCGTAGCACTGCATACGGGAGCGTTGTGTGGAAAGCCGATGTCCTCGCAGATGCGTGCGATCAACCGCGATGCGGCACGATCACTATCATTGAATCGGGCCAGGACGAATGCCGGACCTACTTCCATCGATTGGACGAACTCGGCAAGACGCTTGTAGTTGTACAACAAGTGTTGAGCGATTGATTCGTCCTGAAAGTCCGGATCGGCAAGCAGTGCCCGCACGCGATCCGAAGCGCGCTGGACCAAACCCAAGAGCCTAGCCACGTAGGCCTGAATCTCAGGGACCTCTCCAGATCGATCGCGACGGAAATCCGTGATGAGGTTGTTGCAGCGGTGGTCCAGGTCGTGCAGGAGCCGCCGAAGGGGTTCGCTCAATCAGCGCCTCCTAAGCCGTCGATAACTGGCGGAGGCAGCGCGATCGGCGACGCTGCAAAGTTGCTCGAGCGTATGCCAGTGGCCAGCGTCGATAGACGTGTGCTTGAGCGCCTCAAGGGCCGCGGCCAAGTCCTCCTTGAAATAGGGGTCGCCGTCGCTGGCATGCACGCTCAAATCATGCACGACCTCCTCGGGCACGACTTTCTCGCCCTCAGGTCGATCCTCGTTGAGGCGGCGAATCAAGTACGCAAGGGCGTTCGCCAGGAAATCCACCGTGCTTGTGTCTACTTTCTCCGGATCGGCGGTCCTCTGCCGTTTCAAATCCAGTACCGCGTCGTTCACTTGCTGTGCGAATTCGGCGCGGCGTTGGTACTGATACGACAAATTGGTCAGATCACTCATGGCTACCTCCGGTCGCTGCGTCGAGCTCCTCGTAGACGGCGGCTTCGTCGTCCGCCGCGCCTGCGAGCGAACGCAGATAGTCGTCGATGAGGTTGAGGTCAATGGGCAGCCGCATACTCGCCTCTGGAGCGGCCCACGCAAGCTGTGCCATTGCGAAGGTATCGTACAGCACCGACTCGATGTCTAGGTCACCCTGCACGATGCGGATGTGCAGCGGCTGCGGGGTGCCGGGAAGGCGGAACGGGTACCCCGTGGTGGCAACAATGCCTTCGCAGTTATTGAGCTTAGAGTAGCTGCCGATGGCAGGTGCCTGGATGCGGCCATCCCGTGGAGCCTGTCCGAATAGTCGAAGCCCGAGGGACGTGCGCTTGGCGATCTCCACCACACCGGTCGCTGCATCTCCATGGAGAAGGCCTTCGCGCTTCAGATGGTGGATAGCGTTAAAGAAGCCCTCGCGTTCCGAGCGAAATGCACGTCCGTCACGGCGCAAGATGATCGATCGAGGCGGCGTCGCCAATTGTGAGAGGTCAGCCCGCAGCCCCTCGAGAACCATGCCGTTGACCTGCCGCGAGGTCAGTTTTTCGGCGCCTTTGGCCTCGGCGGCCCGCAATACGCACCGTCGGCCGCCGTTGTAGAAGAACGACATGGCCGCCATGGGCTTCAAGACATCCAACCCGATGTAAGCGTCGTAACGCGTGGGGTGGGCGAGTACCCACGGCCATTGACGATTGACGATCAAAAGCCCTAGGGCGAGGTTGCGTACATAGCTTTGAAACTTGCCTTCGAGCCTAGGGACGACACCAAAGCGTGATCTGCCGCCGCTGACCTGATCAATGTAGAACGCACGGAGTGCCTTAGCGTCGGCGCATTGTACCTGTAGCCGATCCCTAAGCTCACGCTTCAAGAAATTGTGAAGATCTGGGCGAGCGTCGTTGGGGAGTACCAGCACACCGTGCCCGCCTCTCACGCCAGCATCATTAAGCCCCTTCAACACCGCATCGACCTGCTGCTTCAGGGTCCGGGCCCCGTTGTCGTCGTATATCACGCGCTTCGGTTGATAGGAGGTTTGCAGCAGCGCCTGCATGGCCTTGCTCAAACGCGCACCGAAGTCATCCGCGACCTTCCGGCCCAACCCTTTGGGCATGACGAGATACTGGGGATCCAGGGGGCTCGTAATGGCGATACCCCCCTCCGGATCCAACAGATGATCTAGGCGGGCGCGCCCATACTCCTTGAGGGCCTTGTCGTCGATTGACAGAAGTTTTCCTTGGCCAAACTCAAGCTGCGGGAGCTCGAGGCGACGCGCGGGTTGCGCGTGCGGGGTCGTCTCGACCGTCAAAGCCTCCCCCATAAAGGACGCAGCTTGGAAGAAGTTCTCGATGATCTGGGTCGACTGGCGTACACGCTCGTCCGGCGGGATTGTTGTGCGTCGCTGATAGCGCCGGCGTTCGGGATCATCCGTGCGTAACAAGAGCCGACACAAAGCCAACGCACCGACGAACGATTTTGAGCCACCTGGGTACCGGTAGCGAATCGCTGGCGAGGTTGGATCGAGGCGTTGGATCCAGTGCGGCGGATTGTCCTTGCACGCTTCCAGGGTCCACTCGTAAACGTGCCGGGCGAGTCCCCCGTCATCCGGCACGAAACCCTGTTGCTGGATGCTCTGACCGGTAAGCCCCAGAAACTGGATCGGATACCACCGCTGGCCGTAGAGATACAACGCATGGCGCATGCGCAGCCCGTGTAAGTCCCCCTCATTGTAGGCGTCGATCATCCATTGTGTTTCGACGAACTTGGTCGTCAGGTCCAGGGAGACGTAGAGCCGGCCTTCGAAAGGAACGACTCGGAAACCGAAGCCTGTGAAGATGTCGATATCCCGCTTGTCATCGCGGATATTCGTTGGCTTCTTGAAAAAGAAGCTACCGTAACTCGACCACAGCCGGCGGTCTCGCCGAAGCGGTGCGCGCAACTCAGATGCAAGAAACTGCTCGGCAATCGGCATCTGCTCTGGGGTCAGGGCATCAAATGCCAGCCGATGGGTGTCATCCTGGGGTTCCAGTCGCACCACGTCGGGTCGGACCTGTACCTCGAATTTGTCGAACTCGCGGTCTGCCGGTACCGCCAGCCGATATTCTCCAGATTGCCGGACTGAGGCGGTCGCACAGCGAAGTCGCGAGGACACCTCACGTACCAGCGTACCAACGTTCTCGTGTATCAAGTCGGGATCGTCCGGGCTGTCGTGCAGTCCTACGATCTCGATCAGGCGGTACTCCGTCTCAAGTCCGGCGGCGCCGGTGATGTGGTACAGATTCAGTAGTTGCTTCATGGTCAGTTACCCGTAGGCCACCAAGGAAAATTCCTTCGTGTCATCGTTTGCTGCGCGCAGTCGGTCAGAACACAGCGTCTGAAAGGGGCAAATCGCGCAGTTTCTGGCGTTTTGCGTGATCGGAAAATCGGCAAGGTCGACATTGTGGTACTTTCCATCGACAGCAACCGCACGGATGTCGCACACGTTGCGGTAAATCGTGTCTTCGAGCGCAACCAGAGAGGCGGATGACACGTGATGAGGGACGACGGTTGACTTGAGAAGCTGTACCTCGAGTATCCGCACCGCCTCCGGCTGGTCCACTCGCCACTTCGGGTGATTTTGCAGTGCCCACGCGTAGAGTGCGCCTTGAAGCTCGGAATCGCCGACCGTACCTTCATAGGTCTTCCATTCGATGATGGTGGGGTGCCCGTACTGGCAGAAGTATAGTAGGTCGATCCGTGCATTAATCGAAACACCATCGTAAGTCACGGGCACAGCCAGTTCTGCGAAAAGCGGCAAGTGCGCCGTGATTTCAGCATGCAACTCAGCCATGGCGGCCAAATTGCGTATCGCGCGCTCAGCATTGTCGACCTCTGCCTCGACGTCGCTTTCGGACAGGGTCTCGCCGGGGTCGTGTCCGACCAGCGCGCAGTATGCGTGGCCAGCTTTAACTTTGGTCATCCCAGCTTCTCGGTAGCGGCGGGCGATGGAAAACTCCAGCTGTTCTTGGGCGGTGGCGCGCATGTGCGCGATGATGCCTTCCCAATTCGGCCGGTGACGGTCTTGCCACGCCGGCACGACGAGTTGCTCGATGGCATCGTGCACCAAGTTGCCGCGCCAGAGCGCCAAGGACTTGCGCTGCTTGAGAAGGAATGCCTCGCGACGCAAGGGATCCTTCCTGGACGAATGATAAGCGGCAATCTGTCCATAGTAGTACTGGCGTGGACAGCGGGCGAACGATCGTGACGCAGAGAATGACCAACGCATGGCTCAGCATCCCTTTCGTCGGGCTTGATCCCGCGCCTCCAAGACATCGAGCAGCGCGTCCCAATCCTCCGGTGAGGCAATTTCGTGCGCGCGTCGCAGGAAGCGTCGGCCGCTTGCGTGGCGGGCGATGTTAGCCAGCTCCGGTGGGGCCTTGTCCGCCATCTCGAGAAGCTCGAGCTTGTCGATGTCAAGGGCCTCCGCCAAGGCTCGCAACGTATCGGCGCTCGGTTCGAAACCAGGTTTGTCGTTCTCGATCTTCGACAGGTATGTGAAATCCACGCGAGCGCGTTCAGCCAGCGTCCTGAGCGTCATCCCGCGTTGTTTTCGATGCCGTCTTATCGCTTCCCCAATTGCCATGAAAGATAG
>LXNJ01001892.1_pt1 | contig 11955 bp, 8 predicted proteins | sample 809081 | NCBI WGS metagenome assembly LXNJ01 (sample SAMN04870510, study PRJNA318959) | sponge metagenome | biome: sponge; feature: marine sponge reef; material: water | host: Petrosia ficiformis | place: Greece: Milos, Mediterranean Sea | collected 2013-05-29 | depth 5-7 m
CCTCGTCAACGGCAAGACAGCCAGGAGAAGAGTCCCGCAACACCCTGGGTCTGCGATCCTCCAAGCTGCGAGCAAACGCCGTGCCGTGCCCTTTCTAGATCCGACCTTGGTTTCCCAAGCAGTGTCGTCCACTGGCGGCGGGCGGCGTCACTCTCCCGTTCGAACTTCCTACTGGGGCCCGCCACGGGACGCAAGCAGCCGTTCGGGCTCTAGCCAGAAACAGGCATCCGGGGGAAGGTCGGCGCATGGCAAAGAGTCTCAACCGCTTCGACCTGCTGGGCTAGCTGGGAGGAGACGCCAGGATCAAGCGATTCCTCGACGGCACGTCCGTCGGTAAGGTGTCGGAACACCCCGCTGGTCGGCGTCAAGCGCGCGATCGACGGAACCCATCATGCCTGCGAGGCGTGCTATGCGGGGTGCTATCTCGCCCAATTCGAGTACCGTTTCAATCGGCGCTACGAGTTGGCCGATCTGGCGCCCCGGCTCGTCTGCGTTGCTGTGCGCATCCCGCCCCTGCCCGACCGGCTCCTAACTATGGCTGGAACTGCTGGGCAATCAGGTTCTCCTTTGCGAGCTTCGGCCTGTGACAGCACGTTCTATCTGAAGCCAGAAACCATGAGAAGATGGCTCTCGTGACGTCCCGTGGCTCTAGTAACTCCGTTGCGAAGCATGCAGGGGTCCTGCGCAAGGCCCTGTTGGCAATCTTTCTTCTGGGAGCACTGGGCGCCGGAATAGAGCTGATCCTGTTGGAGCACTACGCTGAGCTTGCCCAACTCATACCACTGGGGGCGATGCTCGTCGGGCTGGCGGTGCTCGCTATGTGGTTCTTGACCCGTGCGCCCGTCGTCCTGCGGGTGTTTCAGGTATTAATGCTCCTGTTTTGTTTAGTCGGCATCGTTGGCATCTATCTGCACTACGAAAGCAACGTTGAATTCGAGCTCGAGATGAACCCCTCGGCCATGGGCTGGCCACTGATCTGGGCCTCTTTGACCGGTGCGATGCCCGCCTTGGCACCGGGCACGATGATACACTTGGGCTTAGTAGGTCTTCTATATACCTATCGACACCCGGTTTTTGTTGGCGCAGGTGCCCAGGAATCCAAGTCATCCGAAGATGCAGCAGAACACGAGGAGTAGGCCTGTGAGCTCATGCAAACTATACCTTCAAGGTTTGGCGCTGCCGCTCGCACTCACAATGCTGTGCAGCGGATTCGCAGACGCACAGGTCGGGCGGAACCAGGGCGTACTAAACCCGAACACGGCAACCGAAGCTGAGATGTCTGCGCTACCACACATGGGCGCGGCGAAGGCATCTTCGATCTTGGAAGGACGTCCGTTCCGAACCATGCTGGAGGTACACGCCCTCGTCGGGGAATCTCTGACCGAGGAGCAGCAGGACGAGGTTTACTCGCGCCTCTTCCTCCCGCTGAACCTGAACGAAACGACCGAGGACGAGATTCTTCTCGTCCCGGGGGTGAAGGGTCGGATGGCCCACGAATTTGAGGAATACCGTCCATATGCCGGTCTTCCGGTGTTCCGACGGGAGATAGGCAAGTACGTCGATGACGATGAAGTCACGCGTTTGGAGCAGTTTGTCTTCGTGCCGGTCGACTTGAACACCGCCAGTGACGAAGACATCCTCTCAATCCCAAATCTGGGCAATAGGATGCTCCACGAGTTCAAAGAATATCGGCCCTACCGGCAAATCGAGCAATTTCGGCGTGAGATCGGAAAGTATGTCGACGATGACGAGGTTGCGCGCCTCGAGCGCTACGTGACGATCAAGTGAGCGGTGTCAGTGCCGACAGAGCGCCAAGACGGTAGGTTCACGGGCGCAGGCTCGTTCCCTGCGTTTCGTCTGCTGGACTCGATCTGCAGCATGGAATCGTCGCGTCGTCGAACTCGGGATCGAGGCGATCGGGGATAGCCCGGGCAGCGAATACGCCAGTGGGGAGGGCAAGCCAGCAGCAGGGACGTGGCGCTGCCACCCGCTTGCAACCACGCGGCTCCGTCCCGTCAGTGCTCGTCGGCCAGTACTGCACGGAGTGTTTCCGGCGCGATGTTGCCGCCGCTAAGCACGCAGACCACAGGTCTGTCCCGCTCCCTCGTCGCGCTCAGCGCTGCCGCAACTGACACTGCGGCCCCGGGCTCGACCACGAGTTTTTGCTCGACCGCCAGCAGTCTCACGGCCGCGGCCATGTCTTCTTCCGACACTAGGTCGACGGACTCTACGTGCTCTTGGACGACGGGAAAAGTTCGCGAACCCGGCTCGAGCACTGTGAGGGCATCTGCTAGCGAAGGCGCGGGCTTGGTGCGCACCGGACGCCCGGCTTCCAGCGACAGCTTCATCGACGGGTTGGCTCTCGCCTGCACCCCGAAGACGCGGCAACCGGGTCGACCAGCCTTCACGGCCAGAGTGGTCCCCGCGATCAGCCCGCCGCCGCTGATCGGCACGTAGAGATCGAATTCTTGGTCCATTTGCTCGAGGAGCTCCACGCCCAGAGTGGCGTTGCCCGCGATGGTTTCGGCCGAGTTGTAAGGATGCACAAGCCTGCGGCCGCTCTCCGTTCGGATCCGCTCGGTAGCGGCGAAGCGCGCCTCGAAGCTGTCCTCGCAGAGCACGATGTTGCCACCAAATGCTTCGGTGCGCCCTCGCTTGAAGGCCGACGCCCCTCGCATCATGACGATCGTGGATTCGACGCCTAGCCGAGTTGCCGCGTAAGCTACTGCCTGGGCAAAGTTCCCCGAGGAGTTGGTCACCACCCCGGCTGAGCGGCACTCGTCGATGTGCGCAAGGATCGAGTTCAGCGCCGCCCGGATCTTGAACGCCCCGACCGGCTGCATGGACTCGAGCTTCAGCAGGACTGGCCGGCCCAGTTTCCGGCTGAGGAAATCCGACCCCACGAGTGGCGTCTTGGTCAAACGCGCACCAAGGCGCTCCCTGGCACGGGCGATTTGCGCGGCCCACACGGCCGGGTTGCTGCTCCCGTCTAGATCTCTCTGCATTATGCTTCGGGAGGTCTGCTCGCCTTCGGCTTGGGCGGTCCGATGTCCTTCAACCAGATAAGCGTTCCCGCCCGTCACGAGAGAAACCTCCTGTGTACTATAGAGGGATTGTGTTGTTAGGCGAAAGTTGCCCTAGGAGTATCGAAATGACTTCACACCATCAAGTCCGCACTTGTTGTCTGCGCACCCCTCTCTGGCTGGTCTTGATGGCCGTGGTCTGCGTGTTGCCAATCCAGGCGCAGACCAACACCGGGTCCATTCAAGGCGTCGTATATGACGAGACGATGGCCGTAATACCCGGGGTCACGGTGACGGCGAGCGATGTTGCACGCGGCGTCGAACGCAGGTCGGTCACCTCGGAGGCCGGCGAATTCGTTTTCACCCTGCTCACGCCGGGTGTATATATGCTGCTGTTTGAATCAGAGAATTTCGCCCCGCTGACGGTTGAAGGATTCGAGGTGCTGGTTGGCGAGACGGCCACCATCTCTCCGCAGCTGGTCATTGCCGCCGCGCAGGCTGAGGTCGTGATCTCGGCCGACGCACAACGATCTGTGATCGAGCCGCAGCGTGTCGCGCAGTCAGACCACATCGACTCGGTTCGGATTGAGAACCTGCCGATCAATCGCCGCGACTACCTGGACTTGGCACTGCTAACCCCAGGGGTGGTTGATACCAAATACATCGCCAACTCCAAGGATCGCCGCATTCCGCCCACGCCCACGTCGGGACTGGGTGTTGGCGGTGCGAATGGGCGCACCAACACGTTCATGATTGACGGCTTGGACAACCTGTACAACTCCGGCAGTGTCCGGTCGTCGATCAGCCAAGAGGCGGTGCAAGAGTTCCAAGTCAACCGCAGCACCTTCTCTTCCGAGCAGGGCGGCGCTCCGGGCGGCACGGTCAACATCGTGACCAAGGGTGGCACGAACCAGTTGCACGGAAATCTCTTTGGCGTTCTCCGCAACCGACGCTTCCAAGCCCGGAACTACTTCGATCCCGGCAAGAGCGCTTACACCCGAGCACAGAACGGCGGCTCGATCGGCGGTCCGATCTTCCGGAACAAGACCTTTTGGTACGCCGCGTTTGAGCGACTTGACCGGAACGAGTCCCAAATCGTGCCACTGCTCTCCGACCCGTCGTTCTTGACCTCGCTGACCGACTCGCAGCAGACGCTCGCTGACGTGCTCGGTGCCGCCGGCCCTCCGGCTTTCCGGCCAGTGATAGCCGAACTCACCGCCCAGCTCACTCCCGGCAACCATCCCGGGCTCACGGAAATGTTTGAAGAGGACAGCGGCGTGTTTCCGTTCTCTGAGCTACGCCAGCAGTTTATTACCCGCTTGGATCATACGTTCAGCGAAGACCACAACGTGTTCTTCCGGGGCAACTGGACCGGGCAAGATGGGCAGAACACGGATTTCGGTGCGCTCACAGCTCGTAGTCGTGGACGCACGACCAGGGTCAATGATTTCGCCGCAGCGATCGGCGACACCTACGTCATCAACTCGAAATGGCTCAGCGAAACCCGAGTCGGCGCGGGATATCACGACTTCGGAGTCTACCCTACCGATTCCCTTGGTCCGGCTATCTCGATCAGTGGCTTCGGTGACTTCGGCAGAGATTTCATCCTGCCGACGCACGTCGTAGAGCGGGTCCTGCAGATCCGGCAGAACTTCATGCGCGTATCCTCGCGCCAGACGATCAAGTTCGGCGTCGATTACAACCCAATACGCGACTGGGTTCGATCCGAGACGTTCTTTAGCGGGCGGTTCATCTTCTCCGAAGCGATTCCGCTCGCAGCCATCATCGATGGCGCCGTGCCAGGAGCCTCGCAACTCGTAAAGGGACTGCTGACCGCGGCAGGCCAGCCGCAGCTGGCGGGCAATGTCGACCGGCCGATCTCGGCTCTACAGGCCTTTGCTCTCGGGCTGCCAACCGTCTACCAGCAAGGCTTCGGCGACCCGTACTGGTCGGGCTGGGCGAACCGCCTGAACTTTTTCTTTGAGGACTCCATTCGCGTGACGCCGAAACTGAAGCTCACGCTCGGATTACGCCACGAGTTCGAGATCAAGACTAGGTTTCCGCGCGACTACAACAACGTCGCGCCGCGCGCGGGATTCGCTTGGAGCCCCGATCCGAAGACCGTGATTCGCGGCGGCTACGGCATTTACTACGCGCGCATCGATGGCCAGATCGCCTTCGTCAACGACCTGTTGGGCGACGCACAGCAGATCTATCAGGTATTCATCCCCCTCACCGGTGTGGGTGGCATCAATAGCGCTCTTACCGGGGAACCACTGACTTCGGCGGAAATCTACCAGACGCAGAAGGCGCGGGGTGTGATTGGAACGCGTGCGATCACGCCACAAGATCTTGCAATTCACGGTATCGATCCCGGTCCCGGCTATCCGCTGCGGGTTGGCTTCCGGGTCCAGAAGGACACCGTCAACCCATATGCCCAGCAGGGCAGCTTCGAAGTCCAGCGCGAAGTGAGTGGTTATTCGCTCTCGGCCGCTTACAACTACAACCGCGGCGTGCACATTATCCGGCCACTGGATCTCAACGTCTACGAGGCCGGCACGAACGACCAAGGCAGGCCCATCGTTGGCTTCCACAATCCGTTGATCCTGCAGGACAACGTCTACGGGAGTTGGGGCCGGTCCTACTATCACGCTCTGATTCTGCAACTGCAGAGGCGCTTCGCCCAGGTCTTCACGCTGTCTGCCCACCACACGTGGAGCAAGGCTATCGACGAGGCGTCGGACTACAATTCGGCCTATGAGCCACACCTCCAGTGGGACGCACGCAACGAACTGGCCCTTTCCCACTTCCACCGGGGGCATCGGTTCGTTGCCAACGCCGTGGTGCAGTCTCCCTGGAAGGCGGGCAAGGGACTCGGATTTGGGCACAACCTGCTGTCCGACTTCACATTCTCAGGCGTACTCCTGGCCCGCTCGTTCGCCCCTTTCAATCTCGAGAACGGCATCGACAGCGTTGGTGATCGACACACCGACACGCACCGCCCTTGGGGGCTCGGCCGCAATGTCGGCGTGGGGCCGGCTTTCTTTGGCATGGACATCCGCCTGATGCGCACCTTTCCCCTGTCAGAGAAAGTCAAGCTGCAGGTTGTGGGCGAGGCCTTCAACTTGCTGAATCGTACGAACTTCAAAGGTGTGAACGGCCAGGTCGGCGATATGCCGATTGAGGAGGTTCCGGACCGCCCGACCGGGCGGCGCGGGAACGTGACGGATCCGTTCTCGTTCACCTCGACCTTTGATCCACGCCAGTTTCAGCTCTCGCTGCGCCTGTCGTTCTAGCGGCTTTGGCTTCGACGCGCCGGATGAGCGCCAAGCGCCCTGGCTTCCATCGGCGCCGCCCTGTGGCCTATGCGCGTCCGATCAGGCAGCCGCGAGCACTGCTGCGGCCGCTGTGTAGCCGCTTCTGACCGCGCCTTCCATGGTGGCTGGCCAGCCCGTGTCGGTCCAATCGCCAGCAAGGAAGACATTGGGGAATCTCGTGCGGGGTCCTGGCCGCGAGGCCTCCAGTCCCGGCACCGCAGAATAGGTGGCCCTTAGCTCCTTAATCACCCGGCTGCGCTGCAATTTGGCTCGTCTGGCACCGAGGAAGGTGTCCCTGAGTTGCGCCACAGCCTGGTCAACAATCTCCGCTGGCGAAACCCGCACAAGGCTGCGCGCGGCGCTGACGACCCCCAAATAGTAGCCTCCGCCCTTGTGGAAGATCCACTGGATCTCGCCGTCTACCAACATCGCGTGCCCGAGTTCCGTGATGGGCCGGTCGAACCAGAGGTGGACGCCTACGATCGGAGATGTTTGGTAGCGTTGCAGCTGGTCGTCAATGCCGAGTTCGGGTATCAGCGCTGCCACGCGATCAAACGGAACCGCGCTGATGTAGAAGTCGACCTCGTCGCCGAGCGGATCGATCGACGCGACCTTTGAGCCGAGATGGATCTGCACGGACGGGCCCAAGCGGCCGGCAAGGGCGGGGGAGTACAACTCGTCCAGCGGCACGGCGGGCACACCCATTTCGTAGCTGGTGCGGGAACCGAGCAGGCCCTCGCCAAAGACTTGGAGGGCTGGAAGCGCGGAGGCTCGCTCGGGTTCCTCGTTCAGGGCGCTGACGATCACCGGCCGCCAGAAGTGCGCGACTGACCGGTCAGTGGCGCCCTCTTGCCGGAGCCAATCGGCAAAGGTGACTTGGTCCAGGTCGTCGCGCTGCCTGGCTTGAGGCACGGCTCTGAGGCAGCGCAGCAGCGACAGCTTGTCCCTCCAGCCCAGACCGCGCATCTGCAGCAGGGAGCGGGCTAGGTGCAGCGGGGCGGGCAGCGGATCCCTGAAGATCGCGTCGTGCACACCGCCCCGGCCGACCAGGTGCAGGGTGGACTGGAACTCGATCCGGTCCGCGACGCCGCACCTGCGGTAGAAGTCCAGCAGTTCGGTGCAGCAGCGTAGGAGCACGTGCTGGCAGTTGTCGATACGTTCGGAGTTCGGATCGGATGGCGTCAGTCGATAGGAAGCCGCCCGCCCCCCGAGGAACGTGCGTGCCTCGTGGAGGTCTACGGTCAGGCCGGCCTCGCCGAGCCGGGCGGCGGCCGCCAGGCCGGCCAAGCCACCGCCGACGATCTTCACCCGGGGAATGATGGCACCCTCCCGGTGACCCTTAGCCAGAGGGCCTGGCCCGCAATTGCCAGCTTGCCCGCCCTAGAAAGCCCGAGTTCTTCCCCCAGCACGTCATAACCCGCTTCACGGATCCGCTTCAGGATCCCGTGGTAGGTCGCAATCATGGCCCAAAGTGCCGCTCGGCAGGGTGGGCTGGCCATGCTCAGGAGCGCGGCCGACTCTCTGTAGTAGCGTTCTGCCCTCTGGTACTGGAAATCCATGAACCTCTGGAACCGGTCCTCGCCTGCCTGGACCCTTCCGGCCAGCAATTCGTCCTTGCTTAGGCCGTACTCCGCCAGCTCTGCAGCGGGCAGGTAGACTCGTCCCATGGCCGCATCAGCAGAAATGTCTCGCATGATGTTGGTCAACTGGAAGGCAATGCCGCACCGCTCGGCCAGCGCCAATGCCTCGCGGGCCTCGAATCCGAACACGTGCATCGTCGTCATGCCCACCACCGAGGCGGCCCGGTAGCAATAGCGGTAGAGATCTTCGAATGTCTGAAACTCCTGCTCGGTAAGGTCGCCCTCCATGCCATCTAGCAGATCGAACGAGTAGTCGCGCGGTATGGAATGGCGCTCGAAGGTGTTGCAGTACGCGGCAAGCACCTTGTCCTCGCTGGATCCGGCAAAGTGCTGTTGCAAGTTGCTGCGCCACTCGCGGATCGCCGCTCGGCGGGATTCCACCGGTACGGCGTCCTCGTCGACAATGTCATCGCAGTGTCGCGTGAAGGCGTAGATTGCGCACATCGATTGCCGCTGCAGGGGCGGCAGCAACCTGAACGAGTAGAAGAAGTGCCGAGCGCGGGCCTTGGCGATGCGACGACAGTGCTCATAGGCCTCTTCAAGTGTCGGCATTGCGGGCCTCTGAAACTGCCAGCGGAGCGCCCACCAAGCGACGCCCCAAGACCCGTGCCAGCAGAGCGGCCCGGTCACTGGCGGTCATGGTGGGCCGCTCGGAAATCGTATCGAACCCAGAGGAGCCGATCTGCGCCAAAACGGTCATGCCGGCCTTGGCGAACAGTTCGATTTCGATGCTCAAGCGGCGGGACAGCCGATCTGCCAGTGGCAGGCCGGCCCGAAAGAGTTCGTGTGCTCGCTCGGTCAGATCGCGCACGGTCTCTCGGCATTGGGCCGACGCACGTCCGCGGGCCATGTCGTCGGCCAGCGTATCACGGCTAAAGCCGTGGGCCTGCATCACGTCTTCGGGCATGTAGACGCGTCCGATGCGCCAATCTCGGGCGATGTCTTGCCAGTGGTTGGCGAGTTGCAGGGCGGTGCAAATGGAATCAGATAGCCCGAAGAGGGCTGCGTCGCTGTAGCCGTTAAGTCGCAGTACCAGCCTGCCGACTGGGTTGGCCGAGTAGCGGCAGTACTCGAGCAGGTCATCGTAGCTCGCGTAGCTGTGCTTGGACTGGTCTTGCTCGAATGCGCAGAGAAGGTCTTCAAAGTCTTGGTGCGGCAGGGCGTGGCGCGCGACAGTTTCCTTCAGGGCCACAAACACGGGATGATGGGCCTTGCCGCTCCCGATTGCGGCCAGCTGACCCCGCCACCACTGGAGCAGGTCCAAGCTCAGGCGCGGATTGCCGGTTTCGTCGCCAAGGTCGTCGGCCCAGCGACAGTACGCGTAGACATTGCAATAGTCTTGACGCAATCGTTTCGGGACCAGCAAGCTCGCTACCGAGAAATTCTCGTAGTGTGCCCGCGTCAGGCTGCGAGTGTAGCGGAGCGATGCCTCCAAGTCCCAGGCCGGGAACTGCCGGCCATGCCTGCGCAGGAACTCGATGGGCAGCAGCGAGGGCATCGTTTTAGTATCCCGCCGCCACGCCCTCGCTTCTGGAGTCCGCCGCACCCATCAGTGTTTCCGAGCCCACCTCTATGGCCTCGATGTGGCCCAGTCCTCGCCCGAAGTCCAGCATATGCCCGAAGGCCCTGAGCTTCTCGCGCGTATCGGCCGACGCGCCGGATGGTTCCAAGTACAGCCGATCGGGCATCCACTGATGGTGGAATCGCGGGAAGTCCACGGCCTGCTGGACGTTCATGCCGAAGTCCACGACGTCCAAGATCACCTGGGTGACCGAGGTGATGATTGTCGGCCCGCCCTGGGCGCCGAGTACGAGCTTGGTCTTGCCACCGTGCACCACGATCGTCGGAGACATGGCTGACAGCGGACGCTTGCCTGGTTCGATGGCATTGTTCTCGCTCTGGAGCAGGCCATAGGTGTTGGGGCTGCCCGGCTTGGCCGTGAAGTCGTCCATCTCGTTGTTCAGCAGCACGCCCGTCCCCTTGGCCGTGACGCCAGAGCCGTAGCCGCCATTGAGGGTGTATGTCACCGCCACGGCGTTTCCGGCGGCATCGACCACCGCATAGTGAGTGGTCTCGTCGCTCTCGTAAGCGCTGGGGTGGCTTTGGCCGACCGCGGCGCTGGGGCTCGCCTTGTCTGGCCGGATGCTCGTGCGCCGCTCGGCTGCATAGGCCTTGGAAAGCATGCCTTGCAGCGGTATGTCCACAAAATCCGTGTCACCGAAGAAGCGCGCCCGGTCTGCGAAAAAGCGCCGCATTGCTTCGGCCACGAGGTGAATCGTAGCGGCCGAGCCGGCTCCAGTCGCAGCAAGGTCGAACTCCTCCAAGATGTTGAGGATCTGGATCACCCCCGCACCGCCGGAACTGGGCGGGGGAGCGCTCAGAATCCTGTAGCCGCGATAAGTGCCCGCTAGCGGCTCGCGTTCCACAGGTGCGTAGCTGGCTAGGTCAGCAGCTGAAATCGTGCCGCCGTTGGCGGACATGTCGGCCGCAATCAGGCGCGCCGTCTCGCCTTCGTAGAACTCGTGTGGGCCGACGCGGGCCAAGCGCCCCAGCGTGGCCGCTAGGTCCGCTTGCTGGAGAGTGTCTCCCAACGTGAACGGACTGCCGCCGTTGAGAAAAATCCGGCGCGATTCCGGAAAGCGCTTCAAGCGGCTGCTGGACTTGAGTGACCGGGCCAAGTCCCACGTCACCTCGAAGCCGTCAGCGGCTAGCCGCTGCGCCGGTGCGACCATGCTGGCCCACGTCTTGGTGCCGTACTTGTTCAACGCCAGCGATAGGCCCCGCACCGTTCCTGGCACGCCCGCCGCCCGGTAGCCGACCAAGCTCTCCTCGGTTGGGTTTCCGTCCTGGTCGAGATACATGTCGCGGCTGGCCGACGACGGCGCGCGCTCTCGAAAGTCGATGAAGTTCGAGCGACCGTCTGCCAGCCGCAAGAGCATGAAACCGCCCCCGCCAAGATTGCCTGCGTTTGGCTCGGTGACTGCCAGAGCCAGACCGATCGCAACCGCCGCGTCGACGGCGTTTCCGCCGCTGCGCAGCACATCCACGCCGATCTTGGAGGCATGCCGCTCGGCCGTGACCGCCATGGCGTGGCGGGCGTGGACGGGTTCGGGCTGGAAAGCTGGGGCTTGGCTGACAACGAGCAGTGCGACTGGCAGCGCTCGCGCCAACCGTACCCACTCAGACTTCGATCCCGGCCGCAGCCGCACCGGCGCAGGAAGGGATCTGCAATGCACCTGGGTCACGGATTTGAACAGGGAGGTGCAAGTCTGCATTAACCCGACCATTCTGCCTGCTATTGCAGCACATCGGCGGAAGGCACACCGATTCGCCGGCGTCCGCCCCTGCGGAATTCGTCGTGCCAGCGTGGGCGGTGTTCGTCGGGAGCCCCGGGAACTCGCCTGAAGATGCGGGGTTCTGCGTATATATTATACTTGGCATTTAATTTATGGAGAACCGAGCCGCCAGCGATCGACCCGGCTCTATTCGAGCGACTCGAGCAGCAGCTTTGCTTCAGCGGATTCAGGGTGCCGCCTAACGGCTTCTTGTGCCGCTCGTTTGGCTGCATCTGCCCGGCCTTGCAGTGCGAGCGCTTGGACCTCCAGCAAGGCCGCCTCTAGGTTGTCCGGCGCCAATTGCTTGGCGCGCTGGATTCGCTCTAGGCCTTGGCCGATGTCGCCGGCCTGCAGGCGGTACCGGGCTAGGTTGAGTTGCGGGCCGGGGGAGTCCGGATCAGCCTTGGCAGCGTCCAAGAATGCCTGCAGGCCTTCGCCCGGGTTTCCGCTCTGCATATAGAGTACGCCAAGACTCGTGTGGAGCTCGGCGGTATCGCCGCCAAGCTGCCGCGCCAGTTCGTATTCGCCCAGAGCGTCTTCTGTATTGCCTTGGGAGGCTAGTGCGGCGCCAAGGTTTTCCCTCAAGCGGGGATCGTTCGGTTGCGCCTCCGTGGCGCGGCGGAACAGGGCCTCCGCGGCA
>LXNJ01001893.1_pt1 | contig 11947 bp, 9 predicted proteins | sample 809081 | NCBI WGS metagenome assembly LXNJ01 (sample SAMN04870510, study PRJNA318959) | sponge metagenome | biome: sponge; feature: marine sponge reef; material: water | host: Petrosia ficiformis | place: Greece: Milos, Mediterranean Sea | collected 2013-05-29 | depth 5-7 m
CCGTCCCAGGTCTCGCCGATGTACACGCCCACCCGGTCGATGAGCGCATGGAAGTACGACAGGTCGCAGAACGTCTCCATCGGGTGCCGGAATGCGTACTGCTCAATCGGACGGTCGACGTGATCGACGCCAAGCCCGGCCAGGATCTGGGCGTTGATGATCCCGTGCTCGACCTCCTGCTGCATCAGCTTGACTAGCAGTCCCTTGGTGGCCTCGTCGGGCGCGAACCGCAAGCAGCGATCCCACAGCTTGGTGAGCAAGTCCGTGTAGTGGGGGTTCGCGCTGTTCTCGACGTGGTAGCTCAGCATCCGCACGAGCAATTCGTGGAACTCGGCGGGAATGTCGGGGTCGCCCTCTTCCCAGATGCGCTGAGATTCGCCGATTCGATCAGACCCGATTCGATCAGACCCGATTCGATCAGATTCCGGGCGTTCCAGCGTTGACGTGCTCATGTCATCCTCACATCGCCACAGTCCGAGCGGTACTCCGCCGACATCTTCCGAGAGTACTCAGCCAGACACCGTTCAGACGGGCGAACCCTTCCGTTGTCGCACCATTTGTCTCCCGCTCTTGTTCGCTGCGCTCACGGGCCGCTCGGGCCACGGCTTCGCCTATCGGCTCAGCCTCAGGTTTGCGCGTCGCTCTCAGTGCCGAGGTACGCAGCACGCACGGCCGGGTCGGCCTGCACCTCGTCGGGAGTGCCCACGCTGATCACGTGGCCCTGATCGAGCACGTAGATCCGGTCGCTGATGCCGGTGATGAAGTTCAGATCGTGGTCGATGACCAGCACGCCAGCATCCACCGCAGCGGCCATGTGACGAATCCGCCGGATCATCTCGTCTGACTCTGCGTCGCTCATGCCGCTCGTGGGCTCGTCCAGCAGCAGGTACGCCGGTGCCATGGCCGCTGCCCGGGCCAATTCCAGGCGGCGGGCGCTGCCGTAGTCGAGCTCGCGGGCCCGTCGGTCGCGCACTTCCCACAGGCCAGCCTCCGCGATCAGCGCATCGGCCGACGGATGGTCCCCCGGTCGGTGCCGGGCAGCGACACGACCCGCCAGCTCCACGTTCTGGCGGACGGTCAACGCGCCGAACAGTCGCAGGTTCTGGAACGTGCGCAGCAGTCCGGCACGGGCAATCTCGTGACTCGGCTCGCTTGCGAGGTCGCGCTCGCCCAGCCTGAACCAGCCCTCAGCGGGCTCCACCATCCCCGTGATGACGTTCACCAGGGTTGTCTTGCCGGCGCCGTTCGGCCCGATGAGCCCGACGACCTCGTCGGGAGCCACGCTGAGTCCGGCACCGTCAAGCGCCCGGAAGCCGCCGAAGTCGACGACGAGATCGCCCACGTCCAAGGCTGCCCCTTCATGGGGAACCTCGGCGTGCAAACCCACCGGGGCGACCTCGGCCAGCGGCTCGGGTCGTTCTTCAGGCTTGCGCTGGTGCCAACGACGCCACAGCCACCCGTCCAGCTCCCAGTCCCCCAGCAGGCCGTCGGACCGGAAGATCATGAATCCGAGCATCGCCAAGCCCAAGAACACCGTTTGCAGGTTCTCGCGGAAGATCCAGTCGAGCGGTCCTGCGTCGAGGCTGAGCCCGAACACCTCGAAGCCGTCTTGGCCCAGTCGACGGGCCAATTCGCGCCCGACGGTCATCACCGCGACCCCGACGAGTGCTCCGGTGACGCTGTTGCGGCCGCCGACGATCAGCATGGCCAGCGTCAGCAGCGTGTAGCTGAAGAAGAAATCGTCAGGCAGGATCGAGCCGTTCTCGTACACCCGCAGCGATGACCCGACGCTCACCACCACGACGGAGATCAGCAGCGCGGCAGTCTGCTGAACGAGAGGGTTCACTCCCATGGCGCGGGCGGCCAAATTGTCTTCACGGGCAGCGACCGCGAGCTTGCCGCTGCGACTCTGGGCGAAGAGCCTCGCAAGGATCAACGCCCCCAGCAGGCACAGGTAGATCGGGAGCCTGCTGTCGAGCGCAGCGCCGACCTTGAAGGTGAGGCCCGCACGGTTGCCCCCGGTCAAATCAGGCCAGTTGCGGGCCACTTCGTGGGTGACGAACAGCAGCGCCAAGGTGATCACGGTGGCCGCAACGGCACCCGATTCCGCGCCCGAGCGCGCCAATCCGATGCCCACGACGAGCGCGACCACCACGGTCACCCCGATGGCGACGACACCGGCCAGTACCGGATCCAGCACCACTTCGTCCAAGCCGAACGGCGCATCGGGAATGCGCTTGAGCTTCTCTTGCGGGCTGATGGCGAAGACCGCGAAGGCATAACCGGCGATCGCACCGAATCCGATGTGGCCGAACGACAGCACGCCGGTATTGCCGACGTAGATCTGGATGCCGAGCACGATGATGGCGTCAATCAGCATGACCGTCACCAGCCGTTCGGCGGCGCGACCCTGAAAGCTCTGGTAAATGAGCGCGCCCGCTACGAAGACTGCGAAGAGCAAGGCGCATCCCGCTACGGGGAAGCCGACGTCGCGTCCGAGGCGCGGGAACATCAGATCTGTCCGATCACACCCGCACAGCGTGCTTGACGGTGACGAGGCCCTGCGGCCTGAAGATGAACAGCAGGGCGATCAGCCCGAACACCACGCCCTCGGTGAGGCTGGCGACGCTGTCGGGCAGGCGTGAGCGCAGCAGGACCTCAGCCAGCCCAAGCATCAATCCGCCGATCACCGCTCCCCGGAGACTGCCCAAACCGCCGATGAGCGCAGCCAGCACACCCTTGAGCATCGGGGTGATTCCAGCACTGGGGCTGATGCTGCCGGCTCGCATCAGCCAGAACACCCCGGCAATGCCCGCCAGCAGTCCCGAGAGGGCAAACGCCCCCCGGATCACGGTGTCGGAGCGCACGCCCATCAGCCGAGCAGTGTCGAAGTCGGCGGCAGCCGCCCGCAGCGACAACCCGAACATGGTCCGCTGCAGCAGCAGCGTCGTACCGATCAGCGTGATGACCGTCACCACGATGACCACGGTGTCGTACACCTCGATGTTGAGCGGGCCGACCGAGTAGGTGTTCGTCACCCATGAGGGCCGGTGGAACGGCTTGACCGAGGCCGACACGTACAGCAGGAAGATCGCGGAGATGACGAAGTGCACGCCGAATGACGTCAGCAGCAGCGTGAAGTCCGAGCTGCCCCGCACTCGTGAGAAGGCCACCCGCTCGATCGCCAACGAGGTCAGCACGGCGCTCAGCACGATCAGCGGCGTGACGATGTACCACGACCACTCGCGCCCCAGCGTCCACAGCGCGACATAGCCGCCGACGGTGATGAGCTCGCCATGGGCGAAATTCAGCAGGTGCATGACGCCGAAGACGACCGCGACACCCAGTGCCAGCAGCGCATAGATGCTTCCCCGGCCGAGACCGTCGATGAGGTTCTGCGCCAGCTCGGTCACGATGCGGCGTCTCGGGAATCGCAGGGCGCGTATACGCCCACGACCGGCAGACCTTCGTCCGTTGCGACAACCGACCCGACGAAGGTGTCGAACAGGTCGTCCTGCTGACTCAACTCGGTTCCCGTGCCTGAAGCCACCACCTCGCCGCTGCGCAGCACGTACGCACGGTCGGCCACCGCCAGCATCCTTGCGGCGTTCTGTTCCACGACGAGCAACGTACGGCCCTGGTCGCGCAGCGTGCTGATCAGCTCGAACACCAGGTCCACGAGCACCGGAGCGAGACCCAGCGAAGGCTCGTCCATCATCAATAGGCGAGGCGCCGACATCAGCGCTCGCCCGATGGCCAGCTGCTGCGCCTCGCCGCCCGAGAGATAGCCGGCCGGGACGTCCCACTTCTCCTTCAGCACGACGAAGCGCTCAGCCATTTCGTCCAGCAGCTCGGCGCGCTTGCTGGCGGGCACCGTCACTCCCCCGATCCGCAGGTTCTCCTCCACCGTGAGGTCGGCGAAGATGCGGCGGTGCTCGGGCACGAGCGCCACCCCCGAGCGCAGCAGCTGTTCTGGCGAGCAGCCGGTGATGTCCTGCCCTTCGAAGGTCACGCGGCCTTCGGCTGGAGCCAACAGTCCCGAGATGGACGAGAGCAAGGTGGTCTTGCCCGCGCCGTTGGGCCCGATGAGGCCGACGACCTCACCGGACCCGACGCTGAGGGACGCGCCGCGCAGCGCAGCGATTGAGCCGTACCGAGCGGTGAGGCCTTCGATTTCGAGCATGGAGACCGAGATCTGCCGCCTATGTCCGCTGGGCGCTGGTGCCCGCTATGACGGCCGCCGTTACTGACCTAGTTGATGGTGATCGTGTCGACGAGTACGTCCTCGCCATTCACGATGCGGTTGATCGGCACTGCCTTGGGCGGGATGCCGTTGGTGCCTGCGTAGGTGATCTCACCCGACAGCCCCGCGAATCCGGAGAGCTGCTGGACGGCCTCGCCGATCGCGGCGGTGTCGTCGCAGCCGCAATCGAGCATGCCCTGGATGCCGACGAACATCGAGTCGACATACAGCGCCATGAAGCCGCGGCTGTCAAGCGCCTCGCCGTTGGCCGCCTCGAACCCGGCGAGCATCGAATCGATACGGTCGCCAGCGGTGATGCTCGTGTGCGGCGTATGGGCGATGCCCTCATTGTTGGCCTCGAACTGGATGCCCGTGGCGTCGAGGGCGTCGGTGCCGACGTAGGTGAGCCCGTCGAGTCCCTGGCCTTCGAGCTGGCCTCGCAGCGCAGTCACCTGGAAGCCGAGCGCAGCCGAGAAGACGACCTCGTTGTTCTCCGAGATCTGGGCGATCTCATTCACCTGCGAGGAGAAGTCGGTGTCCACGAACCACACGTAGGTCTGCACGCTCACCACCTCGCCGCCGCCGGCTTCGAACGCTGCGATGAACGCATCAGGGTTGACGCCGGTGTAGGGAATGCCCTCGCCCTCGGTGAACACGATGGCCCGGGTGATGCCTTGGTCCAGCGCCCACTGGGCTGCCGCACCAGACATCTGGTGATCGTCGAACGTGACCAGGTACGAGTTGATCGACGCATCTGCGAGCGTCGGCTCGGTTGACGCCGCCACGAACAGCGGCACGGTGCCGCCGGTGGTCTGCAGGATCGGCAGCGCGAAGTCAGCGAACGGCGGGCCGATCAGGAAGTGCGCGCCCCAGTCGAGGAGGTCTTCGGTCGCAAGCGCAGCGTCGTCGCCCACTTCGGCAACCCACACTTCCACCGGCCGGCCGTTGAAGCCGCCGCGGCAGTTTGCGAGCTCTGCGATGTAGGGCACCAGCTTGGAGCCCGGGATGTCAACGAAGCCGACCACATCGCTGAAGTCCATCGCCATGCCCACACGGATCGGATCGCCACTCGGCGCCTCTTCGCAGTTCGCCAAATCGGCGCTCAGAATGTGGTCGATGTCGATACTGGTCATCGTGACGGCAGCGGCCGGTGCTTCGGTCGCTGCTGGCGCTTCGGTCGCGGCGGGCGCCTCGGTGGCAGCCGGCTCGCTCTCCGTGGTGTCGTCGTCGCTGCCGCATGCGGCACCGAGCAGCGCAACTACGGCCAGCAAAGCCAAGATGCGTCGTTTCATGATGGGCCCTCCCCGTGGATCGAATCGATGCTAGCCCCCCGTGAATATTGGCTCGTATAAGTTTTGCTGACCGTTTCCGCACATGAAGCGATGAGGATCAGCCATGGCCAATGAACGTGTCCGAATGCTCTGGCCTGACCACCTCGGGCTTGCCCGGGGCAAGTACCTTCCCGCGGCCCTGGCGCACGAAGGCACCGGGCACGCAGCGGCCGTATACAGCCTGGCCTACGACCGTTCATTCATCGCCGCTCCCGGGTCGGGCGTACTCGACGGGTTTCCCGACGTGCATGCCACCTTCGACGGCTCCGACCTCCGGCCGGGCTGGGACGATGACAGGACCCAAGTAGCCGTCTGCGACCTGTCTCAGGGCGGCGAGCCATTCCGCTACTCCGCTCGTTACGCCCTTCGCAAGGCGATCGCCGACTGGGAAGCCTTGGGCTACCGCCCCATGGTGGGCATCGAGTTTGAGGCATACGTGCTCGAACTGACTGAGGAGCACGGCTGGCAGCGCTGGGACACGCCCGAGTCGTACGTCTACGGAACCGGCCGCCTGGTGGACCCGATTGGCCTGATCGACGACATCGTCGATCTCGCAGCCGGCTGCGACATCACGCTCGAATCGGTCAATGCCGAGTTCGACTCGGGACAATTCGAGCTGACGCTGCGCTATGCGGATGCGCTGCGGGCTGCCGATGACGCCTTTCTCTTCAAAGTGCTGGCCCGCGAATGCGCCATGGACCGCGGTCGCCGGCTCACGTTCCTGGGCAAGCCCTATGCGGATCTCGAGGGCAATGGCGTCCACGTGAACTTCTCGCTGGTCGATGCCGACGGCAACAACGTGCTCGCCGATCCCAGCACTGACGATGGACTGTCCGGCTTGGCGAAGTCGTGCCTGGCCGGACTGTGCGCTCATCATCAGGGACTCACGCCGCTGTGTTGCCCAACGGTGAATGCCTACCGGCGCCTGCGGCCGTTCACGTTCAGCGGCCGGCGCGCCAACTGGGGGTATGACCATCGCGTGGTCGGCACCCGTGTGCCGCCTGAGCGTGGCACACGTACGCGCATCGAGTCGCGTCTGGCGGACGGCACCTGCAACATCCACACGGCGATTGCCGCCGTGCTGCAGGCTGCGCGCCTCGGCGTGGTCGACGGGCTCGAGTGCCCCGCGCCCGAGACCAACGACGGCATGGAGGCCTGGAACACCGAAGTGACCTCTGCGCTCAATCTGACTGATGCGCTCGGCGACCTGCGTGCAGACAGCGCGCTCGCTGAGGCCGTGAGCAGCGACTTGGTCGACAATTTCCTGGCCATCAAGGACGCCGAGTGGGAGCGCTACGTGGCAGCAGTCGGTGAGCCCGCCGACGAGATCAGCGACTGGGAGATCAACGAGTACCTCCCCTACCACTGAGAGGGTTGCCGCCCCCTAGGGAGTTTCGGACTGGCAGCGCCGGTCAGGTGAATTCGATGTAGCGGTCGCGCTCCCAGTCGGAGACCTCGTCGCCGACCGGGTCGCAGCCGGCCTCGGTGAACTTGTCCAGCTCGGCCTTGGCCATCAGCACGAAGTTCGTCGAGAATTCCTCCCCCAATGCTGCGGCGAGTGCGCTTCCCTCATAGGCCGCGATGCCGTCGGCGGCGTTTGCGGGCAGCGGCACAGCGTCGCCGGGATCGTCGTACTTGTCGCCCACGCTCATGGGGCCCGGATCGGCACCGCGCTCGAGACCGCCGGCACCTGCCGCCAGCAAACCGGCGATGATCAGGTACGGGTTGGCGTCGGCACCCGCCGCCCGGTATTCGACCCGGTTCGCATTGCCCGCACCGACCGTGCATCGGCACATCACCGACCGGTTGTCGAGCCCCCAGTGCACGTGAGTGGGAGCAAACGTGTATGGCCGCACCCGCTTGTAGCCATTGGGTACCGGGCTGCCGAGCAGCGACAGCGCCCCGGCATTGTCGATCTGGCCGCCCAGCCACTGGGACATGACGTCGTTCGGCGCATCGGTCGAGGTGGCGAAGACGTTCTGGCCGTCGGCCGACAGGCTCGTGTGCACGTGCATGCCGCTGCCCGACGGCTCGGTCCACGGTTTGGGCATGAAGGTGGCCTTCATGCCCGCTTCTTCGGCGATCTCCTTGACGATGCTCTTGTAGAGCGCCGTGTTGTCCGCCGTGGTCATGGCATCGGCGTGGGCCACGTTGATCTCGATCTGTCCCGGCCCGTACTCGGGATTCGAAGATTCGACCGGGATCCCCGCGTCGATCATCGCTAGGCGCATGGCCAGCAGCACGGCCTCGACGTCGCCCCGATCGGTCAGTGACGAGTACTGGATGTGGCTCTGGGTGAACGACCAGTCGGCCTCGCACAAGTAGAACTCCATCTCGGTGGCAACCACGGGGCTGTGGCTGAGCGCCTCGCACCGTTCGATCTGTCGAGCCAGCACTGTTCGAGGCGCGATGGGATGCGGCTCGTGCGACGGATCAAGACTCTCTGAGAACACGAGCCCATATCCCGAACGATGCCCGAACAGCCGCAGCGTGCCGAGGTCGGGCACGAGGTGCGTGTCCAGAAAGCCAAGGCCCATGTTGATGTAGGGGCTGTCGACGAGATCGTTGTGCAGATCGAAGATGTAGATGGCATCGGCGAGGTGGCAGCCGCCCTCTGCGACCGAGCGCAGGAAGTGGTCCACGGGGAAGCGCTTGCCGCGCAGGTGCCCGTAGGTGTCGACGATGGCGACTTCCACGGTGTGCACGTCGGCTCCCCTCAAAATGCTCTCGATTTCGGCGACGGTTGTCACAGGCATGCCTCCTCGGTCCACCAGAAGATCTGCACACACTTACCATTCGCCCATGACACGCGGAGCCGATCCGGCCGCCCAGATCGACATTGCCGACGCCGGCCGCTACGGGAACGGCATCCCCTGGGAGGACTTCTGCACCCTGCGGCAGCAGCCGGGGCTGCATTGGAACCGCTACGAAGACCACGGCTTTTGGGCGGTGACGCGCCACGCCGACGTGTGCGAGGTGTCTCGCCACCCCGAACGATTCTCGTCGGCGATCGGGCACGTCAACTTGTGGGACCTCGAAGCCGATGCGCTGGAAGCGCGCCGATCGATCCTCGAGCACGACCCGCCCGCGCATACCCGACTGCGCCGGGTGGTCAGCAAGGCGTTCACTCCCCGCCAGATGCGCCGCTACGAAGAGCGCACGCGTCAGATCGCCGACGAGCTGCTCGACGCTGTCGTCCGGCAGGGAGGCGGTGACTGGGTGGACTTGGTCGCGGCGCCGCTGCCGATCCGGGTGATCATCGCCATCCTGGGAGTGCCGCCCTCCGACGCCGACTACATGGTCGAGCTGTCGAATCACCTGGTCGAAGGCACCACCGAGACCCAGTCATTGCCGCCTGATGCCTACGGCAACACCACGCCGTTGCGCCTGCTGCCCTTTGGGAGTCCTGCCGCTTGGGGGCTGTACGAGTACGGCGCGAAGCTCGGCGACGAGCGCTTGGACCACCCCACTGACGACGTCGTAAGCCACCTCGTGCACGCCGAGGTCGGCGGCGACCGTTTGACTGCGACCGAATTCCGCAACTTTTTCCAGGTCCTGGTATTCGGCGGCAATGAAACGACGCGCACCGCAATCACCCACGGGACGATCGCCTTCGCCGAGCACCCCGAGCAATGGGACCGGCTGACGGCGCACCGCGATCTGCTCCCCAACGCCGTGGAGGAGGTCATCCGCTGGGCGTCGCCGATCCTGCACATGCGACGAACCGCCGCAGTGGACACCGAACTGTCCGGAACCCAGATCGCCGCAGGCGACAAGGTCGTCATGTGGTACCCGTCGGCCAATCGGGACGAGGCGGTGTTCGATCGGTCCGAGGAGTTCGACATCGGCCGAGCCGACAATGCACAGATCGCCTTCGGCGGCGGCGGGCCCCACTTCTGTCTCGGCGCCTACCTGGCCCGCATGGAGCTCTCGGTACTGTTCGAAGCGATGCTGGATCGCGGCATCCGACCTGCGAGCGCCTCGAACCTGGCGCGGATCCCGTCCAATTTTGTCCATGGCGTTGCGTCAGTCGAGGTGACAGTCGCCGATGTGACCGCCTCTGTGCGAGCCTGAGACGGTGAGCACCTGGGCGGAGCCGTATCTGGACGACCTCGGGCCTGACGACGTCAACATCTCCGACCACGACGTCTGGACCCAAGGCGCCCCGCACGCCACGTTCGCCCGTATGCGACGCGAGGACCCCGTGGCGTGGGTCGAAGAGATCGACGGGCGCGGCTACTGGGCCGTCACGAAGTACGACGATGCGTTCCGCATCAGCCGCGACACCCAGACGTTCACCTCCGAGCAGGGCATCCGGCTCGAGGACATGGCGCCCGACGAGCTCGAAGCGCGCAAGACGATGATGGAGATGGATCCGCCTGAGCACACGCGCTACCGCCGCCTGGTGAGCCGCGGATTCACGCCACGGGTGGTCAACACCTACGAAGCGGCCATCCGCGGGCTCGCCTGCGAGGTGCTGGACGGTGCACTGTCAACCGAACGCTTCGACTTCGTCACCGAAGTGGCGACGGAGCTGCCGATGCGCATGCTGGGCCGGATGCTGGGGACCAGCGATGAGGACGGTCACCAGCTCGTCGAGTGGGGTGATGCGCTGCTCGGCAACACCGATCCCGACTTCACCGACTACCCCGTCGGGCTTGTCAACACCGACGAGTTCCGCTTCATGCCGTTTCGCAGCCCGGCAACGGTGGAGATCTTCGAATACGCAGCGCAGCAGGCCGCTCAGCGGCGCGAGTGCCCGACTTCCGACGTGATCAGCCAGTTGCTGGCACCGACAACGGACGGCACACCGCTGACAGACCTGGAGTTCAAGAACTTCTTCACGCTGCTGATCGCGGCCGGCAACGACACGACCCGCTACACGATGACCCACGGGCTGTGGGTGCTGATGGCCCACCCCCACCTATTCGACGCCTGGCGTGCTGCGGTGCTGGCCGGCGAGGAGGCGCTGACCGCGACAGCGGTGGAGGAAGTGCTGCGCGCCAGCTCGGTCACGACGCACTTCCGGCGCACCGCAACACGCGACACCGAGATCAACGGCACCAAGGTGCGCGCTGGCGACAAGGTGGTGCTCTATTACGTCAGCGCAGACCACGACGAGGACCGATTCCCGCATCCATTTCGATTCGACTTGGCGCGTTCAGACAACGAGCACATGGCCTTCGGTCGCAATGGGCCGCATTTGTGCCTGGGCGCATGGCTGGCCCGCTTGGAGATCAAGGTTGTGTTCGAAGAATTGCTGCGGCGAGTGGCGCGGATCGAACAGGACGGGCCAGTGGAGCGCCTGCGATCGAATTTCATTTCGGGCATCAAGCACCTGCCGGTGCGGGTCGTTGAGCTCGCCGCATGAAAGCGCTCGTCGTTACCCATGAGAAGACGTCGCGTCCTGGGTTCGTCGGTGATCGCTTGACCGAACGTGGCGCCGATCTGCACGTCCACGTGATGGTGCCCGACAACACGCGGCCGGCCGAATTCCAGCCGCTGCCTCAGGAAGACTTCGACGTGCTCGTCGTGACCGGCTCGTATTGGTCGGTCTACGAGGACGCCATCGAACTATGGATCGGCGCGGAGTTGGATCTCATCCGCCGTTCCCATGAGCGCGGCACACCGGTGCTGGGCATCTGCTTCGGCGGTCAGGCGCTGGCAGCGGCGCTCGGCGGATCGGTGGATCGCTCCCCTGAGACTGAGATCGGTTGGTACCGGATCTCACCGCCAGATGGCGTCGACCTGCCGATATCGACCGGTCCGTGGATGGAGTGGCACCATGATCGCTTTCACCTGCCCGACGGGGCCGAGTTGCTCGCCCGCACCGACATCTGTCCGCAGCTCTTCCGGATGGGCCGCAGCGTGGGCACCCAGTTCCATCCCGAGATCAACGTGGAGCTCGCCAGCGAGTGGCTCTGGGCGGCCAGCGACGTCTACCTCGAATCGGTCGGCGTGGTTCGCGAGGAGATCCTGGCCGCCGTGACGCGCAACGAGGCTGCGAACCGGCGCAATTGCTTCGACCTCGTCGACTGGTTTCTCGACGACGTGGCCCAGTCCTAGCCGAAGGGCTCGGCGCTCTAACCAGCGAGGCGTTCGCTGAGATACTCGGCGACTCGGGAAATGCCCTCGTCGGCCTCGGGGAAGAGGCCGGCCATCGAGTGCCAGACGTGAATCATCTCGGGCCATACCTCAAGGGTCACGTCGACGCCACTGGTGCGGGCCTTGTGGGCCAGCCGCTCGCTGTCCGACAGCAACACCTCGTCGTCGCCGCAGTGGATCAGCAATGGCGGCAGTCCTGACAGGTCGCCTTCGAGCGGCGATGCGTATGGATCAGCGGGATCGCCGTCTGCGCCGAGGAAGACCCCGG
>LXNJ01001894.1_pt1 | contig 11942 bp, 10 predicted proteins | sample 809081 | NCBI WGS metagenome assembly LXNJ01 (sample SAMN04870510, study PRJNA318959) | sponge metagenome | biome: sponge; feature: marine sponge reef; material: water | host: Petrosia ficiformis | place: Greece: Milos, Mediterranean Sea | collected 2013-05-29 | depth 5-7 m
AGCGGTATGCGGCATCGATGAGCTCCGCGAGGAGTCCGCCGAGGTAGTGGTAGCGCAGCCGTGGCCGCTGGGCAGGATCGTGCGGGTCGACGTCGGCGGGATCGTCTTCCTCGGAGATGTCGAGCTGGGTGCCGAGCACGAGGCGCAGTTCGTTCAGGCCCTGCATCCAGGCGGTGACCTGCGAATCGTCGAGATGTTCCAACGTGAGGGTGCTGTCGAGCAGATCGAGATGGTCCAAGCGTTCGGCCAGCAGTTCGTCGCGCATGAGTCGTTGGTACTCGGCATCGCGGTCGGGGTCGCTCAAGTAGGCCGGCGGGAAGAGACGTCGCAGCGAGGGGTCCAAACCGTCGCCGCCATCTCGCGCCGGTGTGTGGTCGAGCAGGTTGGATCGCAGCTCTCCCACCATCTCGGCCAGCAGACGCCGCTCCCAATCGGCGAGGTGCACGCTCACCAGCGAGCCCCGTGCCCCGAATCGCGTCCCGCTCACGAGGCCTCCGCCATCAGCCCACCGTCACGCGGTCGCCGCCGGGGTGCCGCGGGCACCGCTCAGTCGTCCTTCTGCATGGTGGCCCAGAGTCCGTACTCGTGGAGCCGGAAGACGTCGAGCTCGGCCTTCTCGCGCGTGCCCCACGCCACTGCGGCGCGACCTTTGTTGTGCACATCCAGCATCAGCTCGGTGGCCTTGGCCTCGCTGTAACCGAACAGCTTCTGGAACACGTACACGACATAACCCATCAAGTTGATCGGGTCATTCCAGACGAGAACCACCCATGGCGCGTCGGTCTCGTGCTCGTCCTCGCTGGTCGGATCCCGGACGACCTCGGGATCGGCCACGGCTGGCGCCTGCGCCAGGCGAGGCGACACAGTTGGCGCATTCGCCAGCGAGGGCAACAGAGTTGGAGCGGTCGGGCTCACGGGTTCATTCTGCGAAGCCGCGGCCCGCGATGCCAACCGATTCAGCAACTTCGCACCCAGCTGGCACCCGATGAGACGCCTCAGCCGCGAGCACCATGCGTGTCATCGCAATGGTCAGCAGCGTTGCCCCTACGACATGCAGGGCCACCAGCAGCACGGGCAATTCGTTGAAGTACTGCACGTATCCGATCGCCGCCTGGATGGCCATGATGCCGATCACGATCCGAATTCGCCGACCCAGCACTGCGGCGCCCACGCTGGCCGTCTGGTCGCGCGATGTTGCAGCCAGACGCCTCACCGCAACGCCTCCCAGCAACGTGACCGCGGCCAGCACAATCACCGTGATGCCGTGAATGCGCGCCACTGACGGCAGCGCGAACTGCAAGCGCTCGACGTGCTCGTCGCCGCCGTGGGGGCCGGTGCCGGTCACCACGGTCCCGGTCCACAGGGCCACGGCCGTCAGCGTCGCGGCGAGCCATGCGAGCGTCCGGACATGAGTTGGCAGCCGGGCGTTGCCGTTGCCGCCGGGGGACAGCTCGCCAGTCGCTCGATGCGCCAAGACGACCGCCGCCGATACCAGCACTTGCGATGCCAAAAAGTGCGACATCACGATCGGCGGGGACAGGTGAGTCAGCACGGTCACAGCGCCGAGACCGATCTGGAAGACCACTCCGGCCACCAGGCCCAGCGACCACCACACCAAGTCGCCCCGGCGCGGCTGGCGCCACCACGACGCCCCGACCGCCACCACGACGGCCACCGACACCAGGCCGGTCACGATGCGATTGCCGAACTCCACCCAACCGTGAAAGTCAGCCGCCGGTACGAATTCCCCGGGCTCGCAGTTCGGCCAGTCGCTGCATCCCAAGCCGCTTCCGGTAAGCCGTACGAGCGAGCCGGTGATGACGATTGCCACGAGGGACCACAGCGCCCAGCGCGCGATGAGGGCGAACCGCTGGGGCGTGACATGCAGCCTTTGCTCGTGCGGACGCGACAGGTCAGCCAACCTCACGCTGAAACGCTAGAGGCGACTCGTAGCCTCACAGCAATGCTGGCGGCGCTGCGGCCAACACTGCGTGGATCAACATTGCGGGGATACGTCGCGCTCACGAAGCCGCGCATCATCGAGTTGCTTCTGGTGACAACGGTGCCGCCGATGTTCGTGGCCGAGCGTGGCGTTCCCAGCCTGGCGCTGATGCTGCTCACCGTCGTCGGCGGCACGCTGTCCGCGGCGGGTGCCAACACCTTCAACATGTACATCGATCGCGATATCGATGCGACGATGGCTCGTACAGCGCACCGCCCGCTGGTCGTCGGAACGGTGACACCGCGCGCAGCGTTGATCTATGGCGTGGTCCTCGAGACGTCGGCCTTCGGGATTCTGTGGTGGGGTGCCAATCTGCTGGCGGCGTCGCTCGCGCTGTCGGCCTGCCTGTTCTACGTGTTCGTGTACACGCTGTGGCTGAAGCGGTCGTCCGCTCAGAACATCGTGATCGGCGGTGCAGCAGGCGCGGCCCCAGTGCTCGTGGGCTGGGCGGCCGTGACCGGGACGCTGTCGCTCGAGGCCTGGATCGCGTTCGCGATCGTCTTCTTCTGGACGCCGCCGCATTTCTGGGCGCTGGCGATCCGCTACGCCGAGGACTACGGCGCCGCCGAGGTGCCGATGCTGCCCTCGGTTGCCAGCGAGCGTTCGGTCCTGGTGCAGATGACGCTGCACACCGGGGCAGTGATCGCGCTGTCGCTGTGGTTTGCGGTGGCTGCCGGTACGGGAGGGCTGTATTGGGCGGTCGCGCTGGCCGGGGGCGCAGCGTTCGGATGGCAGCTCGTGAGGTTGTGGCGTGCGTCGACACCGGCGACCGCGATGCGCGTCTTTCACACCTCCATCGCGTACTTGGGGCTGCTGTTCGCGGCAATGGCTGTGGACGTCGTCGTTCGGCTCAGCTGGTGACCAGGTTGCGATGTGACATGGGCGCTCAGCGCGTGCGGGAAGACACTGCGGGTTGGCCGCGAACAATCTGGTTGAGGGGGCCGCGGGTCGCTAGAGTGCCCCGTTGGCGTCGCCCCAAAGCGGCGCTGCCAGCCGAGTCCGGGAACCACTTCGCCGCATGACCGACGCCACTACCGAAGCGGGGCATACACAAGGACCGTCGGTGTCCTCGAATGCACACGGATCTGCCGCGGCTGCACCGGCGGAAGACCCGACGGCGTTCGGTTGGCTCAACACTGTCGACCACAAGCGCATCGGCAGGTTGTTCATCGCCTGCTCGCTGCTGTTTGCTTTCGCCGGCACAATCGCGGACCTACTGGTCCGCTTCGACTTGGCCTCATCAGGCGGACACACTGTTCTCGACAGCGACTCGTTCGTGCAGGTATTCACGTTCACTCGGGACGCTCTGGTGTTCGGCATGCTCATCCCGCTGTTCCTGGGCATCGCCATATACGTGGTCCCGCTGCAGGTCGGCGCGCCAAACGTGGCATTCGGACGGGCAGCCGCCCTGTCGTTCTGGGGTTGGCTTGTATCGGCCGGCGTGCTCGTCGGGGCCTACATCGCGAATGGCGGCCCCGGCGGCGGCTTCGCGGACGGTGTGGATCTGCACCTGCTTGCCGTTGCGGGGCTTGTGATATCGCTGCTGACCGGAGCGATCTGTGTCGCCGTCACCACGCTCACGATGCGCGCGCCGGGCATGTACATGGACCGCACGCCCCCGTTCGCCTGGTCGGCGCTCGTCACGGCGTCAATGCTGGTCGTCAGCCTCGGCGTGGTGCTCGGCCAGATCGTCGTTCTCTACATCGAACACCGCTATGGTCCCCGTTTCCTCGGCGGCAACTACGGCATCTGGTCTCGAATCGACTGGATGTACCGCACGCCGCAGTTGTTCATCTACGTGGTGCCGGTGCTGGGCGTGGTTGCCGAGATCATGCTGGCGGCCGCTCGCCGCTGGGTGTTCGAGCCTTTGGCGCTGTATTTCACGATGGGGCTCGTCGGGCTCTTCGGTTTCGGCGCTTGGGCAAACTTCGGCATCACCAACGAAGGCGCCGACATCGTCGACGGTCTCGAGGGCATCGTGCTGGTCGGCCTCTATGCAGGCGCCCTCGCAGGGGTCGGAGGATTGCTGGCGCTGCTGGGCTTCACCGTGTGGCAGAGCCGCAAGTGGCCGCGGCCCAGCACCGCTGTTCTGGCTGCATTCGCAGCCGGGCAGCTCATTGCCATTGCCGCGCTCGTCGGGCTGATTGGTGCGGGCGTGGACTGGCTGCAGATTGCGGGCCGTGGCGTCGACGGGAACGCACCGCTGCGATTCACTACGTGGGTCACGGGCCAGCAGAGCCTGCTCATCTACGGCGCAGGGCTGCTGGGCGCGCTGGCGGCGCTGCATTGGTGGGCGCCCAAGATCTGGGGCCGCCGGCTGTCCGAACTTGCCGGGTGGGCCAGCCTCGCCGCCATCGGCGGGGGAGCCTTCCTGGCGTGGCTCGGCCCGACACTGTCGGGCGCATTCACCGAGCAGCCCCAGTTCGTGTACGGCGAGCCGCTGCTCACCACTCTCTACAGCGGCCAGGTCGACGATTCCGGCGCCGAAGGCCTTTCCGCGCTCGGTGCGGTCGGTGTGGCCATCGTGCTGGCAGGCCTGGCGCTCGTCGTGCTGAATCTCCTGATTTCTGTGGCGATGGGCAAGGGTGCCCCCGCGGAGTCCGACCCATGGGGCGGTCTGACACCGGAGTGGCTGCTGGATTCGCCTCCCCCGCTCGGTCCGTCCGAAACGCTGCCGGAGCTCACGTCAGGTACTCCCTTGCTCGACGCTGAGTTCAACGGAAACGGGCTCAACGGCGATGGCGTCGGGGTCGAACGCGATGCGCAAGAGGTGCCGGCCTGATGGCGGTCACGACCGGCACCGTCGAGGCCCCTCAGCCGGGCCGTTACAACGTCCCCGGACCCCCGCCGCGCCCGCGCAGCCAGCTCGTCGGCACCGGATTCGCCGTCGCGGCCGGCGCGATGGCAGTCGCGGGAGCGCTCGGTCACTACATGGCGCGTCGGCATGCCTCCGGCATCGACCCCGGTCACGAATGGATCGCCGGCCATTCGGTGCCGAACCCGCAACTCGTGTACGCGCTGATCACACTGTTGGTCTCCGTTGTCACCGCCCACTGGGCCTTGTGGGCAAGCGGTCGCGGCGAGCGTGGCCACACCTGGGTGGGCATGGCCCTGACCTTGGTGATGGGCTTCGCCTTCTTCAACATGGTGATGTTCAGTCTGAACCGCATGGAGATCGAGATCGGTTCGGGCGAATGGGCGACCTTGGCGTTTGCGGTCACCGGGCTCTCGTTGTTCATCGTGATGGTGGGGATGTTCTATCTCGGTCTGATGACGCTTCGTTCCCTGGGCGGCAGCGTGGGTCGCGACCGTTCGACACCGCTGGGTTCAGCGGTCTTCTTTTGGGACTTCGCCGTGCTTGCGTGGGCCGCCACCTGGTACGTCGTGTACGTGGTGAAGTAGGGGATCGATGGTCGGCATCGCCAGCAGGTACTTCGCCGGGCGCATCGCGCTGGCTGCCGCTGCCGCTGTGGTGGTCGGCGTGCTCACGGGCATGGACGGCACCGGTCATGTGGTCATGTACGCCACGATCGTGCTGGGCGTTGCCTCCGGGGCATTCGCGCTGCTGTTCGCGTTGGCTCTGACGGTGGGTGATGGCGATTCGCTCGACCGGGAGCATTCGCACGTCCACCGGGTCACGCCGTCGTACTGGCCCATCATGGCGGCGGTCGGCATGGGCGTGCTCATGGTGGGCTTGGTGACCGACTCGCTGCTCACCATCTCGGGTGTGGCATTGCTGCTGATCTCGGCAATCGAGTGGACGATGAGTGCATGGGCAGAGCACCTGTCCACGGACGCGGCGTCGAATGCGACTGAGCGCGCACGGTTGCTGCGGCCCTTCGAGATCTCGCTCTACGGCGCGTTGGGCATCGCCATTCCGGTGGTGCTCGCATCGCGCATCTTCCTGACAGTGAGCAAGACGGCGGCGAGCCTCGCGGCCATCGTGATCGCTGCGGTGATCTTGGCGTTCGCCTTCCTGGTGTATGCGAAGCCCCAGCTGCGACGCGCCGTCACGGCATCGATGCTGGTGTTGGGAGGCGTCGCGCTCATTGTCGCCGGCATCACCTCAGCCGTGATCGGCGAGCGCGAGTTCCACACGCCCGGCGGGCACGCCGAGGTTTCCGACGATCATGGCCCCGCAGGCTCAGGCGAGTCCGGCGAGATGACCGAGTCAGACGGAGGGCACGAGTGATGGGCATCCGCTTCGCTCGATGCTGGCGCATCGCGGCCGTGGCGCTCGCGGGGTTGATCGTCGCCGGCTGTGCCACCGGTCGGCTCGACGCGACGAAGCCCGTCGGCCCTGAGGCCCGCGAAATCGACGGGCTCATGCGCCTCTCGGGCTGGATGGCGGTAGGCGTCGGCATCTTCGTGGCCGCGGCGGTTGCCACGATCATCGTGAAGTTCCGGGCCAAGCCCACCGACGACCCCGACGACCTGCCCCCGCAGATTCACGGAAACCGCAAAGCCGAGCTCACGTGGACGCTCATTCCGACGGCGATGCTGATCTTCCTGACGGTCTACACATTGCCGACGGTGTTTGCGCTCGCCCGCGAGGGCACCGGACCCACCATCAAGGTCGAGGGCCAGCAGTGGTGGTGGCAGTTCAGCTACGACCTCGACGAAGACGGGCACTACGACATCGTCACGGCGAACGACCTGGTCATCCCGACCGGCGAAGAGATCAACCTCGAGCTTCACTCCAACGATGTCATCCACTCCTTCTGGATCCCCCAGCTGAACGGCAAGCGGGACGTAGTGCCCGGCCGGATTCACGACTGGCGGATCAGGTCCGACGAACCGGGCATCTTCTACGGCGAGTGCGTGGAGTTCTGCGGCCTGAGCCACGCCAACATGCAGATGCGGACGATTGCGCTCGCGCCTCGGGACTTCGAGCGCTGGGTGCAAGAACAGCTCGACGGACAGGCGGCAGCGCAAGCGGCTCCCGCAGAAGGATCGCCCGAAGCTGCCGGTGCGGCGCTGTTCGAGACCCACTGCATCAGCTGCCACGTTGTCGACGGCACGTACGAGAGCGCGGCGGGGGGCAACGCAAACCTCCTCGCTGGCATCGCACCGAATCTCACCAACCTCATGAGCCGCACGGCCTTTGCCGGGGCGCTGTTCGAGACGTACCGGCCCGATGGGAGTCTCAACGAGGCCGAACTGCGTGAGTGGGTACGCAACGCACCCGAGATGAAGCCGGCTCGTGCCGACAACCAGCAGGGCATGCTGGACTTCGCGGAGGTCTTGACCGATCAGGATCTCGACAATCTCATGGCCTATTTGAAGACCCTCGGCAGCCCGCCGGTGCTGCCCTGATGAGCACTGGCGCACGGGCCTAGGAGGACGACCTGATGGCAATCATCACCGATCAGCCGGACAGCGCTGGGCCGAGCACCGAACTCGAGGTGGCTGACGGCGCCCCCGATCACGACGACGCGCCGCGTACCGGCGTCTTTGCCCGCCCCACGCACGCGACGGGCTGGCGCGAGTGGCTCTTCACGGTGGACCACAAGAAGATCGGGATCATGTACGGCGCTGCAGCGCTGTTCTGGTTCCTCGTGGGCGGCATCGAGATCGGATTGGTGCGCCTGCAGCTGTGGGCACCCGACGGCGAGGTGCTGAGCGCCGACGCGTACAACCAGCTCTTCACGATGCACGGCGTCACGATGGTCTTCCTGGTGATCATGCCGCTGGCGAACGCGTTCGCCAACTATCTCGTACCGCTGCAGATCGGCGCTCGCGACGTGGCTTTCCCGCGCATGAACGCGCTGGGATTGTGGATCTTCGTCTTCGGCGGCATCTTCTTGAACCTGAGCTGGTTCCTAGGCGGCGGCGCTGACGGAGGCTGGTTCGCCTACGCACCCAATACGGGTCTCGCGTTCAGCCCCAGCAACGGCATGGACTTCTACGCCCTGGGCTTGCAGATCGCCGGCATCGCCTCGCTGCTGGGCGCGCTGAATCTGCTCGTGACCATTATCAACATGCGTTGTCCGGGCATGACGCTGCTGCGCATGCCGGTCTTCACGTGGATGATCCTGGTGGTGCAGTTCCTGCTGGTGTTCGCGCTGCCGGTCATCACCGTGGCGCTGGTGCTGCTGACCTTCGACCGCACCTTCGATTCGAACTTCTTCGACGTGACCGCGGGTGCCGACCCGTTGCTGTGGCAGCACCTGTTCTGGATATTCGGGCACCCTGAGGTGTACATCCTGATCCTGCCGGCGTTCGGCGTCGTTTCTGAGACGCTGCCGGTGTTCAGCCGCAAACCCCTGTTCGGGTACCCGATCGTGGTCCTGTCGGGCGCTGCGATCGGCTTCATGGGCTGGGGCGTGTGGGCCCACCACATGTTCACCGCCGGCATGGGGCCGGTGTCGGTGGCGGCGTTCTCGGCGACGACCATGTTCATTGCGGTGCCCACGGGCGTGAAGATCCTGAACTGGATCGCGACCATGTGGGCGGGCAAAGTCCGCTTCACGGTGCCGATGATGTTCTCGGTGTCGCTGGTCTCGATGTTCACCATCGGCGGCCTGTCAGGCGTCATGCACGCGATCGCGCCCGCGGACACGCAGCAGACCGACACGTACTTCATCGTGGCGCACTTTCATTACGTGCTTGTCGGCGGCGCCCTCATGGGTATGTTTGCCGGCGTCTACTACTGGTGGCCCAAAGCCTTCGGTTACCACCTGAATGAACGGCTCGGCCGCTGGCATTTCTGGCTCATGCTCTTGGGTTTCAACGTCACGTTCGGGCCGATGCACATCGTGGGCTTGCAGGGCATGGCGCGGCGTCACAGCGTGTACGGCGAGTTTGACGGCTTCGAGTTCTGGAACAAGATCGCCACGATCGGCTACTTCTTCATGTTCATCGCCATGGTGATTTTGGCGGTCAACATCTTCCGGACGTGGGGCCGATATCGCCGGGGTCTCGAGCCGCAGGCCGAAGCAGACCCGTGGGACGGCCGCACGCTGGAGTGGGCGATTCCCTCGCCGGCACCCGAGCACAACTTCGACTACGTGCCGGTGGTGAGCGACGTCGACGATTTCTGGCACAAGAAGTACCAGCCCGACGAAACCGGCAAGCTACGGCGGATTGCCTACGGCAACGACATCGCCCAGCGCGGCGACCAGCACCCCCACCTGCCATCGCCGTCGTACTGGCCGATCGTGCTGGCAGTAGGCCTGCCTCTCATCGGATTCGGGCTGATCTACAACCTGTGGATCGCCGGCATCGGATTGTTGCTGCTCGTCGGCTCGATGTTCGGTTGGACGCTTGAGCCGGCGACCGATCCCGACGCGGGCCACGGCCACGGTCACGATGACCATGGCCACGATGACGATCATGACGGCGGGCCCAACGGCCACGAAGACTCCAATGGCGTGTTGGCTTCCAGCACGGCGAACGGGGAGGCCGCCGGTGGCTGATACTCCGATGGCCTCCAGCACAGCCGCCGCCGAGCCGATCGAGGGCGACGCACCGCAGGTCGCGTATCCGCGTACGGAATGGGACGACTACGAGATCGTTCCGCCCACGACGAGCCTCTCCAACGAGAAGATGACGATGTGGGCCTTCCTGGGCTCAGATTGCCTGCTCTTCGGCGCGCTGATCTCGACGTACCTGCTGCTGCGCAACCGCAGTCCACTGTCGGGCCCCGAGCCGCTGGCCGCCGCCGATCTGTTCGACATCCCGTTCACCTCGGTGAGTTCGTTCGTGCTGCTGATGAGCTCGCTCACCATGGTGTTGGCAGTGTCGGCGATCTCCCGGGGCGAGATAGAGCGCTGCAAGCTGTGGCTGCTGACCACCGCCGCCCAGGGCGCCGTGTTCATCGCCGGGCAGGTGTACGAGTTCACGAGCTTCTACCGCGAAGGCCTCGGATACACCGTCAGCATTTCGTCGTCGGCGTTCTACACCTTGACGGGCTTCCACGGCGTCCATGTGTCGCTGGGCATCATCATGCTGGTCACGCTGTGGGTGATGGTGAATCGAGGGATCATCGGCACTGAGCGGGCGGAGACCGTCGAGATCATCGGCCTGTACTGGCACTTCGTCGACATCGTCTGGATCGTGATCTTCGCGGTCGTGTACCTGATTCCATAGGGGGAGATCGATGAGCACCGCCACCGAAGCTGCCCCTGAAGAGGCTCACGACGACCACGAGCACGACGACCACGAGCACGGCCTGAGCGACTTCGGCTACATCAAGGTCGCACTGTTGCTCGGTGTCTTGACCGCAGCCGAGGTCATGACGTATTTCGTCGACACAGGACCGGTCGAAGTACCTGGGCTGCTCATCCTGATGGTGGTGAAGTTCTGGATCGTCGTTGCGTACTTCATGCACCTGCGTTTCGACAGCAAGCTCTTCACCTGGCTGTTCGTCGGGGGATTGATCCTCGCCCTCGCCGTCTACGCGGCAATGGGCACCTCGATGGTCTTCTGGACCGACCCCGCAGGCTGCGATCTCAGCCCCAACCCGAGCTGTTGAGCCGCGCCGCGTGTCGCGGCAAGTTTGTGAGCCTGCCCGTCACCCGCTGCTGAGGTGCTCGACCGCTGCGGCGGTGTAGTCGCCGTGCGGGCCGTCGTGGCTGAACACGTACGCGTTGCTGCGGTTCGCATCGCCTGCCACCGCGATGACGAACTTCGCGGGCTCCGAGACGATCGGCACGAGTCGGTCAGGATCGTCTGAGGTCGCAAACTCGGGCGGCAGATTGCCGGCGGCAACGACATCGGTCAGTCGTGGCCGGCCTGGCACCAGATTGGTCCAATCGCCGATGAGCTTCTCGAAACGCCACGCTGGGATGCGAGCGTGTTCGAAAAGCGCGCCGGCCAGGTCTGCCTTCGACCAGCCGGCTGCTGCGCAGGTGCGTGCCAGGATCGGTGACAGCACCAGCAGCGGCCGGTAGTGAAGCTGCCCAAGGCCGTACAAGTGCCCGAGATCCCAGCCAGTGATGCGTGCCAGGCCGTCAGCCAGGTACGGCACGATCTCGTCAGGGGTTGAGCCGAACACGCTGCCGACGATCGCGCCGCTGTTGAAGCGAGCCATCGTCAGCACGTCGTCGTCAGGATCGAAGCCGAATTCAGCGCTCACAGGGTCCCAGCCGCTGTCAGCCAGCGCAGCGGTGTCCTCGCACAAAACGACCCGGAACGAGTTCCCGAATGTGGATTTGTCGTGCTCGGCAGCGGTGAAGCCGAACACGTTTCGCTGGTAGAGCCGCAGCCAGCGCCCGACGCAGGTGTTGGCGCGCACTCCGTCCCGCAAGGCCCCAACGCCGGAGTTGAAGCCGAGCTTGGCCGCCCGCGGACCGTCGAGGATCATCAGCGCATCGGCACCCGTGGTGTTGCCGGAGTGCTCGGCGCCGTAGTGCGGGTCGGCCAGGATGCGCGCTGCGGCGAGCAGTACCGGCAGGTGGCGCGGTTCGCAGCCGGCCATCACGGCGTTGGTTGCCACCGACCACACGGTCATGTCGCGCCCGGTGGTGCGCGCGAGGCCCAGCGATCGCTGCGGGTCCAATCCCGAGCCGGCCAGGAATGCCTCGACGCGGTCGCGTGTCGGGGGGATGATCGGCAGGCCATCAGACCAGCCACGGCTGGCGAAGGCGTCGTTGATCTCGTCGATCGAACCGCTCGCCACCGTGTCATGTGGAGCTGGGTCAGCAACGTTCGAGTGAACGGGGCTCGGCTCATCTCGCGTTGAATCGGTGCTGTCCGAGCCGATGCCCGCGACTGCACCGTTCGTGCCGTTGCCGCTGTTCGCCGACCTCGTCAATCCGGCGATGACGGCGTCGACGGTGTGGTCGACAAAGTTGCGTTCCATCTCGGCGGCCGACTGGGCATCGACGTGGCCCACGGTGACGGCCAACTGCAGACCGTCGAAGCCGTGTCCGCGGGCGGTCGCGACGGCTTGGCCGTCGAAGCTCTCGCATACCACCGAGACCGACGGCACCCCGGC
>LXNJ01001895.1_pt1 | contig 11938 bp, 8 predicted proteins | sample 809081 | NCBI WGS metagenome assembly LXNJ01 (sample SAMN04870510, study PRJNA318959) | sponge metagenome | biome: sponge; feature: marine sponge reef; material: water | host: Petrosia ficiformis | place: Greece: Milos, Mediterranean Sea | collected 2013-05-29 | depth 5-7 m
CCTAATCCCCAGCCCCACAGGGCCCTGCGACCGGACTCTCCCGTTCGTTTTGGCATCGCCCGGGACGAAGCCTTCTGTTTTTACTATCCCGACAATCTGGAACTCCTGGAACAAGCAGGTGCCACCCTCGTTTTCTTCAGTCCGCTGCACGACCCGCATCTCCCCCCGAATCTACACGGCCTCTACCTTGGGGGTGGCTATCCTGAAGTCCACGCCCGGACATTAGCCGCCAACACGAGTATGCGTCAGGAGATGAAAGATTTTATCCAGGACGGGAAAACGGTCTACGCCGAGTGTGGCGGGTTTATGTATCTGACCCAAGGCATCCAGGACGTGGAGGGACACGACTTCCCTATGGTTGGCGTCTATCCCACTGTCGTTCGTATGCGGTCGCGCCTGAGCGCGCTGGGATACGCAGAGGTGGCTATTACGCCAACCAATGACCTGTTCTCAGCCTTGCGAGTCCGCGGCCATGAATTTCACTACTCGGAATTGGTACCGGACCTTGCCGTCAAGCAGACTCGGATGCTGTATCAGGTCCGCCAGCGTGCAGCGGAGGCGACCCGACCCGAAGGCTATGTGTATAAGCGCTGCCTGGCGAGTTATATCCATCTGCACTTCGGCAGTAATCCGACGTTCGCCCGGCAGCTCGTCCGTCTGGCTTCCGCCTGAGCCAGTGCCACCGCGTTTGCAGTTGTTGTGCTTGACAATACAGTGGGCCTTCGATACCAACTGACCCGAACCGTGCTTGAGGTGCCCATACAGGGTGGAAAAGGGAAGTCGGTGCGAAGCCGACGCGGTCCCGCCACTGTGATGGGGGAGCCTGTCTCGATGATGCCACTGCCGGTGCATACCGGTGGGAAGGCCGCTGACAGGCGTTGGGGTGTGAACCCCTGAACCCCTAAGCCAGGAAACCTGCCTGAAGCCATGAACCGGCCTCTCCGCGGAGGGAGAAGGGTTACCGCGTGTTCCCGTTCTGGATACGTAGGTTGCTGCTGACCCGCTCTGGGTGGTTTTCAGCAGTTCCCAACACACCCTCTTCTCTACCAGGGGAAGGCTTCCCCGAGGAGGGAAGAGGATGGACAAGCTTTCGTACCACACCTGCGGTCTGACGATTGCGGTACTCGTCTGGACGGCGAGCGCCGTGCTTGCTCAGCCGTCACCCGCCAGACCGCCGGCCGTGCAGGCCGAGCCCGCACCTCTCAGGCTGGACACTATCATTGTCACGGCGTCCAAACTGGAAGAATCGCTCGCACAGTCTACCCATGCGGTGACGGTGCTGACGCAGGAAGAGATCGCACACCGCCAGACCACCGACGTGTTCGAACAGTTGCGCGAGGTGCCGGGGCTGACCTTCGTTCCGTCAGGCGGGCGCGGCGGCACGACATCACTCTTTACGCGCGGCGGCGAGTCCGACCACAACTTAATTTTGATAGACGGGGTGAAGGTCAATCAGGCTGGCGGCGCGTTCAATTTCAACGATCTAACGACTCTGGGGGTAGGGCGCATTGAAGTGGTGCGCGGCCCGCAGAGCGCTCTGTACGGCTCTGACGCTATGAGTTCGGTCATCCAACTCCTGACGCCACGCGGGCAGGGTCTGGCGCGCGCAACGCTGGGCTTCCGTATGGGCAACCCCGACACCTTCGAGGAACGCGCTGGCGTCTCGGGCGGGACGAGCCTGTACGGCTACAACCTTGCCATCGGACGGGTTGACACTGAGGGGCTCCTGTCGATCAATAATGATTTTAGCAACACCACCCTTGCGGCACGGTTCGACCTTGACCCCCACGATACCTTGCAACTCATGACGACTGTTCGCCATATCGACAGCCGATTTCATTTTCCGACCAGTTCCGGCGATCGTATCGACCGGCGTAACAACATGCTGGACCCGCGGGCGTATACCGATAGTCGCCGTCTGATCATTGGCCCGCGCGCGGTCTACCAGCCCGTGGCCTGGTGGCGACACTCCCTGCAACTCGGACTGTTATACGACTGGCAAACCTATCGTGACCCGCAGGATGAAGGCATAGACTTCGGTGCCTACGTCAGCAGGGATCGCCAATATCGCTTGTCCGCCGATTATTCCTCAGACTTTTTCCTGCCGGTTCTGTATGACATCTCACCGGTCTTCACGCTCGGTGGCTCGGTCGAAAGTGAACACTACAACCAGCAGACAACCTATGGCGGACTCGTTGCCAGCCGCAATGCGCAGTCATTCTACTCCCAACTCCGTCTGGCGTGGCGTGACACGCTGTTCGTCACGTCCGGGTTCCGCGTGGACGATGCGTTTACGTACGGGACGCACGTCAACCCACGGATCTCGGCCGCCCTTGTGCTGCCCGGCCTCAACACCAAGCTGCGCGGCGGTTATAGCCAGGGCCTCAAAGCCGCCAGTTTTTACGAAAACTTCAGCAACTCCGCATTTTCCCGCGGCGACCCCAACCTGAAACCGGAAGAATCCAAGAGCTGGGAGTTCGGTGTAGACCAGCCGCTTGCTCTGGCCGGATTGGATGCCGCGTTGAGCCTGACCTGGTTTTCCTCCACGCATAAAAACCTGATTGCGTATACCTTTACGGAAGCGCCCGCGCCGACCTTTCTCAACGTCGAGCGCACCCGCAGCCGAGGGCTTGAAGCCGGCGCGCGCGCCTGGCTGCCCTATGGCTTCTCCGTGCGCGGCTCGTATACCTACCTGGAGACCAGAGTCCTCAATGGCCCGGCAAGCGGCGCGTACGCAAAAGGCGGCGCGCTGATTCGGCGACCCAAGCATGTCGGGTCGTTGACGCTGCACTACGCCGGCGCGCGCCTGAACGCCAACTTCCATCTGTATCTCAAAGGAAATGTGTCCGAGTATAGTTTCGCCTCGGGCGGCAGCGTTCTGCACGACGGCTATGAGCGGGCGGATATCGCTCTATCCTGGCTGCTGTTCGAAGACCGCTGGGGCATTCGTGCCCTGACCCTGGAAGGAAAGGCGATGAATCTGTTTGACGCCGACTATGAGGAGGTTGTGAACTTCTCGTCCGCGGAAACGACGTTCCTGACCGGGTTCCGGGCGGAGTTTTGAACCTGAGGACCGGCGAACACGAATGAGGGAAACGTGCTGCGATCGTCCGTTCGAAACAGGCTGAATGAGCCACTCCGTTTAACCACGCGCCTCACCGTGTGGCTGGCTGGCGTGTTGCTGCTGACGGCATTCGTCTACCGCGAGCATGTCGTGCACGGCCAAGTCTCGCCTCCGGTATTTCCACCACGACGGGTCGTGTCGATGACGCTGGCTGGCGACGAGATCCTGCTGGCGCTCATCCCAACCGGACGGATTCTCGGTCTGACCTGGCTGGTGGATGACCCGCGCTATTCTCACAGCGTGGAGACTGCACGCCAGGTCCGGCACAAGGTCTCCGCCAATGCCGAACAGGTGATTGCCTTACGGCCCGACCTCGTCATCGTCAGCGCCTCGGCCTACACCGGGGTGACGGCTCGCGGTCTCCTGCGTGCGAGCGGTATCCCGCTGTGTGAGATCGCCCGGCACGAGTCTTTTGCCGGGGTACAGCGTAACGTTCTGGCCGTCGGTCGGTCGGTCGGTGCACTGCCGCAAGCCCGACGGCTGATCACCACTATGGACCGCCGCCTGCGCGCCGTGCAGGAGCGCGTGGCCCGTGCGCCACACCCCCGCACCCTGTACTATTTCCCAGGCGGCTTTACGGCCGGACACGGGACGACGCTGAACGAGATGATTAGCCGTGCCGGCGGTCTGAACGTCGCAGCCGAGGCCGGTATCCACGGCGTCAAGCAGCTTTCCCGTGAAGCGCTCATCCAGCTCAACCCGGCGGTGATCCTGGTCGGTGGCGAGGCCGACCAGACAGGCAGCGGCAGTCTGCGCCCCGTACTGCTGGCCGACGCGAGCTTGGCAACGATAGACGCGATTCAACAGCGACGCGTGTATGTCGTCTCCGGTCCGTCGGTCAGTTCGTTGTCGCACCATATCGTGAACGGAGTCGAGCGCCTGGCACGTCTCCTCCATCCGCAGGCGTTTGCCACGCTGGACTCCGTGGCGTTTCAGCAGCATGGACAGGCGCACTGACAGCCCGGGGCGTAGCCGCGGGGCCGGCTGGTCGCTGCCGGTGTGGACCGGCCTTCTTGTCGTGTCGGCGACGGCCGCGGTTGCCTGGGGACAAGTCTCGATCCCCCTTGAGACCACCGCACGCCTGTTGTGGTGCGTATTATTCGAACTCCCAATCGACGCCCACGAGCGTGCTCAGGCCACCATCGTTTACCTGATTCGCCTGCCACGAGTTTTGGCCGCGGCTGTGGTCGGGGCCAGTTTGGCCGTGGCTGGCGCGGCCATGCAGGGGCTGTTCCGCAACCCGCTCGCGGACGCCGGCCTGATCGGCGTGTCGAGCGGAGGCGCGCTGGCCGGTGCACTGGCTATCAGTTGCGGGTTGGCCACGGGGGCCACCTTCGTCCTGCCGCTCGCCACGTTCGCTGGTGCCCTGACCACCGCCTTTGGCGTCTATCTGTTCGCCACGCAACAGGGCCGCACCGGGCTCTCGCAGCTCCTCCTCGTCGGGGTCGCGGTCAACACGCTGTTTGGGGCGCTGACTACGCTGGTACTGAGCCTGGCTCACTACGAGGTCTCGCGTCAACTCCTGTTCTGGCTCATGGGTGGGCTGGATGGACGGAGTTGGCCACATTTGCAGATGATGCTGCCGTTCGCGCTCGCCGGCTTCCTCCCCGTGCTGTGCTTCGCGCGTGATCTGAACGTCCTGACGCTTGGCGAAGAGACCGCGACCACGCTCGGCATGCGGGTAGAGACCGTCAAGCGCTGCTTGCTGGTGTTCTCGGCGTTACTGGCGAGTGCCGCGGTGGCGGTGAGCGGGACTATTGGGTTCGTTGGACTGGTTATTCCACACGCCATGCGGCTGCTGGTTGGCCCTAACCATCGAACGCTGTTGCCGAACGCTGCGCTGGGTGGGGCCGTTTTCCTGGTGTGGTGCGACCTGCTGGCGCGTACGCTCGTGGTCAGCGAAGAACTGCGTCTGGGTATTATCACCGCCTGCGTAGGGGCGCCGCTCTTCTTGCACCTGCTGCTCAGACAGGATAGAGCCCAGCGAAGCCTCGGGTGACGAGTATGCCGATCATGCAAACTTCGGCCTTTGCCCTCCAACACATTCGCTACACCCCCGACCATACCCTGATTCTGGATAGGATCTCGATCGACCTGTCTCCCGGACAATGGATCGGTATCCTGGGTCCCAACGGTGCCGGAAAATCAACGCTCTTGCGCATTATGGCAGGGGTGTTACCGGCATCGACAGGAGTGGTGCGCTTCGCCGGGAAAGCGTTGGATGAATGGCCTAACCGAGCACGTGCCAAACAGCTTGCTTTCCTTCCGCAACGCACGGACTTGTCTTTTCCATTTCACGTTCGAGAAGTCGTCGCCCTGGGTCGCGCTCCCCATCTTGAGCGTTGGCAAAGTGAGGATGTTGAAGACGAAGAGATCATTCAGCGGGCTATGCAGCTGACTGAAGTCTCTCAGCTCGCCGACCGACAGGTTACTACCCTGTCCGGTGGTGAGTTCCAGCGGGTGATGCTTGCTCGCGCACTGGCCCAAAATCCGGCCTTTCTCCTGCTTGACGAGCCAACAACGAGTTTGGATATGCGGCATCAGTTTGCCCTGGCTGATATCCTGACTTCATTAGTCCAGCAGGGAGTCACTGTCGTTAGCGTCCTCCACGACCTCAACTTGGCCGCGGCTGCTTGTGCTACGGTTGTGCTACTCCATGCTGGGCGGGTCTACGCAGCCGGAACGCCTCGCGCCGTCTTGACTGTTGACGCCATTCGCGCTGTCTATGAGGTTGATATCGCGTTAGGGGAGAACCCAGAGACGGGGGCACTCCATATTATCCCCCTTCGTGCTGCCCGGTCCGTCTAGCGCATCAGGAACCCGCCCCGAATGAGGGCCATTCCGAACCTGAATGGGGCACCACGCCGGTGTCAGTGAGGAGGATACATGCTGGACCCGCTGCCGTCTGACAAACTCGCCCATCCGCCCAAACCGCCACCGCAACTGCTCTGGAAGCTCGCATTTCTCGTGGGTCGCTTTCACGGCGATGGGAGCTATGCGAAAGGTGGGCGGCGATTTCACAAGCAGATGGTCGGAGCGTGGGAGGCGGGTGGTCAATTTCTGTCCCTACGTATGCGCGTGGTCTACCCGCTGAAGGACGGGCGCTTGGACGTACATGACGCCTGTGTGATGCTCGGCTATCATGCCGCCAGCCAGCAGCTTGAGGCCCGTGCCTACACCGATGGGGGAGGGCTGGTTGACTACCAACTGATCTACGACGGACAGAGTCTCTCTTTTCCGGACCGCCCACCCGGCCATCAGCCTAAAGCGAAACGCGCGCGCAAGATTCTGAGCCCGCACGAAAGCGGCTTTGCCGAGCGGCTCGAGGTCGATTTTGGAACGGGGGCGTTTGAGTCGTATTCGCTCATTATGATGCAGAGGCAAGGCTAGCGCTGTTCAGCATTGAGGGCCTGCTGTGGGGCCTCGGGGGTCTTGCCCGTCTTGGCAAGACTGGTAATTGATAGGAGGAAATGAGACGACTCTTTCAGCCTTTGTCCATAGAGCATGAAATAGAGTCTGGAGTATCTGTCGAAAAGGGGAAGGAATGTCACAGCACCGTTTCACGTCTTTCGTTTGCAGTGTTCTTGTTTTGCTTGTGTGTGCCGCCGGCTGCGCGCCCGCACCGGCGGACGACCCACGGGCTCAATTGAAGGCCTGGAACGTGAAATATAGTGAAAAGTCGTTTCGGAGCCGGGCGCGGATGGGCGATCTGAAGCCGGTCCAGCTTATGCTCGAAGCCGGTATGGACCCGAATGTTGCGGGGGCGCACGGAGAAACCGCCCTCCGCTATGCCGCGTCCGCTGGCAAGACCGACGTTGTTAATACATTGCTCGAAGCCGGTGCGGATGTCAATGTTGAAGATAAGGACGGCTTCACGCCGCTACGCTATGCGGTATACAACGGCCATAGAGATATCGTTGAGGCCCTCTTGGCCAAAGGGGCCGATGTACAGGGCGGAAGTGGAGATGGCTGGACGCCTGAAGCAGTCGCGATGGGCAGAGGCTATCCCGAGATTGTCCGGCTCCTCAAAGATGCCCAGCCGCAAGGGTAATACCTGAATAAGTCAGTGGGGAGAGCCCTCGGTCGAGGTTTCGCCCCGCTATCCCCCCACCTCCTTCTCCCTTGCGGGAAAGAGTTTCCCGTATGGACCCCGCCCAGCACGAACAACGAATTCAAACCATCTGCCTGCTCATTATCAGCACAGTGGCGGTAGCGGCCGCTCTGTACTGGCTGCGACCCGTTCTGGTTCCTTTTGTCCTGGCCGTGTTTATTGCCTATGGGTTGCTGCCGCTGGTTGAATTCCAGGTCCGTCACCTCCGCCTGCCGCAGTTCGTCGCCGTGGCTTCGACCCTGGTTGTCGGCGTGCTGATTCTCGGCAGCCTGGGCCTGCTCATCTCAACCTCCGTGAGTCAGCTGCAGGCGAATGCCGCCGCCTATCAGCAGCAGATTGAGCTGCTCGGGGCAAAAATGTTGGCTCTCCTCCCAGCCGGTACGTTCCGCGCGGAAGGAAGCCCGTTCGCCCAACTGCCCCTCGGCAACATCAGCGGTATGCTGCTGCATACGACGAACGCCATAGTCGGCCTGCTCTCGCAGGGCTTGCTGGTGTTGATTTTTGTCCTGTATTTGCTGCTTGGCGGCGCGCGGCACAACGGGCAATCCGGTGGTGTCTGGGCGGAGGTTGAGAAGCAGGTCGAACACTATATCGTGACCAAGGCCCTGATCTCACTGGCCACGGGGGTCCTGGTTGGCCTCACCCTGACCGTCCTCGGCGTCGATCTGGCGCTGGTCTTTGGCCTGCTCGCCTTCCTGCTCAATTTCATTCCCAGCGTCGGGTCGATCATCGCGACCTTGCTTCCCGTGCCTGTTGTTGTCGTCAGCCCGGATATCTCGACTACGACCGCAACCCTGGCCATCCTGCTGCCGGGCCTGATCCAGATCATTATCGGCAATATCATTGAACCCAAGGTCATGGGGGAAGCCCTCGACCTGCACCCGATCGTCATCCTCATGACCTTGATCGTGTGGGGCATGCTGTGGGGCGTGGTCGGCATGCTGCTGGCCACCCCAATGACCGCCATTCTAAAGATTCTGTTCGAACGGCTTGAACCAATGGCTCCGGTTGCCCAGGTTCTGGCCGGCCGGCTCGATGCGCTACGCTCGTGAGTGCGGTCTGCGCTTCATCCTTTATAGCAGCAGTGGTCGGACCCATAGCCTGGGCTATGAGTGAGGGAACCTCGCCCCTCCGTCAGCGCCTAGGTAGCTGAACACCCCCACACGCGATAAAACTCAGGGGCAATGACAGTTGAGCTCGATTCAAGGTCTCTCCAACGCCTCCAAACAACAGCCCCGGATTCGCCTACTGTGGTCGAGCTGAGGGGGGGGAGCGAGACCGCCCTTGCCATGCGGGTGGAGGAAGTCTTCTCGTATCGCCGGCCCCTCCAGCCGTTTCTATTGAATTGTGTTGGCTATCAGGCGAAGGGCGGAGTCTGGGTTGTGACCTTCGCCTTTCAGCTCGGTACGGAATCTGAACGGCACGTTGCCGGCCGAGTATACCTTAACCCCCTGCAAAACGAGGATGCTGTTCTCCTGCAACATCTCGCTCTCCAGGAACGTTTTGTTTTTGTCTTTCTGAACTCATCGCTGAGCGGTGGGGTGAGCCAGGAGCGGGTATGGTCGATGGAAGAGCGGTATCGTGTCCGTCTGCTGCTAAGCCAGACTGGGCGCGCTGTCTCTCAGCGGCCGGCGAATATGCTGGAGTTTGAACGGGCCAAAGCCGAGTTTGATGCGCGGTTTTCCTTATCCCACCTGCTGGCCACACGGACACCAATAGGCAGAGCGGTGTCGTCATTCTTTCACGGTGCCGTCCGCGGAGTCGTTTTGGAATAGCGGTGGGGAAGGGCCGCTGTATGCAGAAGGACAACGGACGGTATTATTACAGCCCGAGCGACCTGCATGAATTTCTTGCCTCGCCGTTTGCGACGTGGATGTCGCGCTACGCACTGGACTCTCCCGACCTGGCTCAGCCCGACCCCGAACCGCTCTCACTGACCACGATCACCGAACGGGGACGAAAACATGAACAGGCGTGTCTGACCCAACTTCGACAAGAGGGACGGGAGGTTTATACGCCACCTGCGGACGCCGACCGGGTTGAGGCGACCATAACGGCAATGCAGACCGGCCACGAAGTCATCTACCAAGGCTGGCTACAAAACGGCGCGGTCCAAGACCTTCGACCCGAGTATTTTCTCGGCCGGCCCGACTTTCTGGTGCGGACTGCTGGGCCGTCCGCTCTGGGCAACTATGGCTACGAGGCGTGGGATGCCACCCTCGCCACGCAGCCGAGTCCGGCACGTCTGATTCAACTCTGCTGCTCCGCCGACCTGCTCCGGACCGTTCAGGAGCACCGGCCGGATTCGATGCTGCTCTGGCTCGGCTCCGGTGAACGCCGCCGCTTTCGGACCGCCGACTTCATCTACTACTATCTCGCTCTGAAACGGGCCTTTTTGGCTTATATGCGGCACTTTGATCCAGCGGTACAGCCCAGTCCGGAGCTTGGCGGGGACTACGGCCGCTGGACTGCGCAGGCGACCCGGATACTTGAGACAGCCGACCATATGAGCCGTGTGGCCAATATCAGCGTGAGCCAGATTCAGAAACTCAACGCAGCCGGCATCCCTACGCTGACCTCCCTGGCAGAGTCCACGCTGACGCATGTCCCAAGAATCGAGGACGCGGTGTTTGCCCGGCTCAAGGAGCAGGCGCAGTTGCAAGCCGCCTCGGTCGGGGCCGACCGGCCAGCCTATCGGATTCTTCTCTCTGACCCGCCGGCTGACCCACCGGCCCAGCGGCGGGGTTTAGCCCTGCTGCCTCCGGCCTCTCCGGGGGACATCTTTTTTGATATGGAGGGCTATCCGCTGGTGAAAGGCGGACTGGAATATCTCTTTGGCGCGCTGACGCCTGATGACGGTCAGCGCGTGTTCCACGACTGGTGGGCGCATGACATCGATCAGGAACGGCGGGCCTTTTGTGATTTTATCGATTGGGTCTACGCCCGCTGGCAGGCCGGTCCCACGCTACATATTTATCACTACGCCAATTACGAGGTAGCCGCGCTGCGGCGGCTGATGGGTCGGCATGGCAGCCGAGAAGCCGAAGTTGACGCACTCCTGCGCCACGAGGTCTTTGTTGATTTGTATGCCGTCGTCCGGCACGGCGTGCGGGTCGGCGAGCCACACTATTCGATTAAAAACCTCGAACGTTTATACCGGCCCGCACGGGCCGGGGAGGTAACGAGCGCGGTTGACTCCATTGCGGTCTACGAACGCTGGCTGGCGAGTGGCGAGTCCCAAGACTGGACCGCCTCTCCGCTGCTCCAGGCGATTCGCGCCTATAACCGAGACGACTGTGAATCAACCTGGCAGTTGACCTGTTGGCTTCGGGAGCGTCAGCAGGAAGCCGGGATTGAGTTCATTGAGTCTGTTGAGTCTGTTGAGTCTGTTGGGTCGGACCCAAAGGACCCAACCGACCCAAAGGACCCAACCGACCCAAAGGACCCAACCGACCCAAAGGACCCAACCGACCCAAAGGACCCAACCGACCCGACCGGCCTCTCCCGGCTGCTGGGACACACGGTTGAATTTCATCGTCGGGAGGCGAAACCAGTGTGGTGGGCGATGTTTGACCGTCACGCCATGACCGAAGAAGAGCTGGTGCAGGATATGCACTGCTTAGGCGGTTTAAGGCGGCTCTCACAGCCACCGGAACCCATCAAACGCTCTTCCGGCTTCTGGTATCGTTTCGACCCCAACCAGGAGACCAGGCTGAATGTTGGAGACAGGTGCTATTTTGCCCATGATCTTGAGGTAAAAGTCCCCATTCACGCCCTGGACCAAGAGCGGGGACGTATTTGTCTCAAGTTCAGTCCACAGCGGCTGAAGCAGCTTCCGAATGGCCTACCGCCGGACTCGCTTTCACTGATTCCGGATGAATACGTCTCCGCCCAGGTGATTGAAAATGCCGTCAGGGATGTCGCCCAAACCTGGCAGGAAGAAAACCGACTCCCGCCCGCCTTGCACGATTTTCTTCTGCGTCGGCCCCCCCGTCTTAGGTCCATTGAGTCCATTGGGTCCATTGGGTCCGACTCAACAGACCCTATAGACTCAACAGACCTCTCCCGGCTCGTCGAGTCCCTTGACCACTCAACCCTATGCCTGCAAGGCCCGCCGGGCAGCGGCAAGACCACGCTGGGCGCCCGGATGATTCTGGCCCTGCTGGACCGAGGCAAGCGCGTGGGTATTACCGCCAACAGCCATGCCGCCATTCTCAACCTCATGCGCAAATGCAAGGAACTGCGGCAGGGGCAACTGGAATGCCTCAAAATAGGCGGTCCGGCCGAGGAGCGGTTTTTTGAGCTATGTCCCGAGGCGAGCTATGTCCCGCGTGTGCGGGATGCGATTCCACGCCTGGAGCAGTTTCGACTGCTTGGAGGAACGGCTTGGGCGTTGAGCGACCCTGGGCTGCGGGGCAAGCTTGACTATCTCTTTGTGGACGAGGCCGGTCAGGTGTCGGTGGCCAACCTCATGGGTATGGCCGCGGCTACGGATAACATCGTCCTGTGCGGCGATCAGATGCAGTTGGGTCAACCGGTCCAGGGCGCGCATCCCGGAGAGAGCGGGCTGTCCATTCTCGAATACTTGCTCCAAGGGAAGGCGACCATCCCGCCCGATATGGGTGTGTTCTTAGCGACAACCTGGCGGCTGCATCCCGACATCTGTCATTTTTTATCTGATGCAGTGTACGAAGGGCGCCTCC
>LXNJ01001896.1_pt1 | contig 11922 bp, 6 predicted proteins | sample 809081 | NCBI WGS metagenome assembly LXNJ01 (sample SAMN04870510, study PRJNA318959) | sponge metagenome | biome: sponge; feature: marine sponge reef; material: water | host: Petrosia ficiformis | place: Greece: Milos, Mediterranean Sea | collected 2013-05-29 | depth 5-7 m
GATTCAGCCACGCCACCTGCGATGCGATAAGCCCCAGGGCAGCGACCTGCTCGACGTTCAGGCAGTCGCTCGCCGAAGCGCACCGGACCTGCAGGAAAGGCTCGTTTTCCCCGAGGGAAGTCACCGCCATACCGGCGGCCCGCGCCGCCTGGATGGCTGTCGAATCCGCAGCGGCGATCTCCAGAGCGAATATCCCTGTTTCGCGTTCGGACAGCTCCAGTCCTGCAAAGATTTGCTCCACCAGGGGGGACGGCGTAACCTCGGCGACCTTCTGATCGAAGGAGGCGCCCTCGTCGATCCACCACCGGATCAACGCCGCCTCGGCAACAGTGAGCGGGTCCTTGCCTTCGGGCGGCATATGACCTTCATGATCGGGAGGAAGCAGGATCCGCCGCATGATTTCGCTTTCGGAGGAGCGCCCCGCAACAAGAACAGGTCCGTCGCCCCCTCCTTTTTCAATGCCTTCCGGCGTATCCAGCGCAAGCTGCCCCCGCTGCTGGCCCGCATTGTGACAGCTGATGCACCGGCTGTCGAGAATGGGTTGGACAAGATCGGAATAAACCTCTGCGTCTTCGGCCGTAGCCATGCGAACCGCCCAGCCCTGCGCAGGCGAACCCAGACCCAGCATGCTTCTGAATGTCTGGGGCATGTAGCGCGTCATATATCCGGAACCGTGCGTCAGCACGCTGCCCAGGTGCCCGCCGACCATCAAAAAACTGCACAGAACGACCAGCACGCCGGCATACACGCGGTAGACCGTCGTTCCAGGCTGGCCGTCAAGCAGGCGAACGCCGTAGGCTATAAAGGAAAGGATCGCTATCCCGATCCCCAGACGCTTGTGCCAGAAGAGCGTGTCCGCTTCGTAGCCGGGCGCCATTTCCAGATAAAGACCGGCCAGGACCGCCGCGACGGCCCCCGCAGCACCCGCCAGCAGGAGCAGTTTGATCGTGGAGGAAAAACGTTCGATGCGGAATGCCCGGGCAAGTACTTCCAGCAGGACAGCCAAAAGAAGCAGTCCGATCGGAAAATGCACGATCATCGAATGAAAGCGCCCGATGAACAGGGCTGCGTTCGGCGGATCGGCAGGGTTGATAAAAATCCGAAAAAGCAGGGCGAGCCCGACGATTACGAACGGGGCAATCCGCCAGTACGTGGATTTTTTCATTGGTGCATGATTTGTTCTACCGCATATCCGTGCAACCCGTCAGGCTGACCCGCATCTCTGGAAAAAACACACGTAGCGGGCGATCATGTCAGAATAGCCCGGACGACATGCCCGTGTACGTCCGTCAGGCGATAGCGCCGGCCCTGGTGCCGGAAGGTAAACCGTTCGTGGTCGATGCCCAGCAGGTGCAGCAGGGTTGCCTGGAAGTCATGCACATGCACCGGATCGCGTGCGATGTTGTACCCGAATTCGTCGGTCTGTCCGAATGAAAACCCCTTCTTGACGCCGCCCCCAGCCATCCAGATGGTAAAGCATCGCGGATGGTGGTCCCGACCGTAATTGTCCGCCGTGAGTTTGCCCTGGGAATAGTTGGTGCGCCCGAACTCGCCGCCCCAGATGACGAGCGTGTCGTCGAGCAGGCCGCGCTGCTTGAGGTCCATCACGAGGGCTGCCGAAGGTTGATCCGTGTCTTTGGCCAGCACGCTGATTTCGCGGGGGAGGTTGGCGTGCTGGTCCCATCCCTGGTGGTAGAGCTGGATAAAGCGCACGTCGCGCTCGGCCAGACGGCGCGCCAGAAGGCAGTTGGCCGCAAACGTTCCAGGGATGCGGGCCGCTTCGCCGTAGAGGTCGAACACATGGTCGGGCTCCTCGGAGACGTCCATCGTGACAGGTACCGACGTCTGCATCCGGTAGGCCATTTCGTACTGGGCGATCCGCGAGTTGATCTCCGGGTCCATCACGCGTTCATGCTGGCGCTGGTGCAATTCGCGCAGATGGTCCAGCATGCGCCGCCGGGTGGGTTGCTTTACGCCGGGCGGGTTGTTCAGGTACAACACCGGGTCCTTGCCCGATCGAAACTGCACGCCCTGGTGCAGCGAGGGCAGAAAACCGTTTCCCCAGAGGCGGGAGTACAAGGGCTGGTCGAAATCGTTGCTGCGCGAAAGCAGTACGCAGAAGGTGGGCAGATTGTCGTTTTCTGACCCGAGGCCGTAGCTCAGCCAGGAGCCGATGGACGGGCGGCCTGTCTGCTGCGATCCCGTCTGGAAAAACGTGATGGCGGGGTCGTGGTTGATGGCCTCCGTATACATCGAGTTGATAAAACAGAGTTCGTCGACGATCTGAGAGGTGTACGGCAGCAACTCGCTGACCAGGCGGCCGCTCTTGCCATAGGAAGAAAAACTGAATCGCGAGCCCGCCAGAGGAAAAGATTTCTGATGAGCGGTCATGCCTGTGAGACGCTGCCCCTTGCGCACCGACTCGGGAAGCTGCTCGCCATTCATCCGGGCCAACGTCGGCTTGTAATCGAACAAATCGAGATGGGAAGGGCCTCCGCTTTGAAACAGGTAAATGACCCGCCGGACCCTGGGCGTGAAGTGGGGTTTAGCCAGAATCCCCCCCATGGGATCGTCCGGAGCAGGACCCGCCATCGCGGACCAGGGATTCAGCATGCTCGCCAAGGCGGCCGAGCCGATGCCCAGGCTCGTGCGGGACAAAAAATGCCGCCGCGTGCAGTTGTATTTCAGATCGCAAAGTTCATTCATGGCAACAGAGAAAGGATGCAGCCGCGGGGATCGGCCGTCAGTCCTTAACGTTTGATTACGGCCTCGTCGAAATTCATCAGGGTGTTGGCGACCACCGTCAAGGCGGCCAACTGCGCCGGATCGAAGCGTTCGTCGCGTGGATATTCGCCGACGCTCAGCAGATCGAGCGCGCTCTTGCGATCAGCTCCGAAAGCGCTCAGTTCCTCTTCATACAGCCCGGCGAGCAGTTCCACCTCTTCGTCGTCGGGCAGGCGGCTGGTGAGAAGCCGGTAGCCCAGCGCGATTTGCGCTCGCGCGCCGCCCTGCTCTTCGCGCAGCAGACGCTCGGCCAGCAGACGGGAGGCCTCGACATACTGGGGGTCGTTCAGCAGCACCAGCGCCTGCAGAGGGGTACTGGTGCTTTGCCGGCGGACGGTGCAGATGTTGCGCTCCGACGTGTCGAAATTCATCATCGACGGGGGAGGCGTCGTTCGCTTCCAGATCGTGTACATGCTGCGCCTGTACAAATTATCCCCCTGATCCTGCTTGTATTCCGTCGCGTTGCGCGTGGCGAGTTCTTTCCACAGCCCTTCCGGCTGGTAGGGTTTGACGGGAGGCCCTCCTATGTCGTCCACGAGCAGACCGCTTGCAGCCAGCGCGTGATCCCGTATCATCTCGGCGGGCATGCGGTAGCTGGGGCCTCGCGCCAGCAGGGTATTATCCGGGTCTTTTTCGAGGAGGGCCGGACCGGCTATGGAGCGCTGCCGGTACGCAGCGGAGGTGACGATCAGTTTTTGCAGGGCCTTGACGTCCCAATCCAGGTCCACGAACGTGGTGGCAAGCCAGTCGAGGAGTTCGGGATGGGTGGGCAGCGCGCCCTGGCTGCCGAAATCGTCGGGGGTAGACACCAGTCCGTTCCCGAAATACATCTGCCAGTACCGGTTCACGGTCACCCGGGCGAACAGCGGATGGTCCGGGTCGGTCAGCCACTCGGCAAGGCCCCTGCGGTTCGGGGGAAGGTCCTCCGCAAACGCCATGATGGAAACCGGCGTAGCTCGCTCCACGCGCTCGGCAGGCGCGTCGTACTGCCCTCGGTCCAGAATGTAGGTGGGGCGCGGCTTGGACATATCCCGCATCGCCATGACTTCGGGCAGCATAGACACGATCTCGTTTTCCTCCCCCCGCACCCTGGTCAACGCAGCGAAATCCTCTGCATACCCCGGCGCCGCGGTGGTGACATAATAATCGCGGAGGGCCGCGCGCCGAGCGTCGGGATGGGTTGCCGCAGGCGTATCCGCAATGCCGCTCTCGGGCAGGTCTTCCAAGCCGTGCACCGCCGCCACCTCCAGCGTCGTCAGGCGCCGGTCGTAGATGCGGAATTCATCGACCGCCACGCTATCGAGCCGGGGCGAGTTACCCCCGAAAAAACCGATGCGCAGGTTGCCCGACCGGGTCGGATCCGTCGGCTCCCCTGTGGTGGGATCGATGGTGAACAGGATGCTTTGTTTCAGGTTGTCCACCTCGACTTCGGAGGTCATGCGCTCGCCGTCGAGATAGAGCGCCAGCCCTTGCGCGCGGCTGGACCCGTCGTACGTCATCACGATGTGGTTCCACCTGTCCGCGGGAATCGCATCGAGCGATCGGATCCGGATGGAATTGTCCGGGGCTACGCGGTTGACGCTGGCCGAGATCGTGCCGTCTTCCTCCAGTACGCAGAGATAGCCCTGGCGTCCGTTAAAAAGGCCATCGGTCTTTGTGAAGAGCGGCCCCGACACGTCCTCGCCCAGGATCCGGAACCACAGGCTGACGCTGAAGGGCTCGTTGCGCTCGAAGTAGTAGCGGTTCGGTCCCATGTCGAGCTGCCCGTCGCCCTGCAACACCAGCGCCGAATCGAAGCGGCCCGGCTCGGATACGGGAAGCTTGTCTATATCTCCGGAAAAATAGCCGGGGCCATCCGGATCCAACCGGTTTTCCAGATGGAAGATATCGTCTCCGTTGTCGTTGACCCCTTCCTCGAAACCATCGAGCGGGTAATAGCCAATGAGTCCCTGGGGCGCGACCTGCCGCGATCCGGACTCGAAATCGGCCAGCCAGCGCTCGAAGCCTTCGTCGAAAGTCGGGTTGTCTATGGCCGTTTTTTCTTCATAGGCCGCGATCTGCGCACGCAGCGGAGCGAGTTTTTCCCGCGCCTCCTCGTCCTCCAGAATCACGGTAGGACTCGCCACGCCGGAGTACGGAGAGGCGCCGGATTCGTTTACGCTGTTGAAGAAATCGAAAAGCTGGTAATACTCCTTTTGGCTGATGGGATCGAATTTGTGGTCGTGGCAGCGCGCGCATTCCATGGTCAGTCCCAGGAACGCCGTTCCGAAGGTGTTGGTGCGGTCGGCTACGTATTCGACGCGATACTCTTCGAGAACGATGCCGCCTTCCTGACTCTGCAAGTGGTTGCGGTTGAAGCCGGTGGCCAGTCGCTGCTCGACAGTCGGATCGGGCAGCAAATCCCCGGCAAGTTGCCAGGTCACGAAATCGTCGAAGGGCAGATTCTCGTTGAAAGCCTCGATGACCCAGTCCCGCCAGGGCCACATACTGCGCAAGCCGTCATCCTGATAGCCGTGGCTGTCGGCATAACGGGCCACATCCAGCCATTCTGTGGCCATACGCTCGCCGTAGGCCGGCGAGGCCAGCAGACGGTCCACGACGTTTTCGTAGGCGTCCTCGCCGGTATCGGTCAGGAAAGCATCGACTTCTTCGAGCGCAGGGGGCAGCCCGGTCAAATCGAAGGTCACGCGGCGAATCAGGGTTTCCTTTGCAGCCGCCGTCGAAGGACTCAATCCTTCCCGTTCCAGACGATCGAGAATAAAATAGTCGATGCCGTTGCGGGGCCAGGACGGGTCGTGGATTTCGGGCAGTTCCGGCTTGACGGGCGGGATGAGCGACCAGTGCGGTTTGTATTCGGCGCCTTGTTCGATCCATTTGAAGATCATGGCGGCTTCTTCCGGCGTGACATGCAGGTTGGACTCCGGCGGCGGCATCCTGTAGTCCGGGTCGTCGGAGGTCAGGCGATGAAAAATCTCGCTCTTTCCCGGACTGCCGGGCGCCAGAGCGAATTTGCGGCGGCTCTCGCTGAGGCGCATAAACGCGCCGCTCTCGGTGTCGAGCCTGAAATCCGTCGTACGGGCGTTGTCGTCGGGTCCGTGGCACGGGAAACACCGATCGGACAAGATGGGCTTCACATGGAAATTGAAATCGACCCGCTCCGGCAGTTTATCCTGACTGTCGGCGATCTCGGCGGGCATATTGGGCCCGCACCCCGCCAGATAGAAGAAAACCGGAAGCAGTGTAACGCGGAGAAGCGTGGACATGCGGAAGAACAGGCATTTACCATCTTACATGGGGGCAATATAGGGAATGTGAGTGTTCCGTGAAGCGTATTAGCATATGGTAGAGCACGCCCGGCCTGGCCTTACGGGCACGCCAGGCGTGGCTGAGCGGCTGCCACGATTGGTCCGCCGAATCCGTCCGTGTGCGAAAGCGCTCCTCGACAACGGCCTTCCCATCCGCGGCGATAGCCTTCATGAAAAACCGCAGGGCGTGCACGATTTCTACGCCGCCGAACCCGGAAACATGGCGTGATTCGGGTACCATGCAGTACGCAATGCGTACATTATGCAATTATTGCATAATACATGTCTTGTCTATGCATTAATTGCATAGACAAGGAAAAGTGGACCTAATCCACTCACGCAGATCCCTCACAAAACAGTCAGGTACTGCACGCTGAACAGGCGGTTCGCATCCATCCAGACATTCCGTACGGAAAACCCGGCGCGCTTGGCAAGGCCCCGGAAACGTTCCAGCGTGAACTTGTACGAATACTCGACACAGATGGGCTCGCCCTCCTCGAAACGGATACGATGCCCGTTCACGCGCACGGTCTGATCGCATGCGCTCACCAGACACATTTCGATCCGCCCCTCGTCAAGGTTATAGACGGCCCGGTGCCGGAAAGCGTCCAGGTCGAACGTCGCCCCCAGTTCCCTGTTCATGCGGCGTAGCAGGTTCTTGTTGAACGCCGCCGTAACGCCTTGCGAGTCGTTGTACGCCGCCTCGACCGTAGCTCGGTCCTTTTCGAGGTCTACCCCGATCAGCAGCCCACCGCCGGGACCCGCTGCCTGCGCCATACGTGCAAGAAAGGCATGCGCCTCGTGCGGCTCGAAATTACCTATGGTGGATCCGGGGAAATAGACCGCCGTACGCGCCGCATCGAACCCGTTGGAGGGAACCGCAAAGGAGGTCGTATAATCCGCGGGAACGGCGCGCATGGGAATACGCGGATACATTTCCTGGAGGCGTCGCATCGAGGCGCTCAGATGCTCCTTGGAAATGTCGATGGCCACGTAGCCGGCCGGTTCCGGCATGCGGTCCAGCAGAAGGCGCGTCTTCAGGCTGCTTCCGCTACCGTATTCGAGAAGCAGGCAGCGGGAGCCGAGGCAGGCGACGATCTCGTCGAGATGCTCCTCCATGATGGCAAACTCCGTACTGGTCGGATAATACTCCTCCAGTTCCGTAATCCGATCGAAGAGGCGCGAACCGCGGGCGTCGTAGAGGTATTTGCATGGAAGAGACTTGGGCGTACGCCCCATCCCCTCCAGGACGTCCGCAAGCAAGGCATCGGAAGAGGAGGGTGGACTGCCCCCTTCTTCGGCCGGTTCCCCGACGTTACCGGCATGGTTCCCCCCCGGGGAGGCGGATGCATGTTCCTCGCCGGAGGAAGCGGCAGCACTCCCTGCGGGAGCAGATACAGAACGTTTCATGACTTCGGTGGCGGATAGCGTTCGGACAATATACCTGAAAGCGCCGCCGAGGGTGTAGCGATGTTCGTACGAAAACGTTGGGCCAGGGTTGCACGGAAAGATATTATCTTTTCTCCCGCTAACGGCATGGATCGATGTACGAGTCCGGTAGACATCATCCGGTATACATCCGACGATCCGGACAAATCTTTTCGGCAGGAAATGTACACCGCTTGTTACGGATCGCGGGCCAACCGGAATCCCGTGAATTGCCAGGCAGCTTCCGGCGGAAAGAAATTACGATACGTGGGGCGTATGTGCGTCCCGGGGGTGGCGCACGAGCCGCCGCGCAGCACGAACTGGTTGCACATGAACTTGCCGTTGTACTCCCCGAGCGCCCCTTCGGCAGGAGCATAGCCGGGATAGGGAGCATACTGACTGCGCGTCCATTCCCATACGTCGCCGTAGAGTTGCCGCAGCATCGCAGCTCCTGCGCCGGTCGATCCGTTCGTTCCGGCTGCACTGTGCGGGCGAGCGGGCCTGGGATGCATGGGGGCGTCTTCCAGAAAATGTGCGTCCCCTTTGGATGGAGAGCAGGCGGACGCCGCCACCTCCCATTCCTGTTCCGTGGGGAGCCGGGCGCCTGCCCAGCGGGCATAGGCATCCGCCTCGAAATAACTGATGTGCGCGACCGGCTCGTTCGGGGCCACGGGCTTCATTCCGCCCAGCGTGCAGGTCCACCAGGCGCCGTCCCGCCGCTCCCAGTAAAAGGGTTCGGTCCATCCGCGTTCCCGGACGGTAGCCCACCCCATGGACAGCCACCATTCGGGACGCCGGTACCCGCCGTCTTCCATGAACGCCATGAATTCGGCATTCGTAACGGGCCGGTCCGCCAGAAGAAAATCCTCCAGAAAACATCGGTGCCTCGGCCCCTCGATGTCGAAAGCGAACCCGCCCCCGGCATGGCCGATCTCATATACCCCCGCATCGAACGGGACCCATGTCAGGGGCGACGCATCTCCCGCTTCGTTTTCGAAGGCCTCGTAGACGGGGCGTAGCGGATTCACCGAAAGCACATGCTTGATGTCCGTCATAATGAGTTCCTGGTGCTGCTGCTCGTGCTGCATGCCCAACTCGATAACCGGAGCAGCCTTCTGTGCAACATCCGGGTCCGCCTTTTCCATGAACCGGAGCAGGTGATCGTCCACGTGGCGCCGGTACGCCATCACCTCGGCCACCGTAGGCCGGGAAATATATCCCCGCCGGTCCCGGCAGTGCCGCTCTCCCTCCTGCACGTAATAGGAATTGAAGAGATAGGAATACTCGTCGTGGTACAAGGCGTACGACGGAGCGAATCCTCGGAGTGCGAACGTCTCGAAAAACCAGCTCGTATGGGCAAGGTGCCATTTGGTCGGGCTTACGTCCTCCATCGTCTGGATGACGCAATCTTCCACCGCAAGGGGTTCGACCAGGCGCTCCGTGGTCCGGCGTACGCGGCGATAGGCTTCGGAGAGGCGTCCGAGCGAATCGCCGGGTTCCTGCCGGGTCCCGGCCGCTCCGTGCGCTATATCCGGTAAAACAGTGGGCATTCGAACAACCCTCGCAATATGGAATCGGAATACCTGAAGGATACGTGTATTTTACGAGATGTGCGTAAACCTTTCCACTGATTGTATATAGCATATCCATGTCGGCCTTTCGATTCGACGACGCCCAGGAAATACTTCCCGTGACCGTCGGATCCTATACAAATCGTCCCGGAGGGGCTCTCCCCTTGCCGCGCTCCAGCGGCGTCCTGCTGCACATTACCTCGCTACCGGGCCCGTACGGCGCAGGCGATCTCGGGCCGGAAGCCTATCGTTTCGCGGATTTTCTGGCGGAAACGGGCCAGCGTATCTGGCAGGTGCTTCCGCTCGGCCCGGCGGGCCTTGGGGATTCGCCCTATTCCAGTCCGTCCACGTTCGCCATGGACCCGCTTTTCGCAAGCCCCGAGTTGATGATGGAAGACGGCCTGCTGGATCCGGAAGAGGGACACGCCTTCATAAACCCGGCTCTCGATCGACTCGCCGAAGTCGAACAGGGCACAGTGCCTGCCGAGTATCTTGCTTTCTATCCCGGCGACATCACCCCTCCCCACGCCTCCTGCGCGGATTTCGACAAAGCCCGGCGCATGAAAACCTTGCTCCTGGAAAGAGCCTTCGAACGTTTCGAAGCCGGAAAAACTCCCTTCGCCTTCGATCCCACCGCTTGCGACGCCTTCTGCAGGGCCAATGCGCACTGGCTCGACGACTACGCCCTGTTCATGGCGCTGCGGGAAATGCACGGCAATGTCGAGTGGACAAAATGGGCCAGGCAGTACGCCATGCGAGATCCGGAAGCGCTCGAAGCGTTCTGCAACAAACGAAGCGCCCGCATCCGACAGTACAAATTCGCGCAGTTCGTGGCGTACGACCAGTGGAATCGCCTCAAACGCTACTGCAACGAACGGGATATCCTGTTATTCGGCGACATTCCCATCTATGTGGCGCACGACAGCGCGGACGTATGGGCGCATCCCGACCTATTTCGCCTGGACCAAAACGGGCAAAGCGCCTTTTCCGGGGGCGTTCCGCCCGATTATTTCAGCAAGACCGGACAGCACTGGGACAACCCGACGTACCGCTGGAAAAGGATGCGGAGGAACGATTTCGCATGGTGGGCCCGGCGGCTCGAAGCGATCCTGAACCAGGTAGACCTGGTGCGGCTGGATCATTTCCGGGGATTCCAGGCCTACTGGGAGATTCCCGCCGGGGAAGAAACCGCCGTGAACGGAAAGTGGAGGGTCGGCCCGGGCCGGTCCTTCTTCGAAAGCATGGAAAAACGACTCGGCGCCCTGCCGCTGGTGGCCGAGGACCTCGGAATCGTCACCGAGGATGTGCACAACCTTATCCGCACGCTGGGCTTCCCCGGCATGGCCGTGCTCCAGTTCGCCTTCTGCCACGACGCCGACAACCCGTTCCTGCCGCATAACAATCCGCGGAATATCGTGCTGTATACGGGCACCCACGACAACGACACGTTCCTCGGCTGGTGGGAAAAGCTGGCTTCGGATCCGAAAAAGAAAAACGAGTACGAGTTCGCCCGCGCGTACCTCGGACTGGACGACTGCCCCGAACAGGAGGTGCACTGGGCGGCGCTGCGGACCGTGCTCGCCTCCCCTGCCGAGTATGTGGTCTTCCCGATGCAGGACCTGCTCGGACTGGGAACGGAGGCGCGCATGAACACGCCGGGCGTGCTTGGAGGAAATTGGGAATGGCGCTTTACGCAAGACCAGTTGACACAGGATATCCGGGAACGCCTGAAACATCTTACCGGACTGTACGGGCGGGCAGGGGGTACGGACATATCTTGATCAATGCCATGCCGGCATGAAGAATCAGTGAAGAACAGAGTTCATGAGACGGGTTTGGCCAAACGCTTTCCCATCTCCTTCATTTCAGCAGCACCACGGGTTATTTTTGGCCAGAGGGTAAGAAGTTCCCCATAGGATATGATATACGATTGAAAACGAGCGAGACGCTCATCAATGCCGCCGGGCAAATCGACAGGCACAGGAAAATCCTGCCTCATAACAGATTTACGGGCAGAATCGATATATCGCACCAAATCGTTACGCCAATATACCAAGGACTTCTTCTCTTCTCCAAGGCGTTGTTCGGCACGGTAAACTTGATGACGAACCGCCTTAAGCATTAATCCCTGGATATAATTGAAAAATTTCGGACTCGGTAATTCTCCCATTTTTATCAATTGATCTCCCAATTCATAAATCGAAAAAGAATCCGCACTTCGCCATTGTTCTTTTGAATAGTTGATAATCATCGCTAGTAAATCGTTCGCCCCAAAGCGGGGAAAAGAAATATCTTCTTCATAATGATTTCGACACTCGTTCGGTACATGCTGAATAGCATACCTTGGAATATATCCCTTATGCGTTCCAGGAAAGCATTGCTTCAACACGGAGCCGAACAAACCATCTCCACCACGTCCCATAGGAGGAAAAGGTGGGAGAAGAAAGCGATTGTCAAGACCCAGATGCATACCGATACAATATGCGCTGTCAGTTATCGTAAAACGAGGAACTGATCGCAGTATCTGTCTTGATCGAAGCAGGCGATGGTACTTCTTTCCATTCCTGGTCAGTTTGCGAAATGCAGATCCCGTTGAAAAAAGATATTGATGAAAAACATTAATGCCAGAATCACCAACGGTTCCAAGAAATGAAATTCCGACATGCCGATCAGCATCGCCTATGCTACTCAAAAACGCCGAGGACATCGTTGAAATATCCAAGGAAGTTTTATTCAGGGAAAACTCTTCTAAAATAACTGGAATGCTTTTTCCCAATAATCGTTCATGAACACTCAGAATGTCAATCTCCGCGTACTTAACCGATTTTAAAGCT
>LXNJ01001897.1_pt1 | contig 11919 bp, 13 predicted proteins | sample 809081 | NCBI WGS metagenome assembly LXNJ01 (sample SAMN04870510, study PRJNA318959) | sponge metagenome | biome: sponge; feature: marine sponge reef; material: water | host: Petrosia ficiformis | place: Greece: Milos, Mediterranean Sea | collected 2013-05-29 | depth 5-7 m
ACCGACGCCGCTCCTCCGCCGTACGTGTAGGTGCCGCGAATCTGGCTGCCGCGCCCGATCGCTCCGTCGCCCACCACTTCCGACTCGGACATGCCATCGACCCAGTCATCCTGGTTCGTCACATCAGAGACGTAGGCCCAGACCTCGGAGGGCTCCCGCTCAATCTCAACGGTCGCGTTTGCCGACAGGCTGACCATCAACTCTCCAGTCCCAACGCCCGACGCAGCAGTACGATTTCGTCCCTGAGCATCTTGTTCGCGATGATCCTGCCCAACGGTCGAAGCGGACCCATCACGACTTTCATCATCAGCGACTTGGGAAACAGGGTAACCTCGTACGTCATGCGCGAGGTCGTCTCATCGCCCGCACACGTGATCGCGGTGATGAACGGCGTGTGACCGTCGGTGTTTTCCCAGGAGACCCGCGTCGGCGGCTCATATTCGCTGACCACCATCGTCACCCGCAGCGACTTGCCCTGCTCCGTCGAAGTGCCGACAATTTCGGACCCGACTTCGATCTCGCCGCCGCCGTCGACTTCCGAATCGGACATGCCGAATACCCAATGATCCTGGTTCGGCACGTAGGACACGAACGACCACAGGTCGTTGAGCGAGCATTCAAAGTCGGCTGCAATGCTGAAGGTCGCTGCCATCGATCCGACCTATCGGAACAGATCCATCTCCGCCGGGCGGACAAGCGTTGAATGGTCGTACTCCTCGATCGGAACATTCAAACCTCTGACGACGGCCACGGGAATGGCGTCGAGCTTGTTCATCACCGGTTCGGCCGCCGAGGCCAGCTCATCGACGATGGCCATCTCGGTCACCCGCAGGTCGTAGCCTTCGGCGTCGACTTCACCAATGTATGAGCGAATTGGGTTCATCCCGCTGACGCCGATCGCCACGTTGGTCAGACCATTTCGCCAGGGCCGACCAAAGGTGTCCGAGACGATCACCGGCACGTCGACCTGACCCCGTTCCACTAGTCCTCGCCGAATTGCCAGCGCCGAGGCTGATGAGTCGATCGGCAACAGCGCGACCGCATCTCCGCCGCCGACATTGGACTGATCCACGCCGGCGTTGGCGCAGACCCAACCGTGCCGCGTCTCGGACAGGATTAGGCCACGGGTCATCCGCACGATCCGCTTGGACTCCTGCAGCACCAGCTCGACCGCGCGTGCATCTTTCTCCCAATCGTCGGCCCAGTCCTGGGCGAATAATCCGGCAGACACGCCCTCAAGCGGGATCACGCGGCCTTCCGCTTTAGAGACGATCTTCTGCGTCACGACGAGGACATCGCCTGCTGCGAGCGGCGTCTCCTGCGCGACCAGCGCATTGTGGATCAACTCCGCCAAATCGTCGCCTTCAGCGACTTCAGGGATGCTGCCGACCGCGAAGACCCGGTACTCCGATGGCGGGGCCATCAGTCGATCCCAACCATCCGCACGGCGGCCTGGGTCTTGTAACGCATGTTCATGCCGATGATCAGCGCGGTCAGATCCTCGACAAACTTCGACATCGACAGCGGCCCGGCGTCGATCGGTCGCAGTTCAGGCATCTTACCGACCAGATCGATCACTTCCTGCTTGGCGTCCGCATCGTCGGCAGTGATCAGGACATCGCCGTCCATCGGATCGGAGAGTTTCTGCAGCTTGCGCGCGCTCAGGTTGTGGAACGCGCCCACGACCGTGGCGTCGGGCAGCAACTCCTGCGCCTGCTCGGTCGCCGAGCCCTGCTCGACATCGGAGATGCCGGGCACGCGGTTCTCCATCGTTAGCGGGACAGCTGCGTCGATCACCAGCTTCTCGCCGATGGCGTCGCGCAAGTCGTTCAGAGTTGCCTCGTGACCGTCGAACGGCACCACGACAATGACCACATCCGATTGTTCGACGACATCGCGGTTGACGCCCCCGCCCGCATCGGCCGAACCGCCGGCCTGGTTGACGGCGTCACGGACGGTCTGGGCCGCATCTTCCGCCCGCTCGATCCTCCGTGAGCCGATCAACACGCGCTCGCCCGCGAAGGCGAGCCGCATCGCCAGTCCCAGTCCTTCAGGCCCCGTGCCACCGATAAAGCCAATGGTCGCCATACCCACTCCCGATCTACGCCTAAACTGAAATGCGTTCACACGCGTGCCGCGCACATGTTGTGCGCATGACGTGCGAGAGGCACGCGTTCTAGGCTAATGGCACCCGGTACAAACGCCGTGACCATATCGACGTCTCAAAGCAATCCGTCGGCGCCGCTGGTCATCAAGCATCCCATCGAACCGGATGCCGAGCCGGCCGTGCGGCTGCGCGCCGTGCGGCTGACCTATCAGAACAAAGAGGGCAATCCACTGGAAGCCGTCAGTCCGACAACACTGACGATCCGCGCCGGGGAGTTGACTGCGTTGGTCGGTCCGTCGGGCTGTGGTAAGACCTCCTTGCTGCGCATGATTGGCGGACTCGTGCCAGCATCCGGCGGAGAAGTGCTCGTCTTCGGTCAATCGCCGAGAGAGGCCCAACGGCACAAGCGCCTCGGTCTGGTCTTCCAGGAACCTGCATTGCTCGCCTGGCGCAGCGTCGAAGACAACGTGCGCCTCGGCCTGCAACTGAATCCGCGCGAGACCCATTCGTCGACCGACGTCCACGAGCTCATCGACATCGTTGGGCTGACCGCCTTCCGTCGCTATCGGCCGGCTGAGCTGTCTGGCGGGATGCAGCAGCGCGTCGCCCTGGCCCGCGCCCTGGCGATCGATCCTCCGTTGCTGCTGCTCGACGAACCCTTCGCCGCGCTCGACGAGATCACGCGCGAGCAGATGCGTTATGAGGTGCAACGCCTGTGGGGTATCTCCCACGATCCAACCGATCCGCCTCGCTCCGCGATCTTCGTCACTCACTCCGTGCCCGAAGCGGTCGCCGTCGCCGACCGGGTGTTGGTGATGTCGCCCCGACCGGGACGGATCATCGCCGACATTCCGATCACAGCGCCCCGACCGCGCCGGCCGGAACACGAGCACTCCGACCGCTTCGTCAACGACACCGCGATCGTCCGCGCCGCACTTCGCTCGCCGACGACATCCGCCGTCCCCCTCGACGCTGCCTGAACGCAATCATGGTCTCTGAACACATCCGAGAACTGGATCAAATGGAACCCGACGCAGCGCGCGGCATTCCCTTCGCGCCGCCCGACATTCGTCCCATACTCGCCTGGGTGCTGCCGCCGCTGATCGCCTTGCTCCTGTTGGCCGTTGCCGTCGAGATCTGGGTTCGGGTCGGGGACGTCTCGATCTGGGTCATGCCCCGCCCCACAACCGTGGTAGAGAACTTCTTCGCCGACTTCGGCCTGTACTTCACCGAGGGCCTGAAGACGCTCGGAGTATCGCTGGGCGGACTGGCGATCGGAACCGCCGCAGCGACGCTCCTCGCCGCCGGGGTCGCCCACTCCAACATCCTCGAGCGCGCCGTCCTGCCGATCGCGATCATGGTCAAGGTCACGCCGGTCGTGGCCCTGATCCCGCTGTTCATCATCTGGCTCGGCCACGGCTGGAACCCGAAAATCGCGATCGCCGTGCTGATCACCTACTTTCCCGTTCTGATCAATGCGATCGCCGGATTCCGCGATATCGATCCGCGCATGCACGACTTCTTCCGTTCAGTCGACGCTTCGACCTGGGAGATTTTCCGTCATCTGCGACTGCCGGCGGCTATTCCCTACCTGTTCGCCTCGCTCAAGATTTCCGTCACCCTCTCGCTGATCGGCGCTGTCGTCGCCGAGTTTTTCCTGTCCGGACACGGCGGACTCGGAGCCGTGATCTGGATCGAGCAGAACAACCTACGCCTGGAGAAGGTGTTCGCCGCCGTGTTGATGCTGACCCTGATCGGCGTCACCCTCTCGACCGCGGTCGTCATGGCGGAGCGTCTGTTCTCGTGGCGTCTCGACCAGCCCGTCGCTGCCGCTTAGGCTCAGTACAGGGAGCAGTCATGACTACCTCCGACGAGTCCGAGCGCACCGACTACCGCCTGCCCCAGCGTCAGGCGCCGCAGCAGGCCGATGCCGTCGTGATCAAGTTTTCCAACGACGGTCTCATCCTCGAACTCGAAGGCGACGACGTTGACCTTGGCACCGACTTGAAGGTGCGCCGAGAACACCGCCTGATCGCCGAGTTTCGCCGCGACGCGGTCGACGGCTGGTGGTACAAGTCAGCGGTGTTGAGATCACCGACGTCCCTGCGGCCTGACGAGCGCCCGTAGACCCGTTCCGCGCTTGCCCCATACTGGCCTCCTTCATACGCTGACGACGGTCGCTATCGCCGTGGCAACCCCATGGAAGCGGCTCCGGCTAGCCGGCCCGGCCCAGAAGTGCACAGCGAATCGCCCGGCGTCCGACCAGCCCAAGGAGCCTGGGACCCATGCCTCTGTTTCCCGTTTCCCTTCGCAATCCGTTGTTGATCGCGCTCGTCGCCGCGGCCGCGATTGGCGCCGGACTGGGCATCGCCTGTTCCGACGACGACTCCGATGATGTCCTGTCGATGACCTACATGGGCGGCTTTATCGCCCAGGCCAATCTGCCGTTCGTGGCTGTCTACGTGGCCGAGAAACAGGGCTTCTTCGCCGACGAGAATCTCCAAGTCGACATCCAGCACGCGGGCTTCACCGGCAGCCACAAGAGCCTGCTGCTTGCCGGCGAGATCGACATCACCACCTTACCTGCCTCGGAGATGCTGCAGATCCGCGCCAACTCGGGAGCCCCGTACGTTGCGGTCATGCTCTTCGGACAACGCGGCGACTTCGGCTACGCCGTGTTGAACTCGTCAGGTATTGAGTCGCCCGCAGACTTCGCCGGACGCGATGTCGGGTTCAAGGGCATCGTGCAGGCCGAGTTCCACGCCATGCTGGCCGCCTATGGCCTGACCACCGACGACATGAACATGATCGACGTCGGCTTCAACCCAGTGGTCCTGGTCGAAGAACAGGTGGAGGTCTACCCGGTCTTCCTCTCCAACGAACCCGATACCTTGACGCGCAACCTCAACCAGGAGATCACCGTGTTCGAAGCCGCGGACAATGGCGTGCCCACGCTCGGCGTTGTCTACCTCGTCACCGAGGAGTTCCTCGAGGACGACGGCAACCGCGAAAAGCTCGAGCGCTTCCTCCGCGCCACTGTGCGGGCATTCGAGTTCGCTATCGAGAATCGCGAAGCGGCCATCGAAGACACCGCCACCTTCATCGGTGACGAACGCGAGCCCGACCTCGTCCATGAACGCTTCATCCTCGACACGGAGATCGAGAACGCGATCAGCGACCTGACTCGCGCCAACGGCCTCGGCTGGTTCACCCAACAGCAGTTCCGCGCCCTGACGGACGTGCTGCTCGAATACGGCGCCCTGGAGAATGAGATCGATGTCGAGCAGGCGCTCGATCGCTCATTCCTCGAGGAGATTCACCGCTAGCAGGATTCCGTTCACAGCGGTTCCCTAGGAGGCAGTCCCCCTTACCACGGGGGCTGTCTCTTGTGGCTGCCCATTCCATTCATCGAGGCGCCGCCTGGACACTCCGGGACATACGCAGAGGGGCGGCTCTTTCGGCCGGCCGTACCTTACTGCCGCGACGAATCAGGCTTATGCCCGGCTGCGCTGGAACTTCTCCTGTCCCGGCGTCGGCTTGTCGTCCGGGTAGTGCAGCTTCTTCAGCTCGTCGCGGCGCGGGAAGATGTGCACCGCGTCCCAACCGCAGGACTGTTCGCAGAGTCGGCAACCGGTGCAGTTCTTCTCGATCACGACCGCCTGGCCGAAGAAATCGGACGCGGCGTCGGTGAAGTCGAGCTCCAGCGCGTCGAACGGGCAGACATTGATGCAGATCTCGCAACCCGAGCCGATGCACTTGTCGGCGTCGACCTCAGCCTTGGGCCATTCCTTCTTGGCGAACTTGCGGCAGATATCTCCGTCCTCATCCAGGATGCACTCGACCGGGCAGACTGCCCCGCAAGCGCCGCAATCGATGCACAACGCCGGGTCGATGTAATGGATCGTGTTGCGTTCGCCCCAAATGGCGTTGGTTGGACAACGATTCGTACAGGCCGTACAGCCGATACACGTTTCAACGATGTCATAAGCCACGGCCCGCTCCTCTGCCCTCAGTGAAGACGCTCCAACCAGTATATCCGCGCGAGCAATTCGCATTCAATCAAGTCAGCCACCCGGCGCCGCCCACATTCATTGCTCCTATAGTGAACGTGAGGCGGCCGGGATGAGGAATTCTGTATGTTGACTGATTCTGAGCGCGTCCCTCGAGCTACTGTCGCGCTCGTTCTTGTCGCTCTCTTGTTTGCCCTGTTCGCGGTCGCCTGTAGCGACGACACTCCGCAACAGGCGCAGCAACGACAGGAGCAGGGACCCGCCGCGCAGGCCCAGCAGCAGGATGGGCAGCCGATCGACGCTGCTCAGCAAGAGGAACAGCCCCAGCCGCAAGAGCAGCAGGCCGAAACCCCCGCTCAGACCCAACCCGCTGCTCAAGAGGAACAGGCCGAGCCAACGCCGTCCGAGGAACAAACCGCGCAGCAAGCCGACCAGACCGATGAACGGGTTAGCGATCCGAACCGCGAGGAGCTGATCGAAGGAGAACTGTTCGCGTCCTCCATTGGACCTGATCAGACCGAGCGCACGTTCCGTTTCCAGGCCGCCACCGGCGCCTGGCTGCGCATCTTCGTCGACGGCAAGGGCGGCATGGACCCCGTGGTCACCCTCCTCCAGCCCGACGGCCCCGAGATCGCTGTCAACGACGACCTTTCTAGTACCAACCGCGACTCACTCATTGTTGCCCAGGTTCCCGTTGAAGGATTGCAATTCATCCGAGTCCAGCCCTACGACTCCAACAGCCTCGGCGATTTCATCATCCAGGTACAGACGCTGACGGTCGGCGCGGATGACGACAACGCCGTCATCGCGCTCGGTACCAGCGCCGATGGACGCCTCAACCTGCCCGGCGACGTCGACGTGTTCGAGTTCCAGGCCGAGGTCGGCCAGCAAGTCTTCGTCCTGGTCGACGGCGACACCGGCGTCGATGTATTCGCCCAAGTCTTCCGTCCCGACGGAAACCTCCTGCAGATCGATGACGACGGCGGCCACGGCCTCGACGCCGAGATCTACTTCACGGCCGACGAAGCGGGATCGTGGCGCGTCGAAGTCTGGCCGGCCTCCAACAAGGCCGGGCAGCGTCAGTTGATCGGGGCCTACCGACTTACAGCGGCGGAAGGTCTGCCGACGAGCGCCGTCAACGAGGCCGTCGCCTCCGACCTTGCCGCAGCCGCACTCACATTTCTGCAGGCGCTGCGAGACGGCGATACTGCCACTATCCTCGCGCTCGCCGGGCCCGAAGCGCTGACGATCTGGGGATGGGACGACGCCGGCGACGTGGGCCGCGACATCCAGAAGATTCAGTCCATTGACCTCGGCGGGGAGATCCTCCAGTCCGTCTCATACGGGGACGTCCTGCATCCCTCGCGCGGACGTGTCTACTTCCAGCTCGCCGAGAGCGACTGGATGCGATTCGAGCTAATCCAGCTCGCCGGCCACTGGCTGGTTGACGACTGGGCCCACAGCATCGGCCCTCCCAGCTGATACCTCTCCCGACCGTGCGGCGATGCCAAATCGCGATCTGCTGATATCGTCAGTCTCGACCTCGCCGGCTGAAACGATTCCTGTGTGGAGGACGGAATGACAGAGCAACAACCCCAGGCCGACGGTTCCCTCGACGGCGTCATCGTAATGACGAACGGCGCCAAAGCCGACTGGTCGAACCACCGCTCCGGCATGGCCATCCAGTTCGGCGTCTCCGCCGACCTCTCGGGCTCCGAAGAGGTGTTCATGACCCGCCAGAAAATCCCGCCGGGGATGTACTCAACGCCCCACTGGCACGTCAACTGCGAAACGGCCATGTACATCCTCCAGGGGCCGATCGTGATGTCCTACGGCGAGAAACTGGAGCACCTACACGAGGTCGAGACCGGTGACTTCCTCTACGTCCCGCCGCGCGCCATTCACCAGATCAGCAACCCACGCGACGACCGAGACGCCGAAGTCGTCCTCTGCCGCAACGCAGCCGAGGAGATCGTCGCGGAAGTGGATGTTCCCGGAGCACCGGGGTGCTCCCCAGCCAATTAGCGCACCTGGGTGCTCCCCAGCCAATTAGCGCACCTGGGTGCTCCCCAGCCAATTAGCGCACCTGGGTGCTCCCCAGCCGATTAGCGCACCTGAGTGCTCCCCAGCCGATTAGCGCACCTGGGTGCTCCCCAGCCGAGTAAAGCACCGGGCTGCTCACCGCCCAGATTGGACCGGCTAGCCAGCCGCCATCGCCAGCGCCCGCTCGGCCTGCAGCTCTTCGAGGTACCTGAGCATGCCCGGGACCGCCGCGTGCGCGCCTCGCAGCGCCGTCACGACGAGGTCCGCGCCGATCACGTTGTCGCCGCCGGCAAACACCCCGGGCCGAGAGGTGCGGCCCTGCTCGTCAACCAGCACTTCACCCCAGTCGTTCACGTCGATGCCCGAGTCGCCGTAGACATCGCGACCCACGTCGTAACCCACCGCCACGACGAACGCGTCGCAATCGATCACGAACTCCGAACCGGGCACCGGCCTTGGACGCCGCCGCCCGCTCTCGTCCGGCTCGCCCAGGCTCATCCGCACGCACTCGACACCGACCACCGCTCCGTCGTTGCGGATCAGGCTGACCGGTGTCGTCAGGTACTCGAAGACCACACCCTCTTCACGCGCGTGACGGCGCTCTTCTTCGCGCCCCATCATCTCGTTCTCGGTCCGCCGGTAGAGCAGACGTACTTCCTCGGCGCCCAGGCGCACGGCCGAGCGAACGCAGTCCATCGACGTGTCGCCGCCGCCAACAACCACCACTCTGCGGCCGACGTCGGGCGTGCTGCGCAGCGCAGCCGGCAGCATCTCGTCGCTCAGGTTGGTCCGAACCAGGAATTCCGTTGCGCTATACACGCGCGCGAGCCGCTCACCCTCGAGACCCAGTTGCTTGCCCACACTCGCTCCGTGAGCCAGGAAGACCGCGTCCCACTGCGTGAGTTCGTCCCAGCCGATATCGACGCCGACCCGCGTCTCAAAGCGGAATTCGACTCCCGCAGCTCTCAATGCCTCGCTCTTCTCGTCAACGATGTGTTTTGCTGATTTGAAGTTGGGAATCCCATAGCGCAGTACACCGCCGGCCGAGGGCCAGGCCTCGAACACGGTCACCGCGTGACCGGCCTCACACATCCGCTCGGCGACCGCCAGTCCTGAGGGTCCGGCGCCGACGACTGCCACTTGTTGGCCGGTTTCGACCTCCGGTATTGGAATCGGGAAGCCGCCTCGTTGTTGACGATCCCAGTCGCCCAGGAACGCCTCCAGTTTGCCGATCGCCACCGGCTTGGCGTTCTTGCCCACCACGCACGCGCCCTCGCAGAGCGCCTCCTGCGGACAGAGCCGGCCACACAGCTCCGGCATCTCCGATGTCTGGCGAAACACCGCCGCAGCGTCGGCCAGCTTGCCGAGCTCGAGATAGGCCAATGCGCCGGGAATGTCATTGTCGATCGGACAGGCAACGGTACAAGGAGCCGCCGGACACTGGATGCAGCGCTGCGCCTCGAACATTGCCGGGCCGGCGGTGTACCCGTAGTACACCTCATCCCAGTTCAACACCCGGTCGTGAGGCGTCTGCTTGGTGACGTGATGCGGTGGAATCCGCAGTCGCTGGCGGCGGTCGATCGGCTGTCCCGCGCGCGTCAACTGCTGCTTCCTGGCGCTGCGCTTGGCGGCCGATCGTTTCGGCTTGCCCAGCTCAGGATCAGGCGTTTCTTCCGGCATTTCAGCCAACACGCTCCTCGCTCTGAACCGTGCGACCTACCCTCATCATACGTCTCCGAGCCTCTCCTTTGCCTGTTAGCCTCGATTCATGACCGAAAGGGAAACGCAACGTTTCGTAAAACTTGGCGGCATCCAACTGGCGCGCCAGTTCGGCAGCCTGGCCCGCGGCAACGAACACGCCGTTCGGCTCGACCTCTGCTGTTTTCTCATCGGTCGCATCGTCGAGCCAAGGTTCGACCAATTCGCCGCCCTCCGCCGACTCGACGAACTCGCCAACGAGGCGCGCGCCGACCCCGCCGCCAGTGAAACGGAACAGGTCGAACGGCTCTGTCGAGTCCTCTTCGAAGAGCATCACTTTCGCGGCGACACCGACACCTACTACGACCCGCTCAACTGCTGCCTGCATGCTGCGCTCGAGACCGGACACGGCATGCCGATCACTCTCGCCGTGTTGATGCTCGAGGTGGCCCGACGAGCCGGCCTCGAGTTGCTTGGCGTCGGCGCGCCTTTCCATTTTCTGGTCAAATACCTCGATTCCGATGCACAGGTCGAACGCTTCCTCGACCCGTTCCACGCCGGCCGCGAAATCGATCGTCAGGCGCTCAGCGAGCGCTTGCGTGCGACCAATCAGGGCGCCGGCCCAAATCCGGAGTCGTTCCTGGCCTCGGTCACGAAGCGCCAGATCCTGCAGCGAATCCTGACCAACCTCAAGGGCGCCGGCGTGCGCAAGCGCGATTATGCCTCGGCCATCACGGCCACGGATTTCCTGCTCGCACTCTCCCCTTGGTCGCTGGAAGATCGGCGCGACCGCGGACTGCTCTGTTACCAGACCGGACAATACATCGAGGCGCTTGACGACCTCCAGCAGTACCATGAGCACGCCGGCAATGCCCCGGATGCCGACCGTGTGGCCGATTTCATCGAGCGCGTTCGCACGCGGATCGCCGAGGGTGCGGGCTAACCGACCCTCCGCAGTTGGCTCCTTCCGGACCCGCAGTGCTGCGCTTCGACCACACCAGGTGCCGATCCGCTATATTCACATGTGGTGGCCCTCGGGAATGCTGCAACTGTCGGCGCCGAACTCATTCTTCTGATTCGATCATCTCGCAGCCTGAGAAACCAAAGGGGTATGGCCAACGCGACAGCCCTGCGCAGTGTCGACGGGGCTGTGACGAACAACGCAGTACCTGCCAACGCCTTCCGTCACGTTCACGACGAGCTCCGCTACCGGACTGAGGACGGCCCGTCGTTTCGTGACATCACCGAAGAGGTGCGAGCGATCGTCAACCGCTCCGGTGTCGGCTTCGGACAGGTCTCGGTGTTCTCACAGCACACGACCGCTGCCATCATCTTGCAGGAGCACGAACCACTGCTCCTCGACGACCTCCGCGATCGGCTGATCGCGTGGGGTCCGCCCGGCATCTACTACCGCCACAACGACTTCGAGATCCGCACCGTCAACATGCACGAAAACGAGCCCGAGAATGGTCACTCCCACGTCCAGCACATGATGCTTGGCACATCGGAGACCATTCCCGTACTCGGCGGCGAACTGCACATCGGCGAGTTCCAGTCCATCTTCCTGGTAGAACTCGACGAGTCGCGTGACCGCCGGATCAGCGTGACGGTCCTCGGCGTCCCCGGAGAGTAGCTCGGGCGCCACAATCCAGTCCCAACCAGCGGCCGCCCCGGCGACGACCGGGGCGGCCGTTTCTATACTCGGCTCATGACCCGTAGCGGCCCCGACACCTTCGATCCCCTGGCCGCAGCCCGGACCTCGCTCAACACCCCGCTCGCCCGCATCCTCGCCGCTCGCATCCGGCGCGACGGGCCGATCACGTTCCACGAGTGGATGGAATCCTGTCTCTACCACCCCGATCACGGCTACTACCGACGCGGACGGCCCACCGTTGGACGAGACGGCGACTTTCTCACCAGCCCAGAGGTCCATCCGCTGTTCGGAGCCGCAATCGGACATGTCGCGATTGAGCTCTGGCGGCAGCGAGACGAGCCGGCCACATTTCGCATTGCCGAGGTAGGTCCGGGCACCGGCGCGCTTGCAGAATCGATGCTGCGGCA
>LXNJ01001898.1_pt1 | contig 11919 bp, 16 predicted proteins | sample 809081 | NCBI WGS metagenome assembly LXNJ01 (sample SAMN04870510, study PRJNA318959) | sponge metagenome | biome: sponge; feature: marine sponge reef; material: water | host: Petrosia ficiformis | place: Greece: Milos, Mediterranean Sea | collected 2013-05-29 | depth 5-7 m
ATTCCTCATTATGTGGGGCCTGCCACATTGCTTCGTCATTCCTTGCCAGCGCACCCCTTTCAGCCTCTGAACTTTGCGGATTTAATCAGAGTATCCCTATATTTTCGTCCGTGCCCAAGCCGTCGAATCCGCCCCCGGACTCATGAAGCGCCTGTTCGTATTGTCTTTGTTGCTGTTCCTGACGATTCCCTGTGCGCAGGGCCAGGAGCCGCATCTGCTGCACGGGGTCGATTTTACGGTGTCCGGGGCCGGGGGCGTCAAGCACAATGCGCCGGGCGTGCTCGATACGGACGTATTCGCGTACACCGGTCTCTCGGCTGCGTTTACCTGGTATATCGCGAACAGGGAAAACCGGCGCCATCCGGGTATAGAAAACCGGCATCGCCTGGGCGTGGCGCTTTCTATGTATAATCACAGCGACTATGCCGATATGGGGGCTCAACTGGGGGTGAAGTACCTTATGCCCCAGCCGCCCGGATCGTCCGTATACCTGATGTCCTTGCATGGGCTGGAATTCAGGGAGGCGGAACCGGACAGCGATGGGAAGGAATGTACAGACTCCGATTCGTGCAGGGCGTTCGTATCCACGCTGGAACTGGGAAGGGCGTTTCCGAACACGAGCAGGTACGCCTTCAACCTTGCGGTCGGGGTGAACTACCGGTGGCGCAGCGATAGCGACTTCGATTATTATTGCAGTTTGGGATGGGTGTGGAGGTTTTGGTGAGGGGGAAATGGATTAATACTACTATTAGGGATCCCTTCGATTGGAGACTCTACGTCAACTGGCTTGATGCGGTCAATCTGGTGTTTGCCTGGATAATGATTCGTGATGACGCTCTCTTCCTGACGTGCCTGGGCGTACTCCTCTTTGCCATTACGCTGTGGGTGATTCGGCTCAAGTGGAGTTTACGGCGCAATCATCCTTTGCTTTTGGTTGCGTGAGGGGGGAAGGGGGCATGGGGTGGACAGCCGAGGGGTCGGAGAGGTGTTCTGGTGGTGGGGAAGGCGGGTCGGGGCAGTACACTTAAAAGCGCAAAAAACTGTCCATTTTTCGGACCATTTTTGAGATTCAACGGGACCTTGACGAGTATCTTGCGTACTACAACCTTGAGTGTAGTCACCAGGACCATCGCCTGAAGGGCCGCACGCTGACCCAGGCGCTGCACGAAGCCCTTGGACAGAAGCTGCCATCCGTCATTCCAATCGGGCTAAAAGAAACCGAAAACAAGCCGGAGCCCCAAGTGGCGGGTAATTACTAGATATGTACACATTTCACCCTAAGCCTTAGCAACATGCTGGATTTCCTGAAAATAGAAAATGTCCCCTTTGTTTTATTTTTCATAGTCCCCGGCTTAATCATTTCATTCATTCGGGCACAGTTTATTAAAAATCGTGCCCCTACGAATTCAGAGGCCATAGTGTATTATTTTGCAATATCAATGATTTATCACACCTTACTTTTACCATTATTTTTTATAATATTTCCAGATATAATAGAATTGACTTCCATGGAAGGGTTGTTTGAATGGATTCGGATAAACAAAAGAGATGTTATTTTTATATTTGCAATATTCGTATTGACGATTCCTGTAATTTTGGGCCTTTTATTGGGATTGAATATACAAGGAGAATGGATTTATACCTTGTTGAGGCGTTGTAGAATTAATCCGGTTCATCCTGTATCTACCGCTTGGGACTGGAAATTTTCCACCATGAAAGAACAATGGGTTTTAGTAACGTTGAAGGATGGTACGGAATATGCAGGTTATTGCGACTCGCAATCTTTCTTCTCATCTGAATCGGAAGAGAGAGATATTTACATTGAGTATGTTTATAACTTAAACGATGATAATACATGGGAACTTATACCTGGAAAGAGCGTTTTGATCACTGGAGGCGAGGTAAAAACCATCGAATTTTGGCAACGAAAAGAGGAAACGAGATCCGATGAAATCTCAGAAGAATAGACCAGGGTCACAATCTCGAGGGGATGTAGCAAGAGAAGTCACGAGAGGTTATCGCCCCAAACCCATTACCGAAGGGCATCGTCCAGGAAACACGGTGCAGTCTCCTCCGCCGAATCCGCCTAATCAGGGAAGTAGCGGTAGAAAAGGAGGAAACGAAAAAAAATAGTCAGCTTCCTCGTTGCATTATCTGCATAATAGGCGGCGTCCGCCCTTGTTTTGGGCGAATTGTCGGATAAATACTAAACTAGCCCAGCCGGGACAATTTTCCAAGTTCGGAACTGAATCTTGGGTGTTGCCTAATTTCCCGGTTCGTCATCGAGACACTCCTGAATTCTAACTCCCATCAATTCGGCGAATTCCTTACTTGCAGCAAGCGCCGCCGTCTCCGCAACGTCTTCGATTCGGCAAAACAGGTCTTCAAATTTCGTGATAGCCCTTTGTCGCCAGGGGACGCTTTCCGGTAGAGCCTCCGCTATTTCTATAGCCTTTTCAACCTTTTTCGCGGTTCTGGAACCCATAGCGGCTGCTTTATCCATCATCTCCCGGTCCCTATCTGAAACCACCTCCAGTTCGCCCATTACAAGAGCGGTCATCTCAATGCTGGCCTGCATGGCGTCTATCTTTGCCCAATCAGGTTCAGAGGGGCTTTGGCGCCCTGTCATACAGGGTTCCATTCCCGCTATGCCTTTCTCTCCGATCCACGAGATATTGAGACATACCATGCGGGCGTCATCGGAGGTTAAAACCTCCTCTTCCAGCGTTTTGGGCGCAAGGGTAGACATAACAAGGCGGAACGTCAGGGATTTGAGGCCTTGTGGCCTGAGGTACGCTTGAGAAATGCAATATCAGGAACGATTGTTTCCCTGTTATCCACAGGTTGGCCATGGGCTTCCCGGTTCCGCCTCGCATTATTCCGGGTCTCGTCTGATACTAACGTATGCTGTGGTCGGCGCCTCGTTTTCACCCCTTTTGAGTAGTTTTCATACCTTTTCTATACCATTTCTATACCTTTTCGGTATAGTTTTTACTCAAAATGGTGAATTGCGGGCGCACGTAACCCCCTGCATCATTATGCAATTCGAGCGGAAACAAGTCCTGGGCGAGCGCTTTTGTTTATAAGCAGCCTATCGTTTTCTTTGGTGCGCGGGGTTTGGCATGGCGACAGAAATCATCAGGAAGGGAACAGGCGCTTCCCGGTTTTGCGCTGGAGATGGGGGTGTTGTTTGGGGAGATATGAGAATCATTACAAATCCCCTGCATTGGAAACACCGAATCAACTGGCTTGATGCGGTCGCTGTGGCGTTCGGGGCTGTGAGCGTATGGGCATCCCTCTTTGCCGATTCGCTTATGCTCACATACCTGGCTCCGTTCGTTCTTGGCTATGCGGTATGGATGGTTTGGGTTAAGTGGAAGATGCAGCGCGAGCATCCCTTGCTTGTGATTTTTGAGGGGTTATAGGGACTCGGACGCTGGGGGGTGCTGTGCGCTGTCGTCAAAAGAAAGAAGCTGCTGCTCGTCGTTCCAATGAAGCAAAAGAGACCCGAAAATAAGCTGCCGGATCATGCGCCGGAACTCCTAGGTGTCGGGTAAACACTAAACTTAATCTGTTAATCCCTCGTGACTTCCGGGCGATCAATGCCGCTCACGGGCATCAGGATACCCCATGGATACGGCGGTGTCTCATCCTTCTGAAATTGATAGACGACAACCTCGGGTAGATTACGCTTGTCATATAGCCTGCCAAAGCGGAAAACAACGCTGTTCTGGGCAGCAATGAACAGATGAATACGCCGAACACCGCGATTCCCCAGGCTAATCACAGTATTGAGAAACTGCTTGCCAAGAGCGCGCTGCTTTTCCTCTGACCAATGGCAGTCCGGCGAGCCGTCTTCAAGATCGAGTGATACAATAGGCACTCTACCAACCTTGGCTCGAACATCATTTGCGTTTACACTATAGGATACGGATACAGCCAAAGCAACTTCCTGTGTACCATCCGGCACTTGGCTGATCCCTGCCGGCTTGAAACGCTTGTTATCATCCGTACCGTCGAGTTGCCGCCAAGCCTCTGCATGTCGGTCCCAATCAAAGATACGAACCGCATTTTCGTCGTCAATCAGCACACCGGTGAGGAATGTGAACGGCACCGGAGTAAGGCCACCGTAAACGAGCGTAAAGTCTCGGCGGTCGAGACCATCCTCTCGCCGTCTCAGGTCGGAGGTTAACGAAATTATATTTGCAAATGCAGCTTCCGGCACCTCAATCTCGCCATCCTTGATTCTTTGGCGAATATCAATGAGGATCTGATCACGATGTCCTTTCCAACCTGAAGGTATGCTCTCAAGAAGAGGTGTGCCCCCGGTATCACGCAGGCCCCGAGCCTCCACGACAACCACTCTCTTACGGCTGAGACGTCTTTGCTCGGTTATGTAGCGAATGACCTCCCAAATAAATCCTCCTAATATTAGAACCAATCCAACGATAGCCACCGCATCGAGCACAAAGGATATTCCCCCGGCACTGTCGTAGCCCGCGCTAAAACGGCCATTGTCGAACGAGAACGAAACATTCAGTGCCCAGCCGGCAGGGAAGGCCAGCGCTAGACAACTTAAACCGATTCGCATGATCCGAAGAGCCGGAGAGCGTCGCCTAAATACCCAGTTGATCAAGGATTTTATAAAATGCTTAAGCAATATCCTGTTGGTTGAATATCTATTGGATATTGACGATAAATTGCCCGCTTCGCGCTACGAGACAGTCCTGCTTAACAATAAAGCATTCAATGCTATGCGTGCCTGTGAAGCGTGTTGATTCCTCACGAATTAGCATGCCATCATCGAATCCTCCGCGCAAGTTGTTGACAGCTTTGGCCTCCAGACCAGTATTCACTACCTGCCAATAGACCTTGTAGGGCTGAAAAACGTTTGTACAGGCTTCAAAGATCAGGCCACAGTCCTTCGGTAGTGGATAACCGTCACTACGGAAAGCCACCGGGTCGAAACCGTTTCGGGTATAGCTGGCTCGTTGAATCCTGACCTCACCTTGGTTTAAGCATCTCCAAGGGACGCGTTGACGATGCTTTGGATTGAGAATCCCACTCTGTCGTAAACCATGTCCCCTTGATGTTACGGATTCTATAAGGCGCTTTCCAAGCCGAGGCCGCAAAGCTTCGATAGCCAATTCTCTGGTCGGAGACTGAGCGGCAGTGATAAAGTCACTGCGGACTTGATTTAACCATGCATAGAATGCGGATTTACGCTTCGGATATTTTTCCCATCGATCTGCGAAATTCTCTGCTGGGTCGGTCGGATTTACAATCCATGCAATACCGTTGCGATCTTCGATATATGTACCCAACCGACTGAGAACACCATAAAGCGCGTTGAAAATCGTCCTTTCCTGCCGGTAGGCATGCGCAGCCAGAGTGGTCAAGATGATCGAAATCGGCTTGTCTTCGGATTGCCCGGAAAACATCATGTCGCGGTGATTCTTGAGAATCTGAATGACACTCTGCAGGGGCGTGCGTACCATGTACTCTGGGAAATCCTCAATACTGATGTGGGCCTCCTCTGCTAAGGCACGGTGGTGCGCCTCAAAAACCGTTTGCATCCTTGACCGGAACCAATTTGCATAGCCCTGAGGATTACTATGAGGCCAGTCCTCGGCAATCTGACTAAAATTGGGATGCTCTCTATCCGTGATTGCAATGGCAGTTTCTATCCATTTCGTCGATAAGCCTTGGTGCTCCAGAAGTAGTCTTTTACGTTGTGCGTCCGGTACTGCGGGCAAGATGTCCATATGAAACCGTGAACTCTCTGCATAGGGCTGGGTCCAGCACCGACGCCCTTCCTTCGGCTCATTCATTTGATGGGCCCTTGCGTAGGCCCGAATTTCTTGGCCCAACAATGCCTTCAGTTTTTCCTGCGTCAGCGACATTTTCGACATTGACAACTCGCAGACAATATCGACATCGTAGTCTTCTTCATCCGATATCGGTCGGATTGCGGTTCCAAGACGGAATGAACCCTGGGTGTAGACCTTCGAGTCCACGTTGCGCAGAGAAGACTCCTCGCGACTCAACCAATCGGCAACAGCCTTGTACCTGCGCTCCGCCGCATAATATCGATGGGGCGGCACCTGTAAAGATTCCGCCAAGTCTTCGAGAAGTTCTTTCGTGTGTTGCTGTACTACCATCAACAAACTTCCTCTTTATCTATCCCTTGGGGGGAAACGGATCACCGCCGTGGCTATCGCTGCCTGCAATGCGTCCATCCCGGTTATGAATCCGGAGCTCAGTACCTTGGTTGCGACTAATCTCCCGGCCGCGGTCAATGGCATCTTGCTTGGTGTCATGATGACTACTGGCGCGGGTGGCGCCACCACGCTTTACGTTCCAGCCTCCATCGGAATTCGGGACAACATGATGGGTCTTAGGTCCTTTGCTCATGGTAAGCCTCCTTGCGAGTTTCACAAAGTGTATTACGACCGCCACGGACGCGAAACTTATGTAAGGTAACGGCCCTTACAGCGGATTTCAGAATCAATTAAAACCGTTTTGCCAAAATATAAGTTCCTGCGATGATGCACTGAAAACGGACAAATTTGCACATTATTCCGTTATTGCTCCGCCATTATGGCGGTACGTTTTTCGTGACACCTGACAATATGTCGGCATGGGGTGTTGCGATGGGGATTTTTGGATTTTGGCACCGTATTTGCGTGTGCTGGATGCCTTCGTTTGCCTGCTTGCAGAACAGCATGGTCTCTCCATAAAGCGACCTTTAAGTCCGTATAAATCAGACGTTTACAACCATTAGAACAAAATGACAATCCGCCAACGCTTCGACAGCTTCACGAAAGCCATACGGCCTGATGATGATACGATCAGTGAAGCACGCCGCCAAGTCGAATACCTTGAAAAAAATCTCCACGACCTCATCAACGACGACGGGTCTTTTACCCTTGTCAAAATACTCCGCGCTGGGTCCAACGCGAAGCACACCTCACTCATTCGCACCAGTGACAACGCTTGGGATGTCGACCTTGGAGCCTACTTTGAGGGCGAAGAGGTGGCTGAGGACGAACTCGACGAGTTGCTGAGTTTTCTTGAGACTCAAATTCGCGATATTTATCCCCAGAAGGACGCGGACGACATCCAGGCAGAGCGAAGTGCTGTCCGACTTGTGTTTCGCACAGGTATCCAACTCAATATAGATGTCGCTCCCATTATCTACGATGATGCCCTCCACGTAGAGAATGGTGGTTGGATCCCTCGCCAGGATGGCTGGCGCCTCACATCCGTCACTGCGCACAATCAGTTTGTCAGCTCACGCTCGGCAGATAGTGCCACTATTTCCGGTCCCGTCAAGTTTAACAAGCTCGTTCGCTTGGTGAAATGGTGGAACAACAGGCTGGCAGACGATCTTAAGATGCCATCCATATTCTGCGACCATATTACAGCCGCCGCAATCGAATCCATAGGAGGTGTAACCGACCAGTGGCAGACGAGCATCCGTGAGGTTTTTCGATTCATAGCACAGACCCACCGCCTTGTCTCACCCATTGTTTTTGACGACTATTACGACTCTGAAGATGTCGTCGTCCCTTCGACAGATGCCGTTGTCGTGATGGATGTAGTCAACCCAGAGAACAATGTCGCAGCAGCAATGAGTTATGCAGACCGTGATGCCTACGTTGCTGCTGCCCAAATAGCCTACGACACCGCCTCCTACGCTCGCTCGCTTGAGATTGATGATGAAATTGAAGAAGCCGTTGATCTCTGGTGCGAAGTGTTCGGCGATGCCTTCCGTGAACTCACTGAAAAAACAGCCTGATTTGCCATGAGCGCTTCTGCTACCCGTACCCGATCCTTGACTGCTGCCAACACCTACACCGATGTTGTCTCAGTCACCCGAAAGCTTCGGGCAGATATCCTCCAAGTCCTCGACCATTATGGGTATTTTTCCGCGGATTGTGCCGAGGACATTATTCATGACCTGCGATTAATGATCGATGAGGAAATTTTAGACTCGGTCGAGCTCACATGGCGCGCTTACGGTTCCCATTCTGTTCTTGCAGCGTTTCGCTATGATGTCATTAGTGGTGACATCGCGTTTGCAGATAATCGCCCCGGTGGAATTCCATACAGGCCCGATCTCAAGAATGCCCGATTTAATGTCGTTGTCGGGTACAACGCGGCAGGTCGAAAGCTTTCTACCACAGACAAGCAGAGTCTTGGATTTAAGCTCACTTGGGGACCCGATGGTCACTTTGACTACTCGGCTGGTTCGTGGTCAAGCGACCGCTATTATGTCTCAAATCGTATCGGACTCCAGAGATTAGCCTTCAATCGAGCATCATCATGAACATTCGACCTGTACCCATTATTCTTCAACTCCCCGATAGCAAGACTGAACTCGAGGCATCTGCACTCGATTTTGCAAGCCGCGTTGCCCAAAATCCCCCAGCCCCAAACCTCTCGCGCTCAGCTGCACTCAAACTAGCACTCCACAAACTCACCGAGAATTGGGGAGTGGACATATCCGACAAAGCTATTGACACCGTCGTCCATGACATTCAGAATCTGCGTCGTGGTACCACGGTCGACCAAATTATCCTTCATGCAACAAGCCCACAAGCCCATATCCATCACCTCCGACCTATGACTGACCCTGCCTACAGGATCACCACGCTCAACCATTTCGAGGTCGTTCGGGAATACCCGGATCCCTTGGCGGCTGCACTCTACAATGATTTGTCCGGCCTGGATGAGCACAAGAAGCAACTTCTTATTGAGCTCGAATTACTCTTGTTTCATGACCGTGTCAGTGTCTGGAGCAAGGCCCAGCATGACCGCCTGCTTAAGATTGTCGATTCCCTCAAGCACCGTGTCCCGCTTATCATTTTCCAAGGGGATGTTGGAACAGGAAAGACGGCTCTGGCAGAGTGTATTGGAGATGCCCTTTCTCATCATGTTGAGAATAGTCGCCCAACACCGGTTCATCTTCTCAAACTGACCACGCAGGTACGGGGAAGCGGCCTTGTCGGTGAGATGTCAAAGTTGATATCGAGCGCTTTCGATGAAGCCATAACTTTCGCTAAAAGTCGCCCGACCGAGCCCGTTCTCCTCCTCCTTGATGAGGCCGATGCACTTGCTTCCACTCGAGAATCGACACAGATGCATCACGAGGATCGCGCTGGGCTCAATACCCTTATCCAGCGGCTCGATAATCTCCGTCTCTCTGATCTTCGCCTTGCAACATTGTTTATTACCAATAGACCCGGCGCTCTCGATCCTGCTATCCAGAGACGGGCCTCTCTCATCCTTCAATTCGAGAGGCCTTCTGATGATGCGCGACGCAGCCTCTTCACTAACCGCGTCCCGGAACTCAATCTCACAGAAAATCAACTCGACACGCTCATCCACCAAACTGGCCCCAAGGGATCCGGGAATGACGGTGTTTCATTTACTGCGTCTGATATCACCGACCGTTTATTGGGCCATGCCCTCCGCGAAGCCTACGCAAACAATGAACCACTCTCGTTCGAGTGTCTCACCAAAGCCGCCCGGTCTATTACACCCACGCCCCCTTTCCGCGAGGAGATATCAGCATGATGAAAATCGACGATAATACCACCCTGCCAGACGAAGTGTTTATCTCGGTTGATGTCGAGACCAGCGGCCCCATTCCCGAGCTTTACGCACTTCTCTCAATAGGCGCATGCGTAGTTAGTCAAGAGGACAAGACGTTCTATATAGAGATTTGTCCTCCAGGCAAGGCATTGATTCTTCCGGGCGCCGTTGCTGCCACAAGTATCGACATGGACCGTCTTCGCAAGGAAGGTACTGACCCTGCCATTGCAGCTGCCAAATTTGCGTCTTGGATCCATCAGGTTTCGGGTGATATTCGCCCCGTTTTTGTTGCATTCAACGCTCCCTTCGACTGGTCCTTTGTGAATGATCTTTTCGTTCGTGCCGGGATTGACAACCCCTTCGGTTACACAGCCCTTGACATGAAGGCATTCTACATGGGTCTCTCTGGATGCTCATGGGATGAAACCCGATCGAGTCGCCTTCCTGAAGCGTTGCAACCAAGCCCTGTTCGAGAGCATCACGCTCTTGATGATGCCGTTGCTCAGGCTATGGTTTTCGGTAAGATGCTGAATTATTCCCGTAGCGCCCGGACCTATTTCCCTAACGAGAATATTTAGAGCGTATGGCGAGCAATGATGCAGCATCTGGGGCTGGCTACCAAGATGAATACTGGGTAGGGGCATACTATCTCGCGGCATTGTTCGCGGAGGACTTTGCCCAAGGCGATATTGGCAAAATGATTAGGGTCGAGTACCAGCGCGGACCGCTTGGGGACGTTGTTGTGTATGGGGACTCAGCGTCGGGCGAAGCGAGACTTTATCTTCAAGTCAAAAGGCGTCTACCAGTCTCAGCAACACACGGAGATTTCCCCAAAGTTATTCGCCAGATGTGGGAAACCGTCAAGGATGAAGGTTTCAAACAAGGTACTGATAAGTATGGCCTCGTCGTAATGAGGGGGTCGAAGCCACTAAAACGACTTGGTAAACTTGCTAAGCGGGCAGCAGCATGTACCGCCTCCGGTCCGTTTTGGACAGCGATTGATGATTTGAATCAGGGAGAAAAAGATGTTCTAAAAGCAGTTATAGATGTGTCTGGATCCATAGACTCCTCTAACGTCAAAGACGTAGCTTGGAGAATCTTGGGGTCAGGAATGGTGGTGCTTGAAATGGATCCAACAAACAGCGAGGGACCTCAGCGAACACGCATGCGAAGCTGGGTGGATTCACGCGTGCGCAATCCAAAGCGTACGGAAGATATAGTGACCGCACTTTATGAATTTTCAAGTCGACTTGACAGAGACCGCGGGAGTATTAACCTCGCAGGTCTAAAACAAGAACTCCTTTCTATAGGTCACTGTCTGACGCCCTCTGCCTCTGCCCCGATGGTCGTGACACTGGAGAGCATGGCTCCCGTGCGGTCAGAAGAACTTACCCCAGCTATTTTAGGAGAGGTACCTGATCGATTCGATATAGACCTCCAATATCTTGTACTCAACAACGTGTTGACGAAACCCTGTGAAGCTGTCCGATGTCTTGCTGAGGAGAATAGTCCACTCTGTCGTGCGGTGAATGCTCAGAATGATCGACCGCTTATTCTCTGCGGGCGGGCTCACATTCCTCTTGCGGCACTTGCAGGATACTTGGTTGGCGACCGGGGAGATGTTCGTGTACTTGACTGGCATCCGAATGCAGAAGATCAATGTTGGAATTGGCCTGAGGACGACTCGTACCCATACCCACGTCTAATTCGCACTGAAATTGGGGAAAGAGGGACAATGGCTATCCGATTTTCTTTGAGTTTTTGGGTTGGAGAAGATAGTTCGGCTTCCAGACTGCCAAACACAATTGAACAGGCTGTAGGCAGAGGTGGTTCGGTTTGATTGGACAGATTTCGGCGGAATTTAAGGTGTAATATTGCGACCTTGTTCCGACCCAATCAACCAGAGGAGACCCATGTCAAGACGTACACGCAGAACCCATAGTCCTTCGTTCAAGGCGAAGGTAGCCCTCGCCGCCATGCGCGGCGACAGCACGCTGGCCGAACTCGCCGAACGCTTCGAGGTGCATCCGAACCAGATACAGTCGTGGAAGAAGCAGCTCACAGAGAGCGCCGAGGAGGCGTTTGTCCGAAGCCGCAACGTTCCCGACGAACGCGACAGGAAGATCGAGGCGCTTCATGCGAAGATCGGGGAGTTGTCGATGGAGAAAGATTTTTTATCGAAGGCGCTCGGTCGCGACCGTTAGCCGAGCGCCGCGCCATGATAGCGCGCACGCATCGCTTGCCGGTCGTTCGCCAGTGCAGACTTCTCGAACTGAGCCGTTCTACGGCTTACTACCGTCTCCGGCAAGAGAGTGAAGA
>LXNJ01001899.1_pt1 | contig 11919 bp, 8 predicted proteins | sample 809081 | NCBI WGS metagenome assembly LXNJ01 (sample SAMN04870510, study PRJNA318959) | sponge metagenome | biome: sponge; feature: marine sponge reef; material: water | host: Petrosia ficiformis | place: Greece: Milos, Mediterranean Sea | collected 2013-05-29 | depth 5-7 m
CCGTAGAGGATGGCGACCACGCCGATGGCAGGGAAGAGCGGGCCGAAACACTTCCAAGCGAGGAAGAAGACCGGGATGGCGAGCAGCCCGCCGATAATCATGTCCGGTCGCGTCGCATAACCGAACCGGTCACCTACTTCGAAATCGGCCAGCGGATAGAAGTACGCGAACCAGATGACGATGATGATGATGGACAGCCAGGGCAAGTAGGTGGCTGACCTCTTCGAGGAACGCATCGTGGTCAACAGTTGCAGCGCAACGATGAGGGCGGCAAGGGCTATGTGCAGGACGCCGAACCGGAACCCATTCGGAAGCCACCACCGCTGACCCAACTGCAACCCCACCATGACCGCGATGGCGATGGCGAGCAGGATGTTTGCGTAGCCTACCCGGACGAACAACTCTCGCCACGAGGTGTTCGCTACCGTTGCGAGACGCGTTCTGATGGCCATGGTACGGGACTCCACACCGACCACATGGGTCACCGGCTTCACGCCCCCATCGGTGAAGGAGGCGCGAAGCCGGTGCTTGCTAAAGGCTGTCCTACTGGTTGATCAGGTCCAGGAAGAACTGCGGTGCTTCGAAGTCCTGTCCATGATCTGCGGCACGCTGCTTCTGGTATTCGATGGTCGCTTCGAGTCCGTACGGGTAGCCGAGCTCCTCGAACGCCCTGACGGCGCCGGGGTGGTAGTCCCGCTGCGGCCGGTAGGTCATGCCAAGCGTCTCGACGATGGCGTCTATGTCACCGGAGAGGAACCGGCCGAAGTCCGCGCGGTTCTTGACCGTCTGGTACACGATCTCGTAGGCGACTTGCTCGTCCATCTCGGCGCTGACGGCGAAGTACGGGTTCTGGCCACCGAAGCAGTGGCTCACCTCGCCCCGGATCGGGTCCGTGCCCAGGTTCCACGTTTCCTTCAACTCGCCCGCGAACAGTGGCACGGGGAACATGTACGGCCACTTCCCGGGGAACTCCTCCTGGATGGCCTCAATGGCCGGCTTGACGTCTACGAAGTAGAACGCGCCGTCCTGCTCCTGCAGCAACTGCAGCAGCAATGGCGTGGGCCGTGTGTGACCGGTCATGTGGTAGTAGCTGGCGTCGATCTGGCCGTTCTTGAGCTCGCGAACGGTCACGTCGCTGGTGCCGTGCTCGACGTGGTTGACGTCGATGCCAAGCGCGATGCCTGCATCGATGTGCCGCAGGGACGGGCGGGAGCCGCCTTGCAGCGTCTTCCCATCCAGGTCGGCAAACGTAACGATGTCAGGATCGAGCGTGCCAACGCCCGAACAGCCCAGCGGCCCGACCTTCATCAATACCAGGGGCGGGCCCTGCACGCCCTCAGGGAAACGTGGGCTCAACCCGGACTCGGCCAGGTGGTGGTCGTTCTCCAGGGTCCACGGAATCATCAGCTTCCGCTGGTCTTCCTCGATCTGGTTGAAGATGACCCATCCGGCGGAGGGGCCGCCGGTCGTGTCCTCGACGGTCATGCTGACGAAGGACTCCTGCTCTTCCAGGATCCTCCGCATGGGCTCGACGATCTCAGCCATGAAGTTGAGCGTTGCAAGGAGGTTGACCGTGACCGGCTCGTGCTCCGGCATCATCATCGTCGTTGGAGTTGGCTCCTCCATCGCCGGGACCGGCGTTGCCGTGGGTGGAGGAGGGGGGGTTGGAGTTGGGTCACTTCCACAGGAGACGACCAACAACGTGGTTGCCAACAGAGCTACACCGAGAAGCCACTTGAGACGTGCCATGACCGGCCTCCTTAGGGATTGGGTTCCCACCGTTCGATGTGACGGGGCTTTTCCCGCTTTTTCGGGCGCTGTCCTTCCTGCTCGAACCGCATGCACAGGGGTGGTATTCCCGAGCGTAAGCAGGCGTATCTTACACAGTGAGGATTCCGCGTCAAGTGGCAGACTTTCGTACGTTAAATGTTCGGATTCCGCACGGAAGATGCGATTTACGGCATGACAGTCCTGGCTGTTCTCCACGCGGCGCAGTCGGTTGTCCATGGCGGAACCTGGAGGGAATCGGGAGCGAGCGGAGCACTTGACAAGCCGTGGTGCGGTGCTACCGTATGCCCGTCTGAGGGGGAGTTCGGGCGTCGCCCACTCGAGGGGCTGGTCTACTACGCTCGGCGCAGTATCGTTCTGGTTCTCACAAAGGAGGCGGGCTATGACTACGGCCGTTCGGTTCTCGGAGGAGGCTACCAGCAAGTACGTCCAGGCAGGCGATATCCGTATCCACTACAACGAGGTTGGAGAAGGAGATGCCGTCATCTTCCTCCATGGCGGTGGTCCGGGCGCTACGTCATGGAGTAACTTCTTCAAGAATGTAGGGGTTGTCTCCGAACAATACCGCTGCCTCCTGGTTGACCAGCCAGGCTTCGGCAAGAGCGACTCCGTGACGATGGTTGAGCCCCGAGGCACGGTCAATGCTCGCGCCGTCAGGGACTTGATGGACGCGCTGGGGATAGAGAAGGCCAGCCTGATCGGCAATTCCATGGGCGGGGCCACCGCCATCACGTTCGCGGTCGACTACCCGAACCGTATCGACAAGCTGATCATCATGGGCTCCGGCGGGGCTGCGAGTCCGCCGCTGTTCGCTCCTTCGCCCACTGAAGGGATCAAGATACTGAACGAAGTGTTCGAGAGTCCTTCAGTCGAGGGCTTGAGGCGCCTGATCAACGTGATGCTGTTCGACGGGTCCATGGTGCCGGACGAAGTCCTGGAGCAGCGCTACAAGACGATCATGGACAACCCGGACCACCTCACCGCCCGCCGGAACTCGGTGACGACGATGCGCGACCTCTCGATGGACCTCCCGGGGATCGCAGCGCCAACGCTGGTGCTGCACGGACGGAATGACCGGGTCGTGCCGTTGGAGAACGGGCTTCGGCTGGTCACCTCCATCCCCAATTCCCGCCTCGTCGTGCTCAACCAGTGTGGGCATTGGGCCCAGTACGAGCATTCGGACGTCTTCAACCGGCTGGTTATGGACTTCCTGGCCAACTCCTGAGGAGCAACTCATGGCAGAGATCCTTGGAATCACCATCGCGGACTTCCCGTTCCTGCGGATGAAGCCACACAACATGCCCGGCGTGGTTGCTGGCAACATCGGCCGCGGGTGGGTGGACAAACCGCACCTGAAGGACCCCAACAACTGGCCGGAAGAGATGCGGGCGCTCTGGGCAGACGACCAGGGTCTCGCCGCCGGGACTGCGGCCCAGCAGTTGCAGATCGAGCAGTTCCGCAAAGTGCGGGCAGCACTCGATGAATTCGCTCCGGACTTCATCGTCATCTTCTTCAGAGAACTGGGTGAGACATTCCGCACGTTCGCCCGGCCGACGTATTGGGTCGAGGCCCACGAGCAGGTGACGGCCAAGCTCTTCCAGGTATTCGGGAACAGGGAGAACTACTTCGAGGAGGACCCCGACAGGGAGGACGTCCTCCAGGGCCACCGTCAGGGAGCGATGCATCTCATCCGTGGGCTGCAGGACGCCGGTTTCAACCCGATGTACTCACTCGAGTCCATGCACGCGAACGGACTGGGGCACAATGCCCTCGCGACCACGGTGCACATGGACTGGGACAAGCGCGAATTCAAGACGCCCATCGTTCCGATAGCCGTGGACCCGTTCGGGTTCACCAGAGTCCGGAACAACGAGGGCCTGACGGAGTGGGACAAGAGCCTTCCCAGGCCGCTGACTCCCCGCGAGGCGTTCGACCTGGGCGGGGCTATCGCCAAGATCTACAAAGCCAGCCCGTGGCGCGTGGCGCTCGTCGCCGGCGTCGACTGGTCCCACGCCAACGATTCAGGCCTCGAGTTCGAGCGGCTTCACCCGGACGTCGCCGCGGACGAGGCGCGGTTCGCACAGTGGAAAGAGAACCAGTTCACGGAGTGGGGGGACAACTGGACGTTCGAAGAGATGGAGGAGCACGCCCAATGGGAGTTGCTCGTCACGATCATCCTCGCAGGGGCGATGACTGAGGTAGGGGCGAAGATCGTGCACACCGACTTCCAAGCCGGTTGGCTCTTCAATGACGACTTCGTCACCACCATCTTCGAGGTCAAGTAGCAGTCCGAGCGTGCTGGCATACAGTGCGCTGCAGGCAGCGAAGGAGAATCACGACATGGGGCGACTCGAGGGGAAAGTTGCGCTGATCGTCGGAGCAAGTCCTAACAACGGAGGCACCACCGCTCACTTCATGGCGCGTGAGGGAGCGAAGATCGTTGCCAACGACCTGGTGCCGGAGTCGGGAGAGGAGACGGCGGAGTTCATCCGGTCGCGCGGCTACGACGCCATCGCTTTGCCCGGAGACGCGTCCGATGCCGAACAGGTGCAATCGGTCGTCAGCCAGGCGGTCGAACACTTCGGGAAGATCGACATCCTGGTCAACATGGCCGGCCGCCAGTACCGGTGGGCCGTCTGGGACGTCAACATCCACGATTGGGAGCGGCAGCTCAAGGGCTATCTCACCGGCGGCATGCTGACTACCAAGTACGTTTCCCGTGTCATGATGGACAAGGGGATACGCGGTTCCATCATCCACATCATCTCCGACGCCGGACACCAGGGCGAGGCCGGCAACTCCGGTTACTCCGCGGCGAAGGGCGGGTTACTCAACTTCTGCAGGGCAGCGGCCATGGACCTCGCGCACCTGGGCATCCGCGTCAACACGATCAGCCCCACCTACGTCGAGCACAACATGTGGCGGTTCGGCGGTGTTGCATCGTTGCGCACGAGGCACCGGGTGACGGCGGACGACTTCCTCAAGGGCATCCCGCTGGGGCGGTTCTGTCGCGCAAGCGATATCGCGAATGCCGCGATATTCCTGGGGTCCGATGAGTCCACGTTCATGACCGGCAGCGACATACCTCTGGACGGCGGTGCGCGGACCAAGTACTGGGCGTGGGTGCCCGGTCAGTTCACCGGCATCGACGCGCAGGAGTACTACGAGAACACCGTTCAGACCAAGTACGGTGTCCCCATCGACGAGTTGTAGCAGTACGCTGCGCCGGCCTGCCCGGACCGAACATGACCTAGGCGGACGTGCCCGCAACGACGGGCTCCGCTTCGGGTTCGCTCTCCGGCGCTGCAACCGGCTCCTCCGGCCGTCCCTCGCCACGGGCAAGCGTGTTGGCCTGACGCCGCCACTCGAAGTGGAGCGAGTCCTGCATCGACAGGGGCGTCAGGTAGTTCATGCCCTGGCGCTTCACGAAGTTCGTGGTCTGTCTGACCATCCGCACGTCCTGGTTGTTGAACAGCGTCACCTTGAACAGCTTGCCGTATGCCAGGTACTTGAACCCCTCCCAGAGCTTCTTCAGCGGGTTCGTGGTGTGGAACGTGGAGACCTGGAAGTAGATGTAATGGTCCTCGTCCACTGGCGTGTACCATTCGTAGTAGAGCCAGCCGCCTGTGGGGAAGTGCATGACGCGCGTGATCCCCGGCAACCGTATCGCTGCTCCGAAGTAGCTGAGCCCGAACATGGGACTCGCGCGACGGCCCGGACGACGCCACAGGCGTGCCCTCGGCCATCGTCCGAGACCGGGGTACTCGTCGTAAGTCGACGACCCCTTCGAACCCTGGAATATCCACTTGCCGTCGTCGTCCTCGGGTTTGCCGTTGTATGCGAACGGTTCTACGGGGTGGGCGGGCATCTGGTTGAAGAACAGGCCGACGGTGTCGCGGTGCAGCATCGACGCGTGCCCGCCGCCGACGTTCTCGGCGTGCCATCGCCAGTTGCCGTACTTGATCCCCGAGCGGACCTTGACGACCGCGTCGTCCCGCAGCATCAGCGCGGGGACGTCCTCTTCGAGCGGGGCTGGAGCGCCCCTTCCTGCCCACATCCACACGATCCCCTTGCGTTCCTCGACGGGATACGTTCGGACCCTGACCTTGCCGACGACCGCACTGTTCGGTCCCTCCGTAAGGTTGGCGACGCACGTGCCGTTGGTGACGTCGAAGGTCCACCCGTGGTACCGGCACGTGAGCGTGTTCGTTCCGGGGAACTCGTACTTGCCCAGGGACAACTGCGTTCCCCGGTGAGCGCACTGGTCCGCGATGGCGTAGGCTTTGCCGTTCCTTCGGAGCAGCGCGACGGGATCACCGAGGAACTTGACCGCCTTCGGCTTCGTGCCGATCTCATTAGAGGTGCATACGGGGTACCAGTAGTTCCGGAAGCCGAGGACAGCCGCCTCGTACGGAGACTGGGTCTTCGCGTGCTCCACACCGTTCGAACGTGTACTCGTTGCCATGGCAACCCTCTTCTTGCGACTTGTCGCCGCTCATCCCAACAGACTGCTACTGAACACCTTCCTACCTGCAGCGGACATCCCGGATTATGGGGGAAGAAAGCACGGGAATCAACGAAAACCGTGCCTCAGCCTTCCCGGCGTCAATGGGCCGCGCCGGCCGGACGCCCTACTCAGTCCTACCCGCTGGAACAGGTTCCGGCTGTTGCTGCGCTGTCCGCTCCCTCTTGTCCTCGGTTTCAGTCGCGGCGTCCTCCAGCCACGGAAGGTTCGGCACCATGCCCACGAGTGGGGAATCTTCGGGCCGGTAATCGTCCTGGCAGGAGTAGCCCTCGCCCCGTGCAAACTCTGATGCGAACTGGCGCCACGTCCTGTGGAAGTCGTCGTTACGGCTGAGCTTGGTATGCGGGTACGAGGTGATGCCATGCCGCTTCGTGTAGTTGGTCGTTTGACGGGTGAACGTGAGGTCCTGGTTGTTGAACTGGATCAGGCCTGTCGGCTTGCCCCAGACGTAGTACCACACGTTCTTCCACAGCCTCTGTAGCGGGTTGGAACCCCACAGACACGCGACCTGTGCGTAGAGGTAGTGGTCCTCGTCGACGGGCACGTACCACTCGTAGTAGATGTTGCTGGCGCTCGGGAAGTTCGGGACCCTGAAGACGCCGGGGAGCATCATCATCATCTTGCTGACCCCGTGGACCTCGGAGCCGAGACTCTTGCGGAACCGTCTCAGCCACGGCCACAGCAGGATCTGCCGCCACCTCGGCTGAGGGCTCCAGGTCCCCAGGCCTGCGTACTCCGTGTACATCGGCGGCATCGGGGGCTTCGGCTCGCCCGGCAGGGGCTGGCCCCGGGGGATGAAGCCGTTGTCGACGCCGATGCCGTCGACGTCATGAGTGACGTGGGGTTGCGAAGGGAGGTTCATGGGCCGCGGCCTCGTGAACCAGACACGGAACGAACTCTTGTGGATCATCTGGGCGTGGCCGCCAGCGGTGTTCTCGCTGTGCCACCGCCAGTTGCCGTATTGCACTCGCGGCCGGAATTTGACGATCGCGTCGTCCCGCTGCATGAGGTTCGGGATGTCCTCTTCGATCGGGACCGGGTCCCCCTTGCCCATCCAGACCCAGACGATGCCCTTGCGCTCCTCCACGGGGTAGGAACGGATCCTGATCTTGCCTGGCACTTCGCTCCTGGGGCCCTCGGGAAGGACTGCAACGCACATTCCGTTGTTCAGGTCGTACGTCCAGCCGTGGTAGGGGCAGGTGATGGTGTCAGAACCCTTGATGAGGCAGCCCTCGCCGATCGACAGGATCGTGCCCCGGTGCGCACACTCGTTTGCCAGCGCTCTTGCGACGCCCTTGGGCGTGCGCATGAAAACGATCCCTTCGCCCATGATCGTGACGCCGACGGGCTTCCTGCCGACGGACCTGGAGGAGAAGACCGGGTACCAATAGTTCTTGAAACCCAGCACGGCCTCGTCGTAGACCTTGGAATCGTATCTGGGCCGCGAGCCCTCGCCACCGTGCCGCCTTGCCGCGCCTTCCTGCACCAGGGTTGCCATCGAATCACCTCCGCTCCCTTCCGATGGACCAATCGCTGACGCTTGCCGCTTGTCTCGCTGTATGCTTCTCGTAGCGGAACAGTAACATTGCCGTCGGAAACGGTCAATCTTGGCTGTATGGTAGCTATGAACCCTTGATCTGCGGTTCTGTGCGCGATCATGCGCCGGTGCTATACTCGGCGTGTCCCATCGCCACTTGGCACGCGCGGATGGTTATCCGGCGGGAAGGAGGCTGGAATGCCTATCGGACTGGGCCTGGCATCGTCACATGCGCCTTCTCTGGTTGCACCTGTAGAAGTGTGGCCGTCGATCTACCAGCGGCTGACGCGCACCGTCCCTCAGCCGCCGGAGGCTGCCGCTGAGACGCCTGAAGTCATCACCGACTACGTGGAGCGGATCAACAACTCGTTCGACACGTTGAAGCGGGAGATCGAGGAATACGGGACCGAGTTGCTCATCATCATCGGCGGCGACCAGTCCGAGATGTTCGACCGCAGCAACGTTCCGAACCTCATGATCTACACCGGAGACATCGCCTGGGGCCACAACAACAATGGCATCGCCGGCGAACAACCGTCCGAGGCCGATATCGTTCGGTTGAAGGTCGACGTCGAGACTTCGGAATGGCTCCTTGACCGCCTCGTTCGCGAAGAAGGGTTCGACATCGCTATCAGCGGCGAGCAGGATGCGCTGGGCCGTCCCGAGCGTGGACTCCCCCATGCGTTCGCCCGCCCCATGCCGCTCCTGAACCCGAAGTTCGACATCCCTGTCGTCCTCTTCTACGAGAACACCTACGACCCGCCGTCGCTCTCGGCCTCCCGCTGCTACGAGCTGGGCAAGGCGCTCGCTCGGATATTCGAGCGCGACCCGCGCAAGATAGCGATCTACGGCTCCGGCGGCCTCTCCCACGACCCCGGCGGCCCGCGCTCCGGCTGGGTGGACGCCCCGCTGGACCACTGGTTCCTCGGTCAGATCCAGGCAGGACGCGGTCAGGACACGACCGCTCTCTACCGGTTCGACTCGATGACCATGCGAGGCGGGACGGGCGAGATCCGAGCCTGGATCACGGTGGCAGGCGCCATGGAGCAGGTAGGAAGCAGTGCAACCGTGGTGGACTACATCCCCGCGAACCACGCGGTAACTGGGCTGGGCTGGGCGTATTGGCCTCCGGTCGCAACGCCTGCGGCGGCTGGCAGCTAGGCCTCAGCGACGTCGACAGGATGAAGGGGCTGGAGGGCTGCGTCCTCCAGCCCCTTTCCGTATCTCGAAGACCCCGTCCCTAGAGCGTCAGCTCCAGGATGTAGAGCCCGCCCTTGAGCCGGTCCACCACGTACATGATGCCGTTCTCGTCCACGTAGACGTCGTTGATGCCGTTCGACGGCGCACCGTCCGGCACGGGTGGCACGAAGTAGGCCACCTCCTCCGGTCGGAACGGGTCGCTCGTGTCGAACACCCTGACACCGGCGTTGAAGAACGTGCCGTAGATCAGCGTGTCCGATTGCGAGCAGGTGGGGCCGGGCTGGTTCTCGTAGACGTTGTGCGCGCCGAACCGTCCGCCGCGGCTGAAGAAGTCCTCGGTGTCCGGCATTGGGAACGTGCTGATGATGACGGGGTTGGTCTCCTCCCTGATGTCCATCATCCAGACCAGCTTGGGATGGTCCTCGCCGTTGTTCCGCACCGCCTCGTGGGTCACCACCATCAGGTCGCGGCTGAACAGGGGCAGGGCCGTGTGGCAGAAGCCTGGGAAGGGCGGCGCGACGTTGATGCTGCCGACCACAGAGGGGCTCGCCTTGTCGGAGATGTCCAGGATGAACACGCCGGAGTCCAGGTAGCAGCAGTACGCCCTGTCGGGGCGCTGGGGGTAGACGTTGGCGTTGTGCAGCCGGTGGCCGGAATCGATCAGTGGGTGCCGCCACATAGGCGGGGCCTCGTCTCCCTCACGGGTGCCGGGCACCCACCAGCGTCCGGCCTCCACGGGGTGCTCAGGGTCCCGCACGTCCACGATCATGTAGAACTGGTCGTCCGACTGGTTGCGCGGCTGGAAGTCGGCTGCGCCGGTGGAGAGATGGGCGTACTCGCCGTCCACCCACCAGAGACAGTGGCAACCGCGGGAGTACGGGCCTTCCAGGTCCATGAAGCCGATCCGGCGGGGTCCCTCATCTGCGCTGCTGATGTCATAGACGCCCATCCCGACCCCTGGCTGACCCGGCTGGACGGACTGGTAGGCGACGAGCATCACGTCGTCCACGATGGCGAGGGAGTTGGAGCGCAGGTGAGAGTAGGGCAACTCCGTCTGCACCACCAGCCTGGGGTTGGCGACGTCCGTAACGTCGACGCTGGTGATGTCCTTGGGCGCGCTCTCATGGGCCAGGTAGAGGATGCGTCGGCCGTCGCCGGTGACGTGGAGGTGCACGCCTTCGCCGATGTTGCCGAAGCCGTTGAGGTCGTGGTGGGAGATGAGCCGCATGTTGCGGATCTCCTGGGTCTGTGTCGTCATAGCGCCTCCTTCGGAGTGGCCTCGCTTCCCGGTCAGTGGGTTGCAAGTTAGCAGCAAACCCAACGGCGTGCCATTCCCCGCGGACGGAGCGTTGGCCCAAGCCGGTCCGGCCTGAATGATGGCGCTACAACGCTCTTGCGTACCGCCCCAACGCCCACAGGGGGAAGTAGTTGCGGTAGAGGTGGTAGTTGATCATGAAGGCGGCGCCCAGTTCAGGTCCCTGGGAGTTCGGTGCGTCGAGGGGTTCGTACTTTCCGGGCTGGTCGCCGGGGCCGTAGCCGGGGAAGCCGCACCCTGTGAACTGCGGCTCGTCCCACGTCCCGTCGTCCTGCTGGCGTTGCAGGAGGAACTCGACGCCCCGCGTGACGGACCCGTGGCGCGCTTCACCCGCTGCGATGAGGGCGATGAGCGCCCACGATGTCTGCGAAGGCGTGCTCTCGCCCTGCCCGCGCAGCGTGGGGTCCGGGTAGCTGACGCAGGTCTCCCCCCATCCACCGTCCGGGTTCTGGTGCGCGAGGAGCCATTCCACCGCGCGGCGCACGCGAGGCTGCGTCATGTCCACGCCCAGCGCCTGCAGGGCAGGGAGCACGGCGCCCGTGCCGTAAACGTAGTTGACGCCCCAGCGTCCGAACCATGCGCCGTCGTGCTCCTGTTGCTCCCAGATGTAGGTGAGCCCCCGGCGTACGGGCGGATGGTCGGTCCCGTATCCCAGCATCCCGTACATCTCCAGCACGTGTGCGGTCACGTCCACGCTGGGCGGGTCCAGGAGTTCCCCGAAATCGGCGAATGGGATATTCGCGAGTTCGCGGGACTCGTTATTCCAGTCGAACGCGGCCCAGCCTCCGCTGGAGGACTGCATGCCCGTCAGCCATGCGGTGGCGCGACCGACGGCGGCCTTCCGGGCGCGCTCTCCGTCGTCGTCTTTCATCCGGGCGAGCGCCAGGTCGGTCACGATGATTGCGGAGTCGTCGATGTCCGGATAGTGGACGTTGTCGAACTCGAATGCCCATCCGCTGGGCTCCAGGTGAGGCCGGTAGATGGCCCAGTCGCCCTTCACCCGTATCTCCTCGGCGATGAGCCACTCCACAGCGCGCCGGACGGCAGGATGGTTGGGCGGCACGCCGGAGTCGAGGAGTCCGCGCAGTGCCAGGCACGTGTCCCATACGGGTGACAGGCACGCCTGCACCCGGAGCGCGGCGCCATCGTTTGAGGGGAGACTCCAGTTTCTTCGGAAGCCCTCGAGTCCCTTCGCGATGACCGGGTCGTCCAGCGGATACCCGAGAGCGCTCAGGGCGATGAGCGAGTACACCCAGGGCGGCTGTATGCCGCCCCACGAGCCGTCGGCTTCCTGGTGGCTGACGATCCAGTCGACGGCGGCCCGGAGCGCGCGCTCCCGCCCGGGGATGAACGGCAGGTTGCGGTATATGCGTATCGCCTTGTCCAGCACCAGGAAGCCACCCTTGAGGGAGAACGGCTTCGCCTTCCAGCGGGACAGCGCGAACGAGACCGGACCTTCCGGGTAGAGCTCCGTCAACCATGCGCTCTCGCGCGGCGGCCGCGTGGGATGGAGCGAGAGGATGACGGTCATGGGAACGATGGTGGCCCGTGCCC
>LXNJ01001900.1_pt1 | contig 11917 bp, 10 predicted proteins | sample 809081 | NCBI WGS metagenome assembly LXNJ01 (sample SAMN04870510, study PRJNA318959) | sponge metagenome | biome: sponge; feature: marine sponge reef; material: water | host: Petrosia ficiformis | place: Greece: Milos, Mediterranean Sea | collected 2013-05-29 | depth 5-7 m
GAACTGCTCGGCCTGTGCTCGCGCATTCTCGTGATGCGCGAAGGCAGGATCGCGGGCGAGGTTTCCGGCGACGCCATCGACGAGACCGAAATCATGCATCTCGCCGCACTCGGCGAACGCCGGGTTGCCTAGAGGGCGATCGATGGCGATGCCGGCGCTAGGTTTGCCCCGATTCAGTGCCGGCGGCGTCGACCCGCCCAAACTGGTCGTCGCCGCGCTGCTCCTCTTGGTGATCGTTGCGGGCTTTTTTGTTAGCGAGCGCTTCGGCACCTTCAGGAATTTTATGAACGTCCTGGAGCAATCCGCGGCCCTCGGTTTCGTGAGCCTGGGCCTGACGCTTGTCGTGCTGGTCGGCGGGATCGACCTGTCGATCGGGGCGGTGGTGACCGGCGCTGCCGTGCTGCTCGCCGGAACGGTCGGCGCCAACGAAGCGCTGATGATTCCGATGCTGGCCGGGGTTCTCGCGGCCGGCGCCGCATTCGGCGCGCTGAATGGCCTGCTCTCGATCCGCACCGGCGTCGACCCGCTCGTGGTGACGATCGGTTCGGCGGCCCTGCTGACCGGCTTCGTGCTGCTATACACGCTGAAGCCGACCGGCGCGGTGCCGATCTGGTTCGAGGCGTTCGCATACGGCCGTCTGTTCGGCGTTCCGGTCGCCGGCCTGGTCATGCTCCTGTCGTTCCTGGCCGTTGGTCTCTTCCTGCACTACGCGCCGCTCGGGCGGGCCATCTACGCGGTCGGCAGTAGCGCGGAAGCGGCCCGGCTCACCGGTATCCGTGTCGACCGCACGATCGTCGCTGTCTTCGCCGCGTCGGGCTTCTTTGCCGCGCTGGCCGGTCTCTACTTCGCGAGCAGGACAGGTATCGGCGATCCCCGCGTCGGCGATCCGATGACCTTGGCGGCGATCACACCCGTGGTCGTCGGCGGCACGGTCCTGGGCGGCGGCCGTGGCGGGGTGGTCGGCACGCTGCTCGGCGTGCTGCTGATTTCCTTCCTGAACAACATTCTGAACTACATGAACGTGTCGACCTTCCTGCAATGGGTCATTCAGGGGTCGATCATCATCCTCGCCGTCTCGCTCTACGTGAAACGGAGCGGCCGGTCATGAACGCCTGGACCGACATTCTGCCGCCCGGCAGTGAAATCCGTTCCGTCGCGGCGCGCTTCGCGTTGCCAGTGACGCTCCTCGGTCTCGTGCTGTTCGCGACGGCGCTTCAGCCGGCGTTCCTGTCGATCCAGAATTTGCAGGATATCCTCACCCAGGCCGCGCCGCTCGGCATCGTGGTGCTCGGCCAGACCTTTGTCATCCTGGTACGCGGCCTCGACCTGTCCGTCGCCTCGCTGATGGCAACGGTGGCGGTCATCGCCACCGCATTCGACGCCACCTCCGATGCGGCGATTCCCGTCATATTCCTGGTCTGTATTGCCTTCGGCGCGCTTGTCGGGCTCGCCAATGGGCTCCTCGTCACCAAGCGCAACGTCTCGCCCTTCCTGGCGACCCTGGCCATGATGATCGTGCTGCAGGGACTGCGTTTCTACTACACCCAGGGCGCGCCTGCGGGATCGCTGCCCACGGGGTTCCGCTACCTCGGCACCGGCCAGTTGCTCGGCATTCCCGTCAACATCATCGCTTTCGCGATCCTGTTCGGCGGCCTCGCCTTCCTGCTGCACCAGAGTCCCGTCGGACGACGGATCTACATCACCGGCGGCAATCCCTTTGCCGCGGAACTGGTCGGCATCCGCAGCGACCGGATTACCGTCCTTTGTTACGTCGTCTGTTCGACAATGGCCGCCATCGGAGGCCTGTTCCTGGTCGGCTTCGTCGGCACGGTCGATATCTGGGTCGGCCGCGGATACGAGCTCGATTCGATCGTGGCGGCAGTCATCGGCGGGGTCGCCCTGTCCGGGGGCAAGGGGACGCTGGCGGGCGCCGCGACGGGCGCGATGATCCTCGTCGTCCTGTTCAACATCGTCATCATTCTCGGCCTGCCGGTCCAGGCCCAGTTCGTCATCAAGGGCATCGTCATCGTCGCAGCGGCGGCGCTCATCGTCCGGCGGAACGGCGCCGGGCGCCAGCACTGACGCCCGGCCTGTCGTCCCGGGGGCAGTTAGCGGAGGAAAGACCATGGCGGAAATTCTCAAGTCGGGCCGGGCGGTCGAGCAAAAGGCCGAGGACCAGAAGAAGGTCCGCGACATCGTCGTCGGCATCATCGACGAGATCGAGGCGCGGGGCGAAGCGGCGGTGCGCGAACTGAGCGAAAAGTTCGACGGCTGGAACCCGAAGAGTTTCCGGCTGACCGATGCGGAAGTCGAGGCCTGCCTCAACGAGTTGACGCCGCGCCAGACGGCCGACATCGCCTTCGCCCAGGAACAGGTCCGGCGCTTCGCCGAAGCGCAGAAGGCAACGCTCCTCGACCTAGAAGTCGAGACCCTGCCGGGCGTCGTCCTGGGGCACAGGAACCTGCCGGTGGAAAGCGTCGCCTGCTACGTCCCGGGCGGAAAATTCCCGCTGGTCGCCTCGGCGCATATGGGCGTGGTGACGGCCCGGGTCGCTGGCGTGAAACGGGTGATTGCCCTCTCGCCGCCCTTCGAAGGGCGGCCCAACCCTGCGGTCGTCGCGGCCATGCACCTGGGCGGCGCGGACGAGATATACTGCCTGGGCGGCGTTCAGGCGATCGCGGCGGCGGCGCTGGGAACCGAGTTCTGCGCGCCGGTGTCGGTCGTCGTCGGTCCGGGCAACGCGTTCGTCGCGGAAGCCAAGCGCCAGCTGTTCGGCCGCGTCGGCATCGATCTGATCGCCGGGCCGACCGAAACGCTGCTGATCGCGGACGACAGCTGCGACGCCGAGATGGCGGCGACGGACCTGCTGGGCCAGGCCGAACACGGATACAATTCGCCGGCCGTGCTGGTCACGACCAGCCGGGGACTTGCCGAAGCGGTTCCAGCCGAAATCGACCGTCAACTCGAAGGCCTGCCGACGGCGGAAACAGCAGGGCGGTCGTGGGCGGACTACGGTCAAATCGTGCTGTGCCGCGACGATGCCGAAATGGTCGAGGTCGCCGATTCGCTGGCCTTCGAGCATGTCCAGGTGCTCACGCGGGACTCGGACTATTTCCTGGAGAACCTGTCTAACTACGGTGCCCTGTTCGTAGGCTGCGAGACCAATGTCGCCTATGGCGACAAGGTCATCGGCACCAACCACACGCTGCCGACCGGGCGCGCCGCCCGCTACACCGGTGGCCTCTGGGTCGGCAAATTCATCAAGACCTGCACCTATCAGAAAGTATCCCCGTCGGCGACGGCCCGCATCGGCGAATACTGCTCGCGCCTGTGCGCCCTGGAAGGTTTCTGGGGGCACAAGGCGCAGGCCGATCTGCGAGTCAGACGCTACGGTCGTTTCAACATCTCATAGCGGCCGCCGACTGTAATCGAACTTGAACCGGCAACTGCTATTAGGGATTTTCCTCGAAAAAGCTCTCCGCGCTGCTTACGGTGACCCAACGACGGGTATTCAGGTGGGTATGGTGTCGGCTCATACCCTCCTTTCCGACCCTGGTTTACTGAACTTCCTGTCGGCGTGTGAGACTTGAAGCTTATCGCAGGACCATCGCTCAACGAGCATGCGAACACCCCAGTAGAATGGGCCCAACCAGAATTTTCTCTTGTCTGTTGTTACGACGAGACAGGGCTCTGAGGCTGGTTTGGACCTTGAGCGTTTCAAACGCTCCACTCCGGCCCCAGCATTACCTGATCCTGGGAAGCTTTGTCCAATCTGGACAGCCGGAGCTCTGCTCGGGTGCAATCCAAGAAAATGAACTAAGGGATTTCGGAAAGTCTCATAAAGAATTTTGCAGATTCTTCAGATAACACGCCCGTCGGAGGATCGATGTCCCAAGGGAAATACCGATTGAGACATTCTTTGAACCTCTTACCAGTGCCCATCTTTTCCTCAGGATGAAATAGTCGTGTCGATACGCCGTCCACGGTCGCCAATAACACGAGCGCGATGGGTAGCTGTAGCTGCCGAGGCGGTTCAGACGCGCTAGGTCTTCCGATAGCCGTGGCCAGCATCCAGTGAACGTCCTGTAACTGCGGTTCAACTCCCTTCCGAATTACCGTGTGGACGGAATCGGGGAGTGAATCCGACAAAGCCAGTGGAACATAAGCCATCTCTTAATCCCTTTGTTTCCTATCCTGATCTATTCATGCGCCGTGGAAAGGTGCCGTCGCTCGCCGCAGCCGCCGCAGGTGCCTGAACTGGGACCGGATGAACGAGACTCTCAAGCGGTATCCCCTGCCGTCGGTCAGGTTCTACGATGGTTCGCTATACCTCTGTGCCACATGCTGATCATTGGCCAGCGAGCATTCCCCGAAGACTATTTCTCTGACCTGCTTGATCGAAACCGACATTCGGGTGGATCGGCACGGCAGGATATCGATATCCCGGTTCAGATCTGCGTCGGCGCGATGCCGAGGCGGGCGAACAGCGCGGCGTCGCGCGCGCGGGCCGGGTTGGGCGTCGTCAGCAGTTCCGGCCCGACGAAGGCCGAGTTGGCGCCGGCGAAGAAAGCCAGCGCCTGCAATTCGTTGGACATCTGCTCGCGCCCCGCCGAAAGCCGGACCACCGAGCGCGGCATCGTAATCCGCGCCGCGGCGACCGTGCGCACGAACTCGAAGGGGTCGAGCGCCTCCACGCCATTGAGCGGGGTACCCTCGACCTGCACCAGCATGTTGATCGGCACGCTCTCCGGATGGCTCGGCAGGCTGGCGAGCGTTGCGATCATGTCGGCGCGGTCGCGCCGGGATTCGCCCATGCCGACGATACCGCCGCAGCAGACCCGGATGCCGGCATCCCGGACATGCGCCAGGGTATCCAGCCGGTCCCGGTAGGTCCGCGTCGTGATGATCCGGCCGTAGAACGCTTCCGACGTGTCCGGATTGTGGTTGTAGTAGTCGAGGCCGGCGCCTGCGAGCCGCGCCGCCTGGGGCCGGCTCAGCATGCCGAGGGTGGCGCAGGTCTCCATGCCCAGCGCCTTGACGCCGGCGACCATGGGAACGACCGCGTCCAGGCCCCGGTCTTTCGGGCTGCGCCAGGCGGCGCCCATGCAATAGCGGGTCGCGCCGGCGTCGCGGGCGCGCCGGGCCTCGGCCAGCACCGCGTCGAGCGGCATCGGGCTGTCCGCGACAACGCCGGTGTCGTAGCGCGCGCTCTGGGGGCGGTAGGCGCAGTCTTCCGGGCAACCGCCGGTTTTGACGCTCAGCAAGGTCGCCATCTGCACCCGGCTGGCGTCGAAGTAGCGGCGGTGCGCGGTCTGCGCCCGGAACATGAGCTCGGCGAAGGGCAGCGCGAGCAGCGCTTCGATTTCGCATGCAGACCAGTCGTGCCGGAGGTCCGGTCGAGCTGTCCCGCCTGAGGCAGTCCCGGCCAAGGCTGCTTCAACATTCGCCGTCTTGTCGACGGTTTCCGGGCCCTTGTCCAAATTCGTCTCCCGCGATTGCCGCTGGCGGTACTACGAAAGCCTCTGCCGAATCGCGTCCAGCATCGACGATCTTTCGCGTCGCGCCACGAGCGCCGTCTCCATGTCGACCCGCACGAAGCGCGTATCGGTATGGGGTTGCAGCTGGCCAATCAGGTCCATGTCCGCCGAAATGACGGTTCCGATCATGAAATAGCCGCCGCCGGATACCGCGTCGCGATGCAGGACGATCGGCTCTGTCCCGCCGGGAACCTGGATGGACCCGTAGGGATAGCAAGCGTCCGTGATGTTCGAGGGGTCCGAGCCGGCGCCGAACGGCGGCTCGCGGTCGACGAACTGCAAGGGCCGTCCGCCCTGGAAACGATAGCCCATGCGGTCGGCTTCGGACGCGACCTTCCAGGTGTCCTCGAAGAATTGCCCGCCGGCCTCTTCCGTTATGCGGTGCCAGTACAGCCCTATGACCACGCGCAATTCGCAGGGACTTCCCGGATTGCGGCGCATTTTCTCCGATACTGTCCTGCCTTCGGCGGCCGAGACGTCCGCGCGCCCGACCGGCAACCGGTCTCCCGACTGAATCGCCCGGCCCTCGAAGCCGCCCAGCGCGCCGATGGCGTAGGTCGACCGGCTGCCGAGCGCCGGCGGCGTGTCGATGCCCCCGGCCACCGCGATACAGGACCGGGCGCCGTCGCGGATATAGTCGAACGAGAGGACCTGTCCGGCCCGTATCCTGAACGACGTCCAGGTTTCCCTGGTCTCGCCGTCGACCTTCGGCGGCAGCTCCGCCCCGGTCACCGCGACCACGGCATCCTCGGAGAAGGCAAGCTCCGGACCCATGAAGACCGCCTCGAGGCAGGCGGCGTCCTCCGGGTTTCCGACGAGCAGGTTGGCGGCGCGCAACGCGTAGCGATCCATGGCGCCACCGATCGGAATGCCGAGATGGTAGTAACCGGGACGGCCGAGATCCTGGACCGTCGTGGAGAGGCCGGCAGAAAGGACGTCAATCGGCATGGAGGATCTCCTCGAGCCTGGCGTTGGTTCCGTCGATGTCCCGGTTGAAGTCCTCGAGCGAGAACACGACGTCGCGAATGCGCGGCGTGTACCTGTCGGCCTGGACGTCGGCGTGACATTGATCGTATTCGTCCCGGGAAATCCGCCTCCACTTCACAATGTCCCCCGGCCGGAAGAACACCATGAACTCCCTGAGGTAGCTGGTCTCCTGATCGGGATCGTAGATCGGCATCGGCGTAATTCCGAACATCTGGTAGCCGCCAGCGCCGCGCACGGAGTAGATGCAGGAAAAGCAGCCGCCATATCCGACGGTCAGTCTCGGCGTGTCGGTGCGCGGACGCAGGTATTTCGGAACCTGGATCTGCCGCGCCCGATCGACCATCTGGTAGAGGAACGGCAGGCCAGAGACGAAGCCCACCATCGACACGAACCAGGGCGCACCCGAGTGGGCGGCGATGAAGTCGTCTACCGACGAATAGCCGTTGATCCGGGCGGCGAACTCGATATCGGTCGCCTCCGGATTTTGATGGCGCTCGCGAAACCGCATGAGCGTCTCGTGGGTCCACGGATCGCGGTAGTAGACGGGGATCTCGACGATGCGCGTATCGAGCGTCGCCTCGGCCCGGTCCGCAATGTCCTCCAGGCGGCGGAGTTCGGTCAGCAGGTCGTCGGGACGGATGACGTCGGGATCGAACTTGATCTGGAAAGAGGCGTTTGCCGGGCAGATTTCGGTGACACCCGAAATCTCCGCATCCCGGACCGCGTTGGTCATGGACAGCGCCTTGAAGAAGGCCTCCAGGGACATTTCTTCGCTGACCTCGACAAAGACATGTTCGTCCCCTCCGAAGCTGTATCGAGAGCTCATGACCCGTTACCTGCCTGTTCGTGGAGCGTTTCGGCGTTTGCATCGAGCCAGGTCTCGAGCCAGTTCGTGTGAACCTGGCCTGTTCGGACCGGCTCGGCGTCCGCGAGCGCCAGGAAGAGCGGCGCCGTCGTCTTGAGGCCGCCGATTCGAAGCTCCCCCAGCGCCTGCTTCAGACGTTCGATCGCCTTCGGCCGCGTGTCGGCCCAGACGATCAGTTTGCCGAGCAGGGAGTCGTAGAACGGCGGAATCTGGTAGCCCTGGTAGAGCATGTGATCGAAGCGGACGCCCGGCCCGCCGGGTATCTGCAACTCGCCTACGACACCGGGAAACGGCATGAAGCCGTTGGCAGGATCCTCCGCATTGATGCGGACTTCGATGGCGTGGCCGCGCACTGCGATTTCCTCCTGGCCGATCGACAGCGGTTCGCAGCCGCCGATGCGGATGGATTCGGCGACCAGGTCGATCCCGGCAATGCATTCGGTCACCGGATGCTCGACCTGGATCCGCGTGTTCATTTCGATGAAAAAGAAATCGCGCTTTCGCGCGTCGTAGAGAAATTCGACGGTGCCGGCGCCGCGATAGCCGACGGACGCTGCGAGCGCGACTGCGGACCTGCAGAGTTCCTGCCGGATATCCTCGTCAAGCGCCGGGGACGGCGCCTCTTCCCACAGCTTTTGCCGGCGCCGCTGCAGCGAGCACTCGCGCTCGAAGCAATGGACGAAATTCTCGCCGTCGCCGAGGATCTGCACCTCGATGTGGCGGGCTTCCCCGATCGCCTTTTCCAGATAGAGCCCGCCGTCGCCGAACGCGGCTTTGGCCTCGGCCGCAGCTTCGGCTGCAATTGCCGGAAACTCGACGGCGTTCCCGGCAATCCGGATGCCCCGCCCCCCGCCGCCGGCCGCGGCCTTGATCATGACCGGAAATCCGACCTGCTCGGCCATTGCGGCCGCATCCTGCGCATTGCCGACCCGCCCGCAGCTTCCCGGCACGGTCGGCACGCCGGCCTCTCGGGCAATCTGCCGAGCGGAAGCCTTGTCGCCCATTTGCCGGATGACGTCGCCCGACGGGCCGACAAAGGCCAGGCCGTCCGCACCGACCGCATCGGCGAATTCGGCGTTCTCCGCCAGGAAACCGTATCCGGGATGTATCGCGTCGGCGCCGGTTTTCCTTGCCGCTTCGAGCACCGCTTCGATGTTGAGATAGGATCTGATTGCGGGACCGGGGCCGATTTCGACCGCCTCGTCCGCCATCCGGACGGCGAGCGAATCCGCGTCCGCGTCGCTATGCACCTGAACGGTCGCGATGCCGAGTTCCCGCGCCGCCCTGATGATCCGGACCGCGATTTCGCCCCGGTTCGCGATCAGGAGTCTTTCGATGGCCAACTGATCTCTACCGTTTATCGATCACGGCCAGGATCTGGCCGGCCTTGATCGGCGCCTCGTTGTCGACCAGGAACTCGCCCAGGGTCCCCTCATGCTCGCAGACCACATGATGGAAGGACTTCATCACCTCGATGAGGCCGAGCACGTCGCCCACGGACACGCTGTCCCCCGGATCCTTGTAGTTTGGCTGATCGGGAGCCGGCTTCCGGTAGAAGGTTCCGGGCAACATGGCCCTGACTTCGTGCCGGCCTGGCGAGTCCGCCTGAGCAGGGCCCGTTTTTTCGTTCATCGGCTCTTCTCGATATATTCTGCAAGGACAGCGCGAACGGCCTTGCCGACGGCAACCACGTTGGGCGTGTCGGAATGGATGCAGACCGTCTCGGCGCGCACCGGAATCACCCTTCCGTTGACGCTGACGACGGTCCCGTCCCGGACCGCGCGCAACGCCTGCTCGGCGACGGCGTTCGGATCCCGCTCGTCATGGTGTCTGGTGATCAGGAGGCCACCCTCGTCGTCGTAGTCGAGGTCGGCAAAGAACTCAGCCCGGAACTCCAGCCCCCGCCCGGTGTAGACTTCCTCGTGCAGCGTCCCGCTCATGCCGAATATCGGCACGCCGAACGGTTCCGCCGCGTCGCAGATGGCATGGGCGATGTGTTCCTGCCGGGCGGCCATTCCGTACAGCGCGCCGTGCGGCTTGAGATGGTTGAGTTCGATACCGGCGACTTCGAGGAACCCGTTCAGCGCGCCGATCTGGTAGATCACGATGTTCGCCATCTCTTCCCGGTCGATCTTCATCTCGCGGCGCCCGAAACCGGCGAGATCCGGCAGGGAGAAATGACATCCGACCTTGACGCCGGAACGCTTGGCAAGCGCCACGGTCCGGCGCATATGGTTCGGGTCCGACCCGTGGAAACCGCAGGCAACGTTGGCTTCTGTGATGTAGGGCATGATCGCCTCGTCGTCGCCCATCCGGTAGAGGCTGAAGCTCTCGCCCATGTCGCAGTTGATGGTGACTCCCAAGTCCCGGCCTCCTCAGTCTTTGAACGACGCAAGGTAGCGAAGCCGGATCTGGTCGGCGATCACCGCGAGGATCAGTAGCGCCCCGAGCACGACGATCTGCAGATACGACTCGATCCGCGCGAGGTTCATCCCGTTCTGGACCAGGCCGATGAACAGGGCGCCGAGGATCACGTTCTCGAGCCGCCCGACACCACCGCGCAGGCTCACGCCGGCGATCACGCAGGCGGCAATCGACAGGAGCGGCATCGTCGCGCCGATATTCGCTTCCCCGGTGTCGAGCCGCGCCGTGAGCAGCATGCCTGCGAACGCCGCAAGCGCTGCGCAAAGGACATAGGTCCGGAACAGCACCGACCGGGTGCCGATGCCGGAAAGCCGCGCAGCCTTGATGTTGCCGCCGACCGCATAGACGTAGCGCCCGAACGGCGTCCGGTAGAGCACGACATACAGGATCGCCGCGACGACCACGGCTGCGTAAATCGGCAACGGGATACCGGCCAACGTCCCGAAGCCGAAAATATCGCCGAATTCCCTGGGCATGCCGTAAACCGGGACGCCGCCGGTCAGGTAAAGGGCGATGCCGAATCCGACCGACGCCATACCCAGCGACATCATGAAGGGCGAAACGTTGAAGAAGGCGACGCCGATGCCGTTGCAAACGCCGATCGCTGTCCCCGCACCGATTCCGGCCAGGAAACCGACCGCCATGGCCAGCCAGACTGCCTCCGGCACCGCTGCGTGAACGCTCGCCATGGCCAGGGCGCCGACCACGGAGGTCAGGGCCAGGATCGTACCGACGGAAAGATCGAAGCCGCCCGTCACGAGTGCGAGCATCTGCCCGAGCGAGACAATGGTCAGATAGACCGACTGCCGCAACACGTTCATGATGTTTCGGCCGGTCAGGAAATTGTCCGACATCGCCGTGAAGATCACGATGGCAATGGCAAGCAGAAACGGGAGAATTCCCAGTTTTACGAACAATTTCTTCGGCAGGCCGAAAATGCCGGAATAGGGCCGCGCCGTCGTATCTGTACGGATTGCCATTACGCGGCCTCCCTCTCGAAGAAGGAGGCAAGGACATTTTCTTCGTTGATCTGGTCGCCCGCCAGCTCGACCTGGATCGAGCCGCCGAAGAACACGTAGACGCGGCTGCTGAGATTCAGGATTTCGGGCAGATCGGAGGAGATCAGCAGGACGGCTGCACCGAGTTCGCAAAGTTCTGCGATGAACTCGTAGATTGCGCTTCTGGTCCCGACGTCGACTCCGACCGTCGGCTCGTCGAAGATTAACAGGTCGAAGCGTCTCGTCAGGCTCCGGGCCAGCATCAGCTTCTGCTGGTTCCCGCCGGAGAACTGTTCGGTGGTCCGGTCGAGCCGCGGCGGGGCCAGTTTCAGGCGCTCGGCAAGGGCGCCGGTGATCTTCCTTTCCCGCCTGACGTCGACGACCCAGCCATTCGAGAAGGGTCGCATGCCCACCGCCGCCAGGCTCATATTCTCGAACGCCGGCCGCATCATCATCAGCCCGTCGTCCCGCCGGTCGGGCGGCAGGTAGAGAAGTCCGCGGTCGAGCATGGTCCGGGGGGTGGGCTTCGGGATTCGTTCGCCCTTGAAGGTTACCGTTCCCCGGCGAAGTCCGACGGCGCCGAAGCAGGCTTTGCCAAACCTGGACTTTCCCGATCCGATCAGTCCCGCAAGGCCGACGATCTCGCCCTTGCGCACGGTTGCGGAAACGCCGTTGAGCGACCCGTCGTCCGTGTGCAGATTCCTGACCTCCAGAACCGTATCGCCGGGCTCAGAGGAAACCTTCGGAAACACTTCTCCGACGACCCGGCCCGTCATCAGGCGCACCAGCTCGTCTTCCGAGGTGGACTTTGCGTCCACCGTGTCGACGAACCGGCCGTCGCGCAGGATCGTCACCCGATCCCCGATCTCCCGTATCTCCGCGATCCGGTGCGTAATGTAGACGATCCCGACGTCCTGCTTCCGGAGCCTTCGGAGCAAGGCGAAAAGATGGTCGGTCTCGTGACTGGTCAGCGACGCCGTCGGCTCGTCCAGGATCAGGACCGACAGGTCGGATCGGAAGGCCTTGGCGATCTCGACCATTTGCTGTTCGGCGCGGGACAGCCGGTCGACACGTTCGGTCGGGTCCAGGCGAAAGTCCAGATCGTC
>LXNJ01001901.1_pt1 | contig 11917 bp, 12 predicted proteins | sample 809081 | NCBI WGS metagenome assembly LXNJ01 (sample SAMN04870510, study PRJNA318959) | sponge metagenome | biome: sponge; feature: marine sponge reef; material: water | host: Petrosia ficiformis | place: Greece: Milos, Mediterranean Sea | collected 2013-05-29 | depth 5-7 m
CCGAGACGGGTCAAGCCCTCGGCGAGGACACGGGTCAAGCCATGGACGCGCTCGGCCATGCGTTTCAACCCAGCAGCCCCGTGATACACGGCATACATGCCGGCAATATTGGCCAACAGGACTTGCGCGGTACAGATGTTACTCGTGGCCCGGTCGCGACGAATGTGTTGCTCCCGGGTTTGTAACGCCAGCCGGTACGCCGTTCGCCCTTGGCTGTCTTTGGACACGCCGACGATTCGTCCGGGTATTTGGCGCTTGTAGTCGTCGCGTGTGGCCAGGAACGCGGCATGCGGGCCGCCGAATCCCAAGGGTACTCCAAATCGCTGGCTGGATCCCACGGCGATATCCGCGCCGAATTCTCCCGGTGGCTTGAAGAGAGTGAGCGCGAGCAGGTCCGTGGCCACGACGACCCGTGTGCCTGCGTCATGGGCTCGCCGGACCAGATCGTGGTCATTGCGAAACGTGCCGTCCGTAGTGGGATATTGCAGGAGAAGCCCGCCATACGACGCCCGTTCCCAGTCGATCTCATCGACAGAGCCGATATCCAAATCCAGACCGAGCGACGCGGCGCGAGTCCGGACTACGGCCAGCGTTTGCGGGTGACAGTCTTGCGACGCGAAAAACGCCTGCCGGCCGGTGATGGCTTTGCACATGGCCATGGCTTCCGCCGCCGCAGTCCCTTCATCCAGCAGGGACGCGTTGGCCAACGGGAGGCCGGTGAGATCCGCCACCATCGTTTGAAAATTGAGAAGGGCTTCCAGGCGTCCTTGGGCAATTTCCGCCTGGTAGGGCGTGTACTGGGTGTACCACGCCGGATTTTCCAGCATGTTCCGGAGAATCACCGGGGGCGTGTGACAATCGTAATATCCCATCCCGATAAACGAACGGAACACGTGATTCTTTCGGGCCATGCGCCGGAGGTCGGATAACACCTCCTGTTCGCTCCGTGGGTCCGGCAAGTTGAGCGACTCACGCAGGCGAATGTCCTCAGGGACCGTGGCGTGGACCAACGTCTCCAGCGACGGGAACCCGAGGACGTTCAGCATCTCCCGCATTTCGGCGTCCGTCGGCCCGACGTGTCGATCAGGAAACGTCTTGGCGGGCGTCAACCAATTCTGTGCGGTGCGGTCAGTCATGAAGCGAGGAAAGGACGAAGGTCAGTCAGGATGAAAACGGCTCATCATGGTCTTTTCAGCGCGAAGTCGGGAAAAAGTAGAGACGGCAAATGCGATTGCGTTCAACCAAAGAAGTTGATGCGGCGGTGGCTGGCGTTCGTGGCCGGTCGCACGCGTTCTCGACGTCAACCATCAGCCTATCATGGTCTCGCGGACCCTGCCAAGTTCTCCACCGCCGTCAGAGATTCTTACCGATGCACGTGGACGGTGATGATCATCGATTCTTTGGCGTCCCCTATCCGAATGCCGGATATAGGCGCGGCGTCTCTGTAATCAAGACCCGTTGCCACGCGCACGTAGCGCTCATCCGGCGAGATGCCGTTTGACACGTCGAACCCGGTCCAGCCCAGGCTCGCGACCCATGCTTCCGCCCAGGCATGACTTGCATCCTGTTCCACGCGGTCGTCCATCATGAGATACCCGCTGACGTATCGAGCCGGGAAGCCAAGAAGACGTGCCGCACTGAGAAAAACATGCGTTTGGTCCTGGCAAACGCCGTACCCTGCCCGTAGCGCGTCTTCCGCCGTGGTTTGGGGGGTTGTCTGTCCCTTCTTGTAGGAAAGGGCCTTCGCAACGAGGCCGGAGAGCGCGTGTAGTCTCGTCAGGTCGTCACGTGTATGAACGACCGGCGATGTGACGAGATCGTGAATCTGCTCGCCCGGCTTGGTGAGTGTGGTCGATCGTTTGAAATACCACAACGGCGTGTCGCCGTACTGTTGGCCGACTATCCCGCTTTGCTCGATCGTTTCGACCTCCCCTTGGCAATGGATGCTGATCTCCGACTGCTCTTCATCAAGGCTGATCAGGGTCACGAGGTTATCGTGTTGATCTGTAAACTCGAGCTCTTTACGACCGCCTTCAACCGTAATGTCCCACGTTAGCACGGTCTGCGACACATGGGACTTCGGCGTCAGACGAACTTGTTGTAACGCATAATGGACGGGCTTGTCGTATTCATATTTCGTAAGATGGGAAATGTTCAGTCTCATCCTGCTATCCGTAAAAGCGGTAATCTTTTTCGATCTGTCGTCCCAGGGCATTGTTGTCCCGGATGTAGTCCTGGATGAATTCGTGCAGCCCGGATTCAAAAATCTCGTCGATGGAGCGGTCCGTCAGCCTGGCAAACACCGTTTCCGCCTGGTCAATGGAGGATTGGCGAAGCCCGTAATCTTTGGCGAGATACGTGAGATTATCCACGATCTTCGAATAGCAGAAGGCGAGAGAACGTGGCATTCGGAGATCGAGCATCAAGAAATTCGCGATCTCCCTTGGGCGAACGTCACCTTTATGGAGCCGGTGGTAGGAGCGTTGGGCCGAGACCGACCTGAGAATGGTTTCCCACTGAACGTTATCCAAAGAACTGCCGACTAACGAGACGGACGGCAACAGCAAATAATATTTGACGTCGAGGATGCGCGCCGTGTTGTCCGCCCGTTCCAGGAACGTGCCGAGCCGGGCGAAATTGAATATGTCGTTTCGCATCATGGTGCCGTGAAGCGTGCCGCCGAGCAAGGCGTTTTGCTGTTGGATCGTGCTGAGGACAAAGGGCAACTCCCGTTCTCGCACGGGACGGGCGAGTAATTCCCTGAGGGTCAGCCAGCATTCATTGGTGGCCGACCACAGCTCACGCGTCAGCGCGGTGCGCAGGCGCCGGGCATTGCCGCGTGCGGTCTGAATCACCGACATGACACTGGACGGATTGGCCTGCTCGCGTAACAGGAAATCAATGACGTGGGCCGTCTCCATCCGTTCGTATTTTTCCAGGAAGGCCTGCTTGACGCCGACCGTGGTGAGCACGGAAGCCCACTCGTTCTCCGCGGCAGCGGCGCGGGTCAGGGCTATGCGAAACCCGGCGTCGAGCAGGCGTGCGGTGTTTTCGTTTCGTTCAAGGTACCGAAACATCCAGAACAGGCCGTCGGCGGTTTTCCCGAGCATCCGGGCTATTCCTCCAAGACCCAGGTGTCCTTGGTGCCGCCGCCTTGGCTGGAATTGACGACCAGCGACCCCTTGTTCAACGCCACGCGGGTCAGCCCGCCCGGGGTCATATGAATCTCCTCCGGCGCAACCAGGACAAAAACACGCAGGTCCACGTGTCGTGGATCCAGGCCGTTCTTGGTCAGAATCGGGGTCGTAGAAAGGGAAAGGGTAGGCTGGGCAATATACTTGCTGGGTGTTGCCTCCAACTTGTTCCGGAACGCGACACGTTCTTCGTTGCTTGCGGTCGGCCCGATCAGCATGCCGTACCCGCCCGAACCATGCACTTCCTTGACGACCAACTCAGACAGGTGGTCCAGCACGTAGCGCAACGCATCGGGCTCGCAGCACCGCCAGGTCGGCACGTTCTTCAGCAACGCCTTTTCGCCCGTATAGAACTGGATGATGTCCGGCATATACGAATAGACGGCCTTATCATCGGCAATGCCCGTGCCGGGGGAGTTGGCGATGGTGACCCCACCGGCCCTGTAGACGTCGAACATACCCGGCACCCCCAGGAGTGACTGCGGGTTGAAGTTGAGTGGATCAAGGTAATCGTCGTCCACGCGTCGGTAAATGACGTCAATGGGTGCATACCCTTGGGTGGTCCGCATGGCGACGCGTCCATCGACCACGCGCAGGTCATGACCTTCGACTAGTTCCGCGCCCATCTGGGCGGCAAGGAACGCGTGCTCAAAATAAGCCGAATTGTAAATGCCGGGCGTCAGCACCGCGATGACCGGCGTCCCCTCGCACGAACGTGGCGCGCAGTTGCCCAGCGAGCGTTGCAGGTTTTTGGGATAGTTGCCGACGGCCTGCACGTTGACCCGCGCAAACAGTTCCGGAAACATCTGAATCATAATTTCCCGATTCTCCAGCATGTAGGACACTCCGGACGGCGTGCGGGCGTTGTCCTCCAGGACGTAGAATTCGTTTTCGCCGGTGCGGATGATATCGACGCCGACGATGTGGGTATAGACGTTCCCCGGTGGCGAGACGCCGATCATCTGTGGGAGAAACGCTTCATTGTCAGCGATCAATGCTACGGGAACGCGACCCGCCCGGATGATTTCCTGTCGGTGATACACGTCGTACAAAAAAGCATTCATCGCCTGGACTCGTTGCCTAATCCCGCGAACGAGCCGTGACCATTCACGACTCGAAATGATGCGCGGCACAACGTCGAACGGGATCAGTCGCTCACTGGCTTCCTCCTCTCCATACACGCTGAAGGTGATTCCGATCCTGCGAAACACGGTCTCGGCTTCATCCGACTTCCGATGCAGCCACGCCGTGTCCTGGGACTCAAACCAGTGATGATAGTCACGATAGGACTCGCGATGCGTGTCACCCGTCCCGAACATTTCGTCGAAATGCATAAAGTCAGTCATACGATCAGCAATGGTTACGCTGGGTGATGGCCAATTGTTGGTCAATACGGAATCGTTTTCGTTCGATGTCGTCAGGGAGCATGACGCCGATTACCTCGTGGAGAGGGGAAGTGGCCACAAGAACGGGAAGCAAGCCAAGCCCCATTATCCAGATATTTCAGCATTTTTCAATCTAGGAGTACGGCATCCGGCACCGACAGGCCGTACGCCGGTCTCATAAACACGCCAGACCGCAGGAGACCTTTGCCTACCCGTCATTGATACGAAAATACGCTCACTCTTCTGTCATCGGGATCCAGGGTGGTAGGTTGGGGTAGCGGAGCGTAACCCGACAACCTCCTTCGTTTAGGAGGGCAACACGTCTCACGGCATTGTTGGATGACGTTGCGCTCAGGGAAGGCAAAGGAGAGGAACGAATAGCGTCAATGCTGCTCCCTCTCCCCGCTGAGGGAGAGGGTTGGGGTGAGGGGGCGAAGCACTTGATTTTCGTTGCTTGAGAAATTTTCGAGGTTCCGGTACACAAGAGACCTTCCGGCTTCCACGCAGGATGACACGATGATCGTTTTCTCCAACGTCAAGAAATTGTATGACGGTACCTCAGGCACCGATGCCGCGGTTCATGAAGGGGTGGACGTGTGGGTGGAAGGGGGTAAGATAGAAGCGGTGAAACCGCACCGGGTCCGGTCCGGTCTCGACGTTCGCTACGTTGATTGTTCTGCACTCACCGCGACCCCGGGGCTCGTCGACTGCCATGGGCACGTCACGGTGTTGGGCATCCACGACGAAGACCTGACGGCCATGAACGGACCCGCCGGTCTGCTCTATACCGAGCGGATCCTCTATGCCACGTTGGTCCATGGCGGCGTCACGACCGTGCGTGACGTGGGTGGGGCCACACACGTGGTGAAACGCTTGGTGGAGGACGGGGTCATCATCGGGCCTCGATTAAAAATTGCCATTTGCATGTTGTCCACGACCGGCGGCCATGCGGATTTTCGAGGCACGGACCGGTGCCATGACACGGTGTCACGGTTATGGCCTCCTGGCCCCGGTCGTCCTTCGAGCATTGTGGACGGGCCTTGGGAATGTCGAAAGCGTGTGCGTGAGATCGCCGCGTGTGGCGGGGACTTGGTGAAAATTTGTACGAGCCCCGGGGTCGTGTCTCCCTCGGATAAACTGGAGCATCGGGATTTCACGCAAGCGGAAATCGAAGCGATTTGTGATGAAGCCGCCGGTCGCGGCATGATGGTCGCGGCTCATGCCCACAGTCGGCACGGGATCGAATTGGCCATTGATTGCGGGGTGCACGATATTCAACATATCTCGTTTCTGAATGAACCTTTGGCGGAAAAAGCCTATGCCAAAGGGTGTACGGTGACCCCAACGTCGTGGATCAATTATGAGTTGCCGAAAGTGGATGACCTCTCCCCGTTTGTCGCCGAGAAAGTGCATCAAGTGACTCAGGCCCATGCCGAGGCGGTCAGAATTGCGCAGGCGAGTGGTCTCACCCTCATCACGGGGACCGACCCCATCCTTCCCCATATGCATGGCCGGAATTATATGGAGATGGTCTCGTTGATCAGGGACGGGTTGCCTCCCCTGGTGGCGTGGTACAGCGGGACGGGGCTCGCTGCCGAGCGTATTGGACAAGACGATACCGGTAAATTGGCACCGGGGTATCGGGCCGATATCCTGTTCTGCCAAGGTGACGTAATAGCCGAACCGCACTTGTTCGATCAGGGGGCGTTAGTGGAAGTGGTCAAAGACGGTATCGGCTATCGCGGCTATCTGAATGGAGTGCCTCAGAAAACCTTTCGTTCCGGCGTGGACGACCTGCTCACGGGCAAACAACCAGATAATTGAATGAATCAGAGGGTCCTGGAGGGTCAGGACGGCTGGATTTCGGGCTTGGTGAAATCGTGCTCTTTAGGGTCGTCTTGCATGTCCACGACGAGTTCCCCCTTCGGCGAAAAAAAGCCCTGCCCGTCGATCTGGACAATCCCGTTACAGTTGTCCTGGAAAAATTCCAGGATCCACCCGTTGAAATCGTACCCTTCCTCGGTGATGTCGTTTTTGAGCATCCGAGTCGCAAGAATAAAGTGGGCTCGCACGACGAATTCCTTCGCCAGTTCGGCCTCCACGTCACCAAAGGCGGACAGGTGCGCGGAAAACCCCGTCTGTTCTTGTTCAAAGACGTCCTGATAGGTGCCTTCATGGCGAATGCAAAACAGTTGAATGGGTTTCTTCTCACGGTGATACCCGAGAGCCACTTGGACCCAGGAATAATCATCGAGCACTTCGGGGGCCATTTGGGGTATGAGAGGCACTTGGTTTTTCGATTTTAAAAAATCCAGCAACAGGCGGAGAGGAGGCGGGTCCTTGCGTTGGCAAAAGATCCGGGAATAGAGAAACTCGTTTCCCGCGTCATCGGACTTTGTCAGTGAAATTACGGATAATTCTTTTCCCATGGTCGTTCCTCTTTAAGTGAATCACTCAGATGACGCACACTGTACCGTGGTTGGAGCCTAGGCTTCAAGGAACTCAATCGGTTGTTCGGGGAAGAATTGAGTGATGTCTCGCATCATGCACGGGTTTTGTAGTTGACAGGGTATGATGCTTTCGGTAGACTCCCTTCCATCTTCTTGAATTTTTTCTATTCAGAGGCCGTTAAGCATTTAAGTTAGCTTCCAATTAGATAAGCTTGATTCTACACGTGTTGTATCCCACCGACACGGTACTTTTATGAAAAGAGGAGGTTCCTCATGGCCAAAGCTATGACAAAGGCTCAGATCGTTGATCAGTTGGCGACAAGGTCTGGAGTGACCAAAAAAACCGCGAGTGAAATTCTCGATAACTTGGCTGCTCTGGCTTACAAAGAAGCGAAAAACACTTTTACTGTGCCCGGACTTGGAAAGTTAGTGCTGTCTCATCGGAAGGCGCGAACCGGAAGAAATCCCCAAACCGGCGCACCGATTAAAATTCCGGCGAAGAAAGTGGTGAAGTTCCGGGTTGCCAAAGTCGCGAAAGATTCTATCTTAGGCAAAAAGTAAATCTGCCAAATGGGTAGCCCCAAGGGTTCGTTTTAATAAAACGAAGGCCCCAACCCTTTTGTACTCATTCCATCATGAGCCACGAGGCTGATTTCGTCTCCATCGTGCACGGGTGTATCTTCGCTCGCCACCCGTCGATTGATGGTCACCAACACCTTATTTTCGCGTAAGAGTCTGGTCACCTGTCGAAGTTTGCGCCCTTGCTGTTTAATCAGGTGTTTCACCGCAAGGGGATCTTCCAGTTCACAGGACAAACTTCGTTCGCCGTCAGACGTTTCTAAATCGCCCATAAGGGTTATGGTGACCATCACCCACCTCTCTCTTTTTTAGGTGCCGTGCTGCCTTCCCCGGGTCAGCCGGAACGACCTGAGCCTTTACATTGGCATGAGGGGTTCATCCGAAACACGACGGCCACGCAGGATTGATTTCACGCCCCATCCTATCAGGACGAACGTCCCTCGGGCAATCGGGCGTGGGCGACCCAGGGCATTGGCCAAGGGAAAAGAAATGAGTATACTGGATTGAGGGCAACCCCCGGTAGACTCCGAACATGTGGCGCATCATCATCATTTTAGTTCTTTTGATCATTTTGTTTTTGATGATCAGAAAATCCATTCGCGATTTTCGAAGCCGCAAATCCGGCGATCCCTCCTTGCCCTCGAAGGATATGATGGTGCAAGACCCCGTCTGCAAAACGTATATCACGGCGGGTGCAGCGGTGGTTGAAAAAATCGGGGGACAGCATTACCACTTTTGCAGCAACGAATGTGCCCATAAATTCAAAAGCTATATGTCCGGATAAGGTCGGGGAAGCAACCGTCGAGGGCGGTAAGGAAGGATCAGGCAAGCGCCCCGCCGCAGGATGATCCGGCACCGGCCGTGCACCCATAACAATGTTGGCCGATGATGATCGAACGCCGGGCCAACGCTTCGAAATCAAACTCCGCGATGGTTTGTGGCAGGTCGCGGCCTACGGGTAAATCGAGCATCTGATTAAAATCGCAGTCGTACAGCCGTCCGTCCCATCCCACGCTCAGCAAGTTTCGGCACATGACGTTTTCGACCGAGTGCGGGTTGAAATTCTCGATCAGAAGACTCATGTACGCTTCATAGTTGCCTTGGGCGTACAGATCGTTCAGAAAACGGTTAATGGGCATATTGGTGATGGTATACAGTTGATTGAACCTGATCCCGAAACGCGAGAGCAGTTGTTCCTTATAGGCTTCCTCCAATTCCCGTTGATCAGGAGGCAGATGCGGTCCCAACGGGTTATAGACGAGATTTAACATCAGACCCGTGTCCTCGGTCCCATAGCCCAGCGCGTTCAATTCTCGTAAGGCGGCCAGGCTTCGCGTAAAGACCCCCTTGCCCCGTTGCTGATCCACGTTCTCCTCGAGATAGCAGGGCAAGGAGGCGATGATCTCCACCTGGTGGTCAGCCAGAAATCGTGGCAGGTGTGTTTTCCCTTTGACCGAAAAGACCGTCAAATTGCAGCGGTCGAGCACCGTTCTCCCGAGGTCGCGAGCTTCTGAAACGAGATATTCAAAATGCGGATTCATTTCCGGGGCCCCGCCGGTCACGTCCACGGCGGTGATCTCAGGATGGCGTCGAAGGACCGTGAGAATGCTTTCCATCGTCTCCCTGCTCATCAATTCCGTCCGGGAGGGTCCGGCATCGACGTGACAATGATGACAGGATTGGTTGCAGAGTTTCCCGACGTTCACCTGCAACGTGTGAATGGTCTTCGCGCGGAGGGAGAGCATCCCATGTTCCGTCAGGGTTCGCGAGAAGAGACTGGGAAGTACGGGAATAGGAGTCATCCTGACACGCGTATGAGTGAATGGAAAGAACTTTGCATCAATAAAAAAACACTTGTATCAAGGCCGGAGCCCGTTGATCAAGGAATTTTACGAACCGGGAAAACGGAGCCTCAATCCATTGTACCACGGGGAAGTCTTTCAAAAGGCCGCAGGGCTTCCTTTTCCAGGAGACGCGTCCCTACCGCTGCAGGAAGTTCAGTGCGCCGGCGGCCTCCTGGTCCACGAACCACGTCAGGGTCCCTGTCTGCGGCCTGATGATTTGAGCAGGGAGGGCGTCAGGTTGAAAAGGTCCTTCAAGCACGGCGTGGAGTGCTTCGGCTTTGGCCTGGCCACAGATGAGAAACGTAACCTGTCGGGCGTGATTGAGAAGAGCCGGGGTGAAGGTGATCCGGGACGTCTGAAGCTCCTCGACCCAGGGAGCGGCAACGAGCCGGCGTGTTGCATGAACGGACGGGGTGCCTGGGAACAGGGAAGCGGTATGACCGTCCGGTCCCATGCCCAACAGGATGAAATCGAAACGAGGGACGTCCGGGGCGGAAACCCCGAATTGCTTGCGCAGCTCGGCTTCATATTGGTCGGCAGCGGTTTGCGCATCAGGGAGTTCACTCGGCACGCGATGAACCTGCGCCATGGAAACGGGCAGGCGGCTGAGAAGCGCTTCACGGGCCATGCGATAATTACTGTCCGTATGATCTGGGGGGACGTGACGTTCATCTCCCCAAAAAAATCGGACTTTGGCCCAATCCAGTTGACTTTGGAACGGTGGGGCGGCCAGTCTCGAATAGAGGCCTTTTGGGGTTGAGCCTCCGGCCAGGGCGAGGGTGCACGCGTTCCGTGCCGCGATGGCCTGACGTGCATGATCAAGAAGGTGCTGTGCCGCGGCCTCCAGCAACGCTTGGGATGTCGGGTAAACGTGGATGTCCCGTTGAGAAGAAGGCATGCGAGGCGTCAGGAAGGTGAACCCATGGCCATACGTTCAGCAGCCGGAATAGCTTGAATCTTCGAGTGTACCCTCGTGATCGAAGTCTAAACGAATTTGGCATTCGGCGGGGATCATATTGAACAACGGGAAAGATGATTTGCCGCCGGTGAGGCGGAAATATACCCAGGTCTCGCCTCCAAAGAACCGCTTTGCTTTGGCACCGGGCTGGCCCCAATGTTCTTGAAACCACGCTTGCGATTTTCCTTTGATTTCGACGGAGCCAGGTGCAGCTTCCTGATGAGGAGTGGCGCAGCCACCTGAGGCCAACGTCCCGAGAAGCGGTAAGCAAAGAAGCAATGTCGAGGCCTTCATGAAGGTTTCGAGGGGCATCGTCACTCAACTTTCATCATAAGAGAGGCGAGAAGAAAAGGCCGGAAAACCCCGACGCGATGATTTCCCTGAAACGCCCGGCAAAATCGTAACCCTGGCGCGACGTCCAGTCAAATCCCCTTATCAGGGCGGAGAGGCTCTCTTATAACGTCCCCCTGATAAGGGGGATTAAGGGGGTTTCCGATTGTCAACGTTCTACGCGCTCAATTACAATACACATAAGCCGTGTATCGAAGACGGTTTGGAATTGACCCGTATAATCATTGTGCCCCCATGTGATTGAGAAAAAAGCTCCACCAACGTGATGAGGGAGGAAGACGATGAAAATCTACTTGGATACCGGTAACGTCAAAGAAATTGCCGAAGCCGCTCGTATGGGGATTCTGGACGGGGTCACGACCAATCCCTCATTGGTCTCTAAGGAGGGGCGGGACTTCAAGGATTTGATCCTGGAAATTTGTCAACTCGTGGATGGTCCCGTCAGTGCGGAGGTCGTGAGCGTTGAGGCTGAGGCCATGGTCAAGGAGGGTCGGGAATTGGCCCGCATTCACCCCAACGTCGTGGTCAAGTGCCCGTTGATTCCGGAAGGGCTGGCCGCAACCAAACGCCTGTCCGGTGAGGGTATTCGCGTGAACGTCACGTTGTGTTTTTCGCCGACCCAAGCCCTCCTGGCCGCCAAAGCCGGCGCGTGGTGCGTATCGCCGTTTATCGGCCGCCTGGATGACATCAGCAGCGACGGCATGGAACTTATCCGGCAGATCGTGACCATTTTTCACAATTACGATTTTCCCACCCTGGTGCTTGTGGCAAGCGTGAGACATCCACAGCACGTGGCGGACGCCGCGTTGGCCGGCGGCGACATTTGCACCATGCCCTATGGGGTTTTTCAACAATTGGCCAAGCATCCGCTCACGGACATCGGCCTCAAGAAATTCCTGGCCGATTGGGAAGCCCGGAACGCGCCGAAAGGGTAACTCCTTCAGGGCAGCCCGTCCACCAACTGCCTGGCGCGTTGAAACACGCGATGAAACATGGGCCGGGTGAGTTTTCCGGTAAAGGTGTTTTGTTGGCTGGGGTGGTAGGACCCCAACAAGGTGACGCCCCAGGCCATGGCATGACTGGTTCCGTGCCCGAACGTGGGTTTGCCGCTGATACGTCCCGGCGATCCGGCGGCCTTCACATATTCGTCGAAGGC
>LXNJ01001902.1_pt1 | contig 11913 bp, 12 predicted proteins | sample 809081 | NCBI WGS metagenome assembly LXNJ01 (sample SAMN04870510, study PRJNA318959) | sponge metagenome | biome: sponge; feature: marine sponge reef; material: water | host: Petrosia ficiformis | place: Greece: Milos, Mediterranean Sea | collected 2013-05-29 | depth 5-7 m
CCATGACTAACAACGGAGATTGTTATGAAAATGCTCTGGCAGAAAGAGTCAATGGAATCCTTAAGCAGGACTTCTGTCCAGACATGAAGTTTGAAAATCGTGAACGAGCTAAAAAAGCAGTGAAACAAACAATTAATGCATACAATAACAATAGACCGCACTGAGGACTAAATCTAAATGTCCCAAATAAAATCTATTGTGTAAATTAGTAATCAATTGTGTCAACCTATTTCAGGACAAGATATTAACGGTTGACCTTCGGATTCATGAGCTCTTTCCAATCGATCCATTTAACAAGCTCCTCTATCTGCTCCGGACTATAACCATAGGCGTACAGACCACCTATGATGGCTCCCATGCTAGTTCCTGTGATGTAGTCAGTACGGATGCCCGCCTCTTCGGTTTTCTTAAGGACGCCGATATGGGCAAACCCCAAGGCCCCACCTCCACTGAGAACCACACCAACTTTTGGACGTTCAGCCTCCTGAGCCGAAACGAGCAGACTGGACACCAATAGGACCAAAGAAAGAATGAAACGCATCCGTATCATAGGTCTGGATGCTGTTTTAAGAAATGATCTTCAGAGGCACGCATTTCCTTCGACTCCTCCTCTGATTTATCGCCTTGTCCGCATAAGTGAAGTAAACCATGAACCATAACTCTGCGCAATTCAGTTTTGAAAGGAACAGTAAATGTTGAAGCATTATCCTTTACTCGATCGGTGCTGATGTATATGTCTCCACTGAGGATGGTCCCCACAACGTAATCAAAGGTGATGATGTCGGTATAGGTATCGTGATTGAGGAAGTCACGGTTCATTTTTATCAACTGTTCATCTGAACAGAAAACATAATTCAGCTCACCTACACGCATATCACGCTCTTCGGCAGCCGAATTAAGCCAGGCCACATCTACCTTCGTAATTTCGTCGGGATTAAATTCATTGAGCACGTGAAGGAATATGGACATAGTCTGCGGCTTTTCTCAAAGTTAGTATTTGAGCCGCAAATAAATCTTCACAAAATCAAGGCTTGCTAGAGAAGTACTTATCTACAAGGTTTTTATAGAAAGGCTGTAAATCTGGCGGAACCGTTTCTAACATCTCAGCCTGCTTTTCTTTCATTTTTTGATACTCCAAAAAGGCATCAGGCTCTCTATCGGGAGGAGTAAGAGCTTCATTGGACTCGCGCTTATTGTCCCAGTCTTGTTCTCTCTCGGCTTCTTCGGCCTCCAACAATTTGGTGAGAATCTCTTCCTGTCGTTTCAGTGTTTCCTCTGTGATTTCGTCATTGACCAGATCACGTTCGGTCTCTTCCATTTTCTGTAAGGCATCTCCCAGCGTTCCTGGCGCACCATTCTCCCCCTGCATCATTTCCTCGGCCATTTCACGAAGCTGTTGTCGAAGGGCTTCTTGTTGGGCCGCTAGTTGAGCTCGTTGCTTACCATTCTTCCCTTTCCCGCCTTTACCTTCTCCCTGCTGGTCTCCAGGCTTGTCACCTTCTGGGTTTTGACCCTGCATATCTTTCATCTGCTGGTTCAGTTCTTCCTGCTTCTTACGCATTTCCGACATGGAAGGTTGTCCTTGCCCAGGCTTTTCACAAGCTTGTGAACCCTGCATCATTTGGGCCATTTGCTTTTGCATTTGTTCAAGGACTTCACTCAACATTAAGGCAAGATTATTCGCCGATGTCATTACGTATTGTTGCCTGTTTCTGGCTTCCGAAGAATTTCTGTTGGACATGGCTTCCACGGACTTATCCATGTTTTCATTGATGGCCGTCATCTCCTGCGTGATCATGCTTTGAATCTCAAGAACCCGCTTACTTAAGGCGTATAAGGAATCCTCGATAATTCGACTATCGTCTTTGAGCTTATTTTGCTCGCGGATGAGCTCAACATATCTTGGATCATTGGGACCGGTTCTGGCAATTTCATCCATCAAGTCTTCCTGATCAACAGATAGCGTCACCAGATTGTCTAGAATCTGACGCAGCGATTCCATATCCTCTCCTTGCCTTTGAGAAGCCATCTGGGACTGCATTCGCTTCATTTGCTCTGCCATTTCCTCCATTTCTTCACTGGCGTCCTCTTGATTCTTTTGAGCGTCTTTTTTCTTCCCTTTTTGAAGGTCGTCCGAACTCTTCTCCATTTTTTCCTCAATCTTCTCTTCTTGAGCTTCGGTATCTTGCATCTCATTCGGACGCTCCAATTCTTTATTCTTTTCTTGAAGATCATCCATGTCCTTCCGAAGTTCTTCGAAACGCTCGTTTAGTTCTTCTTGCTTCTCTTGAATTTCTTCTGGATCTGATTGTGGGTCTTTACTCTCTTCGGCCAGGTCTTTTTGCTCTTCGGCCAATTCTTCAAGCTCATTAATGGTCTCTTCTAGCTTCTGTTCAAACTCCATTTGTTTGAATAGCTCTAGATTCCTGTCCAATTCTTTTTCAAGCTCTTCATTGGACATTTGCATTTCTTCAATTTGCTCTTGAAGTTGATCTTTATCAATTTCTTCCAAGAGTTTTTCCATCTCTTCCATCATCTTCTGCATCTCTTCGGTCATCATCTCTTCGAAGAGTTCTTCTAGCTGGCGTTGTTTCTCTAGAATTCGCTCACTCTGTTCTTTGTACTCCGATTGTTCGCGATTTCTTTTCTTGGATTCCGCCATGATTTCTTGAACATCCTTCTGAAGTTCTTTTTGCTGTTGCAGTAGCTTTTCCAATTGCTTCTTCTCCTCCCAACTCAACTCTTTTTTCTCCAACATCTTCCGGTTCAGTTCCTCCAATTTTTCCTGGATTTCCTTAGCCTTCATAATGCTTTCGTCCATGCGTTCCTTAATTTCCTCGGCAGATGTTTCTGATTTTTCTTTTAATTCCTCCTTGCTTGGGGCACGATATACTTTACTCTCTGTTCTTGAACTTTTTGCGCCATTTATGCCGTCATTATCCCACAATTCAAAATAGTACTCAATTTCATCTCCCAACTCAATATTTTCAGATCGCAGGTCCCAATAATGGAAGCTCTGATCACGAACCAGGTTTCGATTGATTTTCACGTCCTCCGTATGAATCTCTTCTGAACCATTCTTTTTATAGTGAAACTTGAGGGAGCTAAAGCCATAATCATCTTCACAGATTAGGGTGAAGAAACGCAGACGGTCATCAAGGCTGTCAGTTTCTTCAATCATTTGAATGGACGGATACGCATCCATAACAACCTCGAGGCGATGTTGTCCGGATTCTTGTTCGATGTATTCGTTTGAAGGAACAAAACGGTAATCGGTGGTAGAAACCAACAAATGTTCATATCCGAAGCGTGTGGCATTCAATTGTTCACAGGCACAAATACTATCTCCAAACAGGATAGAAAAGCCATCGGTATTTCGCGTGTTTAAGACCCAACGGATGTTGGTTCCATAGGGCACCCGCATATCGCCGGTATTCTTAACGCTTTCATCGCGAAGCTTGGTGTAAGCAGGATAGTCCAACTCCATTTCAAACTGCAACAATTCAGGAACAGGAAAGGCCAATAGATCATAATACATGCTGTTGTATCCTGCGGCTGTGAATCGGAACGACTGATCTTCTCGAACTTTTTTAAATGCATAAGAATAGGTTCCATCCTGATTCTTTTTCATGCGATAGTTCATACCGTTCCATTCGAGGAAACAGGCTTCGGGAACTTCATCGCCTTGCACTTGAACCACGAGTTCATAGTCATGATTTTGAAAAACCTCCAAGGACTCGTTTAATACAACAAATTGGAATGGAGCTTCTTCTTCAAACGGGGTACTGTACTTAACAATTCGCTGCGGGCTTTGGGTAAGAATTTCTTCTTTTCCGCTAATAAAGATTATCAGGACAATTAGGGCGGGCCCTAGCAAATACTTGACATAGGTAAGATTGGAACGGAAATCAATGGCGTTTTGGAAGGGAATGGGAGATAAACGGGCACTCTTTTGGTCGATGCTTGCCTGAATGAGTTCTTTGCTTCCATAGGAGGCCGATTTTAATTGGAGTACGTTTAACAGTCGGTCTTCAACTTCCGAAAAGTGTTTTCCAATTATTCGTGCGGCCTCATCATGGGAGATGAGCGTTCCGATTCTGAATAAATGCAGAAGAGGGAGAACAACCAACCGAAAGAGTACGAAACCAATTAAGAACACGGAGGACCAAAAGATCATGGCTCGGGTAGCCGTACCAAATCGACCGAAGTATTCGATCAAACTGATTAAAATAAAATAGCCAGAGATCAAGATCGTACTGTAGATCCCGCCTCGAATAATCTGGTTGCGATAGTATTTCCGAATAAACTGATCTAGCTTTCGGATCAACTGGTCATAAGCTCCTTCCATAAAATTTCCTCCACAAGAGAACGAATATCGGACAATTTCCGTACAAATTGAGTCGCAAAATTCCTGCCGGAATTCTCGCGACACATAGATTCTCTACTAATCAACAAATTACTTCTCCAATTGTGCTAATTTTGCGCCCTTAAATACTGTAATGATGTCTGATAAAGTTCGTGTTCGTTTTGCTCCTAGTCCAACTGGTCCATTGCACATGGGAGGGGTTCGTACCGCCTTATACAACCATCTGTTTGCACGGAAACACGATGGCGATTTTTTATTGCGTTTGGAGGATACAGATCAAACTCGATTCGTAGCTGGTGCCGAGGAGTACATTGTAGATGCCCTGAATTGGTGCGGAATTCAAATAGACGAAGGCGTATCCGTTGGAGGGCCAAACGGTCCGTATCGTCAGTCGGAAAGAAAACCAATGTATGGTCAATATGCCGATCAGTTGGTTGAAAGCGGCCATGCCTACTATGCTTTTGACACCAGCGATGAACTGGATGAAACCAGAAAGAAGGCGAAGGCTGCTGGAGTGCCTTCATGGCAGTACAATAACATTACTCGATCGTCCATGAAGAATTCACTTTCTCTGTCGTCAGAGGAAGTTCAGAAACGCCTGGATGAAGGAGTACCTTATGTCATTAGAATTAAGATGCCTCGAAATGAGGAAGTGAAGTTTGAGGATAGCATTCGCGGCTGGGTTTCGGTAAACACCAACAATTTGGACGACAAAGTGATCTTTAAATCAGATGGGATGCCGACCTATCACTTGGCCAATGTCGTGGATGACCATCTTATGGGAATAACCCACGTTATTCGCGGCGAAGAATGGCTACCAAGCGCACCTTTGCATGTGTTGTTGTATCGTTTCTTAGGATGGGACATGCCCATGTTCGCGCACTTACCCTTGATTCTGAAACTGGATGGAAACGGAAAATTAAGCAAGCGCGATGGAGATCGTTTGGGATTCCCTGTTTTCCCGACCAATTGGAAGAATCCAGAGACGGATGAAGTGTTTTCAGGATATCGTGAGAATGGATACTTCCCAGAAACCTTCATCAATATGCTGGCCTTTTTGGGATGGAATCCTGGAACGGAGCAAGAGATTTTCAGCATGGACGAGCTGATTGAAGCCTTTAGCTTAGAGCGCGTGGGTAAGGCAGGGGCCCGTTTTGATCCAGACAAAACAAAGTGGTTTAATCAGCAATATTTGAGATCCAAGAGCGGTGAAGCCCTTGCGGAGCTTATGAAGCCTGTGCTGAATGAAAGGGGAATAGAATTTAGGGAGGACAGCCTCATTTCCATTGCTGAGTTAATGAAAGAACGAGCAACCTTTCCTTCGGATTTGGTGAATGAAGGGATGTATTTCTTCGAAAGACCTACGGACTATCCAGAGAAGATGGTTCAAAAAAAGTGGAACGCTGAATCCAGAGACCTGCTTGTGGAGCTTATCGGACGTTTTGCCGATAGCTCGGATTGGAGCCCTTCCAATTTAGAGTCCATATTCAAATTTTTCCTGGAGGAAAAGGAAATTGGCTTTGGTAAAGTTGCACCGGCGTTTAGAATTGCCATAAGCGGAGGGGCCATGGGACCATCCTTACACGATATCTGCGGCATCTTGGGCAAAGAAGAAAGCTTGGCGAGAATAGATGCCGCGGTAGAAACATTGGGTTAATGGGAGTTATAAAGGTTAATGGGATAAAGCTATACGCCTATCATGGGTGCATGAGTGAGGAGGCGCGTATTGGCACAAATTATATTGTTGATGTGATGGTCCACACCAACCTAATACCCTCTTCAGAGAGCGATGAATTAAAAGATACCACCGATTACGTTTCTATCAATAAAATTGTGCAAAATCAGATGATGATTCGATCAAAATTGATTGAAGTTGTTTGCAGGCGGATTCTGGACAAGATTCTGGACATTCATCCGGAAGTTCAATTAGCTGAAGTGACGATAACCAAAATGCATCCACCAATTAATGGAGATGTGGATAGTGTTTCCGTTACTATGGAAGTGAAGCGTTAATTTAGGAACGCCATTTGCGAAAACCTTATGAAAGAAAGATTTATGATACGAGTACTAATTGCGTGTAGCTTCTTACTCCTAATGTCGTGTGGAACGAAGAAAGCTACAGAAGAAACGGCTTCAATGGAGATTAGCGAAAACGGATGTCATCCGATCCTAGAATGGGAGGTAGGGAAAATGCTCACGGATGGCCACATAGAATTGGCGGCAAAGAATGTTAGGCTTGATGGAGATTGTTTTGTTTTCACTGTAGAATTCTCGGGCTGCGGTAATGAAGTGGTTGATCTTCATTTCAATGGAATCATGCCCCATAGCTTACCTCCCCAAATCACTCTTACTCCAGTAATTTTGGAACCAGGCTTATGCGAAATGTGGAATGAAAAAGAGGTTAGGATTGATTACACCAGCTTGCTAACAATTAATGAAGAGGTAATGGTGAAATTCCCAGGAATGGAAGGTATGATTTCCATTAGGAGGAAATAGTCCAATCGTTTTACATATTCCCGTATTAATACTACTTTTGCAGCCTTGATGGCGTTGTGGCCGAGTGGCTAGGCAGAGGTCTGCAAAACCTTGTACAGCGGTTCGAATCCGCTCAACGCCTCCAAAAAGCCTTCTCAAATAACGGGAAGGCTTTTTTTGTTTACGCAATTACGAACACATTTAGGATTATGAGAAAACTTGTATTGGCATTTGCCCTTTGCACAGGATTTTAAGGTTTTGGTCAAAATGACTCATTAGTGCTGAACAATGGAAATATTATCGTTGGTAAAACCAAGGCGATGGATAAAGGAGTTGTTGTTATAGAGACCGATTATAGCGAGGATGATTTTAGAATAGAGTGGGAAGGCATAAAGGAACTGTATATAAGCACTCGTTATATAAGCACTCGTTATAGCGTATCTCTTTCGAATGGAGGGTGCTACATCGGTTCTATTCGTTCTACAAATGAAGAAACGGCGGTAATTATTACGGAAGAAGGTGAGAAGGTCGTCTTCATAAAGGACATTGTGTATATGCGGGAAGTGGAAGAATCCATTCCAGGCAATGTTACCGCCTACATCGACCTGGGTCTAAGTCTTTAACAAGCAAATGATCTCCGACAATTTAGCACGCGTTCATTCATAGGATATATTGAAGAGAACTGGACTTTAGAAGCAGCGTATAACACCCTTCAAAGCACGCAGTCGGATGCCGATGATATTCGTAGAACAGATGGAAATGTCAATTACAACTTGTTCTATTATAAAGACTGGTACTGGTTGGTTCAGATTGACTTCCTTTCAAACACAGAACAGTTTTTGAATTTGAGAACTACGGCAAAAACAGGATTGGGAAATTACCTGTTCCGATCCAATAGTGCGTTTTGGAGAGTCCAGTTGGGACTTGCCGGATTGAATGAAGACTTCTCAAGTGTGAGTACCACACAAGATCGTAACTCCATTGAGACCTTTCTTGGGACCACTCTAAATCTTTATGATATTGGTGACTTGAGCCTATTAACCGGAGCAAACGTTTATCTGGGTATTACAGAAAACGGACGTATACGTGGGGATTTCAACATTGATTTGAAATATGACCTCCCTATGGATTTCTACATTGGAACGGGCTACCGGATCAACTATGATAATCAACCAGCCGAAGGGGCAGCCAATACCGATTGGGGCTTTCAAATGGCTTTTGGCTGGGAACTATAATAGAGCTGCGTATATTGTACCGAAGCCTGGTGCAATTCCCTTTTAGCGGACTTCCAGTTTGGGTATAGCAAGGCTTGTAAGGCGTAGAAGCCTTTTCCATGATTGGCATGGATGAGGTGCGCGAGTTCATGGTAAATTACATAGTCAATGAGATGCGGGGCGTATTTGTACAGTTCTGTATTGAGGGTGATTCTCTTTCCCCTGCAATTTCCCCAGCTCCTCTTCATTTTCCGCAATCTTAGATAAGGCTTGGTGGAAAGAATATCAGGATAAAGCGTACCTGCTCTCTCCAAACATCTTTCGTATGCAAGGGGTAAATAGCTCAGGGCCTTCTTTTTTGAATAGCTGTTTAAACAATCACAGACCTTCTCCTGCGTCCAAGAGACAGGAACATGGAATGCATCTACGCTTGTTGAAAAATTCGATCCTTGTCCCTTTTGAACTGAGAGAAGCTCTCCTAGTACGGGCCACTCCTCAGCCCTTTTCGATAAGGATTGTTCTTCTACAAACTGCCGTTTACTAATGATCCATTGTGCTTTTTCAGATAGGATTTTTTCTAAATGGGCCTTACTCAATCGATGGGGAGCTCGAACGATTACTTGACCAACAGGGTCAATTTGAATAGCGGTACTTCTTCTGTCTGTTCGAATCAATTGATATGGAAAAGACTCTGCCCCATGAACAAATTCTCGCGACTCCTTTACCGTAGGACCTTTCTTTCGGATCCGCCGTGTAAACATTAGGCTTTGATGGTATAATAAACCGCTGTGGTCACAAAATCTCTAAACCAGGGAATATGATTGATAATCCCCAGCTGTTTTCGCGGCTTCAAACCAAACTTGAATCGGTAGATTGGATTAAAGAGCCAAGGCTGTTCCTGAATAATGGTATAGTTCAATGACCTGCAGATGCGCTCAAAACGTTCAATGCTAATCCCTGTTTCCTTAATCTCTAATAAGCTCGCTTGTTTGTTCTTGGCTTCCCCAAGGAAGCCAAGAATGGATCGATACAATGGAACTGGAAGGATGTGGTAATAGGGTAAACGAGCGGCAATTTTGCTTTTACATACCTGTTGGTGACCGCCGTAGGGCATATACCATGGAGGAAATCCGAAGAAGATCTTTCCTTCCGGCCTAAGAAAGCACTTAAGCTCCACCATGATCTTTTCTTGCTCGTGAATGTGTTCAATAACATCCTTGAGAATGATGAGATCAAAAAGGTCGTCTACATCTTTTTCTACATCAATATCATAGATGTCACTGACAATAAACTTCAACTGACCAGATTCTACAGCTTCTGGCTGAAATTCTTTGGCCAGTTCAATGCGATGATCACGCAATTCAATTCCTACGCATGAACAGCCTTTCTCAACAAAAGCCTTCAATACGCCGGCCTCTGCACAACCAATCTCCAGAACGCGGGTATCCACACCAAGGGTCATATCCCTTTCAACAAAAGGAACGATATAATCCTTTGCCGTTTGGTATTGATGCAGGAAGTACTTGGGCTTGTTCTTATGAAACTCGAACATCGGTAACTATTGTGGATGCAAATATGCAGGATTCTGTTGTAATGCGAGGTAGGAAATGAACACGACCACAACTATCTTTAGCCAATGAGGACATTTCATATTCCGCCAATTCTCGCCTTAAGTGGATCTCACTTGGGAAATTTCATTCGGGTAATCCGAAGTGGGCGCGTAGAATGGAAATACTCCAAGCGACTTGTTTTATCCTTTCTGTTCTGCCTGGTCTCCACCCCATTTCGTTGGTTCGATTCGCTGGTCTTGTTGTTTGGCTCCAAACCTAAAATAGAAGCTCCTGTTTTTGTTGTTGGTCATTGGCGTAGCGGAACAACATTTCTCCATCACCTCTTATGTTTAGATCCCGAGGCCGCCTATATGACCACCTATCAAGCGGTTTTCCCACATAATTTGTACACCAAGTTTATATTCAAAAACTTCATGCGATGGGGGATTCCCGAGATAAGACCTGGAGATAATGTATTGCTTAGAGTAAACGATCCTCAAGAAGATGAATTTGCCTTGGGAAATAGATTGTACAATTTCCATTACAAGTTCTTCTACTTCCCTGATCAGTTTGAAAAGTGCTTTGAGGAAGCGGTTGGATTTTCAGAGGGAAGCGATAAGGAAAAACAGTGGTCCGAGGCCTATGCCAAAATGCTTGAAGGGATCCTTCACAATAGTTCAGGGAATCAATTGTATGTAAAGAACCCTAGCAATAGTGGAAGAATAAAGAGCATTCTCAAGCTTTTTCCCGACGCACGTTTTATTCGAATCGATAGGCACCCAATTATGGTTTACCTGTCTTCTATGACGTTTTTTGAATCGATTTTTCCGGCCACCCAATTGCAAGATTTGGATTCGCGGGCCAGAGAGGAAATGATATTTAGAAATTATCATCTCTTGATGTCAAAAATGGATGAAGATTGGGATATAATTCCCAAGGATCAAAGAATGCGTGTTCGATTTGAGGAATTTGAGGATGAACCCATGCAGACGATGGAACGCATTCGGATGAAACTGTTCTCAGATGAACTTGACAGTGGATTCCGGGAGGCCATCGAAAGGGAATTGCAAGAAAGGGCTTCCTATGTGAAGAACAAGCACCACTTGAGTCTAGCTCAATTCGAAAGAATTAAATTGGAGATGAAGGAACAATTGGAGAAATGGCCTGAAGGTCTTCCCCCAGAAATAGATCTAAGCTGATTCGTCAGGATCAAGTTTTTTCTTTGGCCAGATCATTCTTGTACACAATCGTGCGGTAGGGGAATGGAATTTCTACACCCTCAGCTTCAAAACGTCGTTTTACTTCCTTGTAAATATCCGATTGCAATCCCAAAACATTCATAGGATGTTCGGTCCAAACCCAAGCACGAAGAGTAACGGAAGAATCTTCAAAGCCTGCCACCCGCACCGCAACTTTATCTACGCGCTTTTGAACTTGCCAGGTATTGCGAACATCAACAGATTGAGGATGAGCCTCAGCTACTTCTTGAATGATCTTACTCGCCAATTCGATATCGCTTCCATAGCTTATCCCGATGTCTATTTTACGGCAAATGCGCTGATCGTGCAGCGACCAATTTGTAATTACCGCATCTCCAATAATGGAATTTGGAAAAACAAGGCGTTGATTTTCAAAGTTATTGATCACGGTATGCCGCAAGGTGATGTCTTCAACGGTTCCAAATTGACCTTCGTCTATGCTGATAAAATCGCCCACACGAAAAGGTTTGAACACCACGATAAAAATTCCACTAATCACATTTGAAAAGGCTTTTTGTGCTGCAAAACCAGCAATAGCCACAAGAATACCGGCACCCGCAAAGAGTGTAATGGCGAGAGCTCTTAGTCGAGGAATAGTGTAAATGACGGCAGTCAAGGCCAAGATCCAAATAATGGCAGAACCGGCGTTCTTCATGAACTTCAATCGCGTGGCATCCTCTGGATCTTTTTGGGCCATACGGTTGAGCCACCGTCTCATGAGCACATTGTACAGTTTTGTGAAAAAGATGGCTCCAATAATAGTGACCAGAACTTGGATGCTAATCCAGCCGTAGTCTTCCCAATAATTTGTCCAAAACTCCATAAAACGAATATACGCTTTGGGAATTTACCTTGTAATGGATAAACAAAAAAAGGTGCTGTATTAAATCGCACGTTCACTTGCGATTTAATACATTTAAACTATAAAGACGTCTACTACTGACGATCTAGTGCAGCTTCGGCAGTTTTTGTCGGAGCTGTTTTTTTGTATCGATCCGGATCGTACACGACCTCATTCTTCCATAGCGTATAGATGAGCGCCAGAAGTT
>LXNJ01001903.1_pt1 | contig 11913 bp, 9 predicted proteins | sample 809081 | NCBI WGS metagenome assembly LXNJ01 (sample SAMN04870510, study PRJNA318959) | sponge metagenome | biome: sponge; feature: marine sponge reef; material: water | host: Petrosia ficiformis | place: Greece: Milos, Mediterranean Sea | collected 2013-05-29 | depth 5-7 m
GGGACCACCACCGACCGCACACCTTCGGGACAGCCGGCGACCCCGAGTATGCGCCGCTCGTTCAGGGCACTCTCCTCGGCCTGGTCTGGTTTGTTCTGAGCGTCTGCGTTGTGCCCATCTTGTTGCCACTGCGATGGGGGATCATCGGTCCGCTTTCGTTTGTTATCCCCCCGTTACGAAAGATCGTTATTCAGCGGGCTTCCACCCTGGTGATTAATCCGGCGTATCGTCGCCCCCTGCCGGGAAAGCGGTATCGGTTACGGTGGCTCAGCCAAGAATGGACGGCCGCGCTGGTCGCCTGGCTGGTGGGTGTAAGCTGGTACGCAGGACAGATCTCTGGTGTCTGGCTCGTGCAGTGGTATGTCGTGACGGCTGGCATGTTGATCGTGAACCAAATCCGGACGTTAGCCGCTCACCGGTATGACAATACCGGACGGCGGTTGAGTGTGACCGAGCAGCTGCTCGATTCCGTCAATATGTGCGGCTGGCCAGCGCCAACCGTTCTTGCCGCCCCGGTGGGTCTGCGCTATCACGCGCTCCACCACCTCTTACCCAACGTCCCCTACCACAGTCTCGGGCGACTCCATCGCCAGTTGCGAGCGGAATTGCCCCCTACTGGTGTCTATCCGCAGACCATTGAACGCGGTATTCTCTCGGCCATCAGGAATCTGGTCGACCGGATGGGCCGGAGTCACCGCGCTGCACCGCTTAACGAAGAACACGTCGGCGAAGAAGCTTAAACAATACCGGCCAGCCTAAGAGCAGCGGGTAGCGTCGCTGTCGTGCTGACAGCTCAACCCTCACCCCGGTATGTCTGCCCAGTTTCCATAAGACATAGGGCAGCCAATCGTCAAAGGTCAGCGCGGTTTTGAAGAGGCGTACGGTATACAGACATTTTGCTCCCGTCGCCCGAACTGCCCAACTCACCCGCCCTGCCCAGCGTGTACGCCGTGGCACAGCTATCGCCCACTGTCCATCGCTTTCTCGGCAGACGCACCTCCCCTGCTGCTCCAGGAACTGGAGCCCCAACCGCGTGACGCGGTCGTAGCGCTCCGGTGATGCTGCGTATAATGCCCGAATGGTTTCCGGCCGTTCGATTCGTAGCTCAGTCCGGTACGTTTCTCGAAACCCCCTCTGCCAGAGGTCGGCAAGGTAAAAAGAGCGGCTCAAATCAGTTCGTGCAAAAAAGGGAATGACGCGAGAAAGAAATGTGAGCGTAGCTTGTGTTGCGGCGTGTATGACACGGTTCTGCACCTCCTTGCTACACGCAAACACCAGCCGCGTCGGCTGACAGAAGCGTGCCCAGATAATAGCAGGGACCACGGCTAGAGTAGTCGCAACCTCAAAATCGGCAGTCGAGATAACCGCATACTTCGCCCGGAGCGTCCGCGGACCCTGCCTGGCCTCGATATAGAATACATTCGGCGGCAGCAGCGCGTTCAGCCATCTGAGCAGATGCCTGTTATAGAAAGACCGATACGAGCGGACGAGAACGTAAAAATCGAGCACCGCATCAGCCGTCTGCTGGGTGCGGAGGCAGGAACCGTAAAACAGCACGGCGTCGATTGCCTCGGCATGACGCTGTTGGATTTCCGCAGCCACCACTTGGACGGCTTCAGGCACCGGCTGGGTCCACTCTTGGACCAAGAAATCCGTCAGGGCAGGCAGCGGTGCTTGCACTTCGTCTCGCATACTCAGGCTCGAATAAAACGGAGTCGATGATCCGTCGCAAGATGCAGGGTCCGGCCGGGCGGCGACTCAAAGAGCTCTCCATCAATAGTGTAACCACAGTCCATCTGCAGGGTCAGGCGCTCAACATTGTGGCTGCAATAGCCCGAGTCCAGCGCAAACGGCGGCGGGGGAAGCCCACGTAAGACCTTCCAGACCGCAACCGGGCTCCGCGTGGCATTGGCTGCAATGGCGGTAAACCGGAGCGGGGCCTCTTCGGTTCCCCAAAACGGACAGAGACGCAGGAAGAGCCGTTTCAGCGTGGTCGCCATCACGAGTTGAAATGGCTTTGTTTCAAGTCGGTCTGTGGGCGTTTCCTTTGCCGTCGCCTTGTGATTGAAGGCCAGACCAATATCATCCGGAGCAAAAATTCCGGTGGGGGATCCGCTCGCTACCCGCAGGAGGGCTCCGCCCAAAAAGAGTCCGGCGCCGAACAGGCCCTGTAAACGCCGCTCGGGATAGAGCTGATGCTTAAAGGCGAGCGCCCGCTGGATCACACCGGCACCGAAAAACATGCCATATTGAGGACTCGTGCCTGGGCCGGAGTCGACGCGCAACATCGGCCGCCTCACCACGCGTCGCTCCAGTGTATTGGCCCGCAGCGCGCGGACCAGAGCAACGAGGCCAGCGGCTGGCGGAGCGGTATTGCCGATATCCGCAGCGCTCATATTTGTTCGTCCGCCGGGCAGAGGCGCAATAGCCGGCAGTGGTTCAAAAATTGAGCCGGCCAGGACTTCGGTCAAGACGCGTTGCAGCGTTCCATCCCCGCCGTCCACAGCCAGGAGGGTCACGCCTCGGCGAGCGAGGCAGGCAAGCGCTTCGGGCACGTCTGCACTCGAGCGCGTCGTCACATGCACGACCTCGGGCGCGTCCTCAAGAGTCTGCTTGAGTGCGGTCGGGGAAGCGCGGCTCAGACCGGCGTGGCAATTACTGAGAAGACCCAGTCGCACGGAAGCCCCGGAATGCAGACCGTCCCAGCCTGTCCACGAGTAGCCCCAAGCCGGCCAGAATCATTCCTGGCCAATACGGCCTGCGCTGGAACCCGCACGCCAACACTCTGGTCCTCATGCCGGCGTCCCCACTCCCTGCCAGGTCTGAATCGGCCGGCCGCGCCAGCGCTGGATACCGGCCTGACCCAAGCGCAGAGTGTGAAACCCCAGAGAACAGACGGTCCAGACCGCAACCAGCCACAAGCCCAGGTCGGGGCGACCGGCAAGGACCCCGAGCGTTAACAGAATCAGATTCGGATTCCGGCGGGCGGTAATGGTCCGAAAAAACGAATCAATGGGACGCCACGAGTGAATTTCCAGGTGAAAAGCCAACAGAAAGAGTCCTTCGAGCAGCCGTCCGATAATATACCCGCCAAGGATAATCGCCACGACCGGATCATGCCAGATCAAGGCCGGAGAAAAGCTGCCCGCCAAGCCCATCGCCCAGGCGATATACCAGAATGGCGGGTGGACGAGGTCAAGACCGTGGTCCAGCACATGGCCCATGCGGCTTGAGGTGCAGGTGACGCGGGCCAGCTTGCCATCCACGGTATCCAAAAAGGTCATGAGCCAGGCAGCTACTAATCCGGGACCATATTGTCCCTGCAGAAAGAGCCAGGTCGCCACGCCCACTAAGGCCCAGCTCAGCCCGGTCACGCTATTGGGAGAAACATGGACGCGAGCCAGCAGACGCGTGACGGCGCGGGCGGGGAGCGGCCAGACCCACTTCGTGACCACATCGGTAATACCCTTATACGCCGCGCGAAACATGCGGTTTTCAACCTGGGTCAGCGAGTCCGCGCACACCCGGAGCAGATAGGGAGGGTCGTATTTGCGGAGTGCCGAGGAATAGGCGGGAACCAGGTCGGCCGGAACCCGGCAGGGCAGGCGTTCCTGCTGCACCTCAGCCACCGGAGCGGTCAGGCCGGGCGGCAGTGCCGCTATCCGGCTCCCGGTTGTGACGAGCGCGACAATGGTTGCGGGTGAGTCCGGATCGACGAGCGCCAGGCTGCGGACGCCGCTGCGCTCAAGGCTCTGCTCAAGCAGTGCGCGGATTAGGCGCTCATCAAAAACATAATCGGTTCGGAACACCAGGAGTAGGCCGTCAGGGGGAACAGGCGGACCGGAGGTTCCGGTCGCAATCTGTTCATCCGACACACCCGCGGCGCGGAGGGTGCGACACAGCCGTTCTGCCGGCGAGAGGCCCCACACTTCAACCGGAGCGGCGAGATCGCTTTCAGCATGCACTGCCGAATCAGCCAGCCACACCTGAACACGCTCGGCTCCCGCCACCGGCTTCATATCGCTCCTCCTCGTCAGGCTGCCGCTCTGACCGGGTCGCAGCCTGACACTGAGCGGTCTTATCATACGCCAGAAAGGTGGTATAGGTTGGAGAGAGCCGCCCGGAGCCAAACACCATGCCAGCCTGTACACTTGCCCATTTATCAGACCTGCACGTCACCCCGGTTCGGGTCCGGCGGCCGACAGACTTTCTGAACAAGCGCTTCCTGGGCGCCTTGTCGTGGTCCCTGCGCCGCCGCAAGGAATATCGACCCGAGGTCCTGGCCGCGCTGGTCGAAGATTTACACACGCAAGGGCCGGACCATGTGGTCATTACCGGCGACCTGACCAATATTGCGCTGCCGGACGAGTTCTCCGCCTCCCTGCCGTGGTTGCAAAAGCTGGGCGGCCCGCAGCGTGTGTCCGTTATCCCAGGTAACCATGACACCTATACGCGCGGGAGCGAGTCTTCTCCGTGGGCGTATTGGGGCGACTATATGCGCTCGCATATCCCGCCGGATACGCTGCCGGACCCTGCGCGGCTGCCTTCGGACTTTCCGCCATCCGAGTTTCCAACCCTTCGGACCTGCGGCCCAATCGCCCTGGTCGGCGTCTCAACCGCGCGGGCGACGGCCCCCTTCTACGCCTCGGGAAGGATAGGCCGGACGCAACTCGACCGACTTGAGCAGCTCCTCGGCGCATTGGCAAGTATGCCCCTGAGTCGGGTCGTGCTCATTCACCATCCTCCCCAACCCATCGCCATATCGGCCCGCCGCCGCCTCACCGATGCGGCTGACTTTCGGGCCGTGCTCGCCAAAACCGGTGCAGAGCTGATTCTGCACGGTCACGTTCACCGCACAGTCACGGCGAGCATCCCCGGACCCTGGGGACCGATTCCCGTTGTCGGGGTCCCAGCCTCCGCGGCGATTGGCCGACGACCGCAGCGGCGCTCACGCTACCACTTGTATCGGATCGAGCCGCACGGCGAGGTGAACGGACGGAGGCGTTTTCAGATCACTCTCACCTCCCGCATGTATGACCCAGGCACGACCAGTTTCCAGCATACGACCGAGCAGAGTCTCTCGTGACGCCTCACTCTTGACTCTGCCGCCAGCCTGGAGCTAGAAGCAGAATAGTCTGCGTAGAGAGTCTGATTATGAAGAAATGCCTATCCTCGTTGCTGCTATTCTTTGTTGGTCTCCTGAGCCCAGGGTTCAGCCCGCAGCCGGCCGCTCAGGTGCCCGTCGCCAGCGATGTCCTCTCGGCTATGGTGACGATCCATGCCGAGATACCGGCGAGTGCGCGCACGGCCCAGTTTCTCGGGGAACAACGCAGCGGAAGCGGCGTGATCATCGATACGCAGGGCCATATTCTGACCATCGGCTATCTGGTCATGGAAGCCCGCCGGGTTGAGGTCACGGGCATAGAGGGGAGACGCATCCCGGCCACCGTTATTGCTCATGACACGCAGACCGGTTTTGGGCTCTTACGCGCCAACGAACCGCTCAACGTCACCCCCATGCCGTTCGGCAAGTCCTCCGACCTGGCTGAACGGACAGAGGTCGTTATTGCCAGCGACAGCAGCGCGGCTTCGGTACGCCCGACTTTGGTGACCTCACGGCGGGAATTTGCCGGCTATTGGGAATACCTGCTCGAAGACGCCATATTCACCGCGCCGCCGCACCCCCGTTACGCCGGTGCAGCGCTAATTGGGCCGGACGGAAAGCTCCTGGGCATCGGCTCACTGCTGGTCAATGATGCCCTGCCCGGTCGGGAGTCTCTGACCGGAAATATGTTTGTACCGATTGACCATCTCAAACCCATCCTCACCGACCTGATTCGGACCGGTCGCGCCAGAGCGGCTCCTCGGCCCTGGCTCGGGCTCTTTACCGAGGAGTTCCGCGATAAGCTGATTATTATGTTTGTGGCGCCGGACGGCCCGGCCGAACAAGCCGGGGTGCAGGTCAACGATTTGGTCCTCAAGGTTGCCGATCAACCGGTCAAAGACCAGGCAGACTTCTATCGAAAGATGTGGGCGGTTGGGGAGGCCGGTGCCGATATCACCCTCACCCTCCTCCACGGGACAGAGGTCAAAGACATTACAATCCGCTCCGCAGACAGGGATCAGTACTTTCGCACGACCCCTACCCCGAAAAATCCAGACACCACAGAAACACTCCAGGCAACCTAGAGACCATACCTGGCCGTGGCCACAGGCCTGACGGCATTTGACCAAAGCGGTGGTGAATCCGGCGCACGATTCGCCTCGAACGCACAGCACCCCTAATCGTTCTGGAAGGCGGCCAGCACCGTCGCCGTGTCATACGCCTCACGATAATGGGTGACCACACCGTTCAGCAGGGTCCAGGCGACCATCACGGCTATGTCGTAGCTTTTTCCGGTGGCCTTCACCCGGCTGCGTTCCTCACACATCACGATCACCTGATTGCCCTGCGTAATGAATTCTTTGGGCACAAATTGTTTGATCTCTATCGCTTTTCCGCGCGAGGCAAACCACCGGACGACCTGCTTCCGCCCCCGAACGGTCCCGGCCCAGGGGATCGTCTCAGGTCCGGGCGACTGCCATTCCACATCGTCCGACAGCGACTGGAGGATGGGTGCAAGATCGCCCTGCATCCCGGCCATACGGAGATGAGTATAAATCTGGCGGACAATATGCTCATTGTCCGGCCTGGGTGCCGGACGGGTTTTGATCTTGTCCTTTGAGGCTGCCCAGGCCGCGGTAAAGGTATCGAGCACAGGACCGTGAAACATGTTTTCGGTTTTTCGGCGTAAAACTTCCGGGTCATTCTCCACAGCCTGGGTCTGGTCAGGCTGTGCGTCCGGGGTGGATTGGGCCTCGGCTCGGTCCAGAGTTGCTGCGGCTTTCTTTTTGCGCTGTGAGACCGCCCAGGCCGCGGTAAAGGTATCAAACGCCGGGGAGCTGAACGGCTGCTCAGCCTGTTCCAGCATTGCTTCGAGGTCTTGCTTCTTGGCCATACTATGTCCTTTTGTGATTCGGCCTCATGTGCTCAAAAGAATCTTGTCTACCACGTTTTGCCAGAATCTGTTCAACCGTCGCGAGGTCATGCGGCGTATCCACATCAATAGCCGCTTCGGCAAACGGCATCTCGACCAGACCGACCCCTGCCCTCAGAACGCGGGAAGCCTGGACCAGAGCCGTGGGACGATCGAGCCGACGCAAGAGGAAGCGCAGCAGATTCCCCCATCCAAACATACCCACCAGCCGCCAGGGCCGCTTCCGAAACCGTCCGGCGCGCACCCAAAACCGCACCGCCCGAGCCGCCTGTGGGGTCCGCAGCAGAAAGAGATTCGTTCCGCCCCAGCTCTCACCCGCCAGGGGGAAAAAGGTGCGTCGTGACTCGGGATAACGCGTGCGAAAGAGGGAAGCGGAGACCACTCCAATAACGACATCGGCCTCGACCTGTTGGGCCGCCGTACAGAAATACTCGACCATAACGGGGGTGAGCAGCGCATGGTCAGCCGTTGTCACCAGCACAGGACCCTGTGCCCCGTGCGTCTCGAAGTAATCCAGCACGCTTGCCGCCGGAGAGGATAGACTGGCGTGCAACGTGATATCCCCGGCTTCCGCACCGACCGGCAGGACCGAAGCCTCGTCGCTGCTGACCACAATATTCTGCACCAGCCTGACCGCCCGGAGGCTGTTCAGCACTCGCACAATCATCGGAACGCCGGCAACCGCGAGACAGGCTTTGTGGCTCCGACCCGCGGCGTGGGCCCAGCTATCCCGCGGCCCGCGGCGTCCGGCGAGAACCAGGGCCGTGACAGGAAGCGGGGCACTCTCCTCGGTCTGCGGAGCCGTTGCACTGGTCACGCCGGCATTGTAGACGGCGGAGAGAACGATGCAATTCCTGTTCTGCCGCTTCCCAGACGATAGCTCCCCGCCCTTTCCCCTTGGTCACCACCCAGCTAGACTGCACCGTATTCAGAGGAAGGGAATCTTTTGCGTATTTGGATTGACGCAACGAATCCGAGGAGCGCATTCCGCATCTTCGGTATGACGCTGCTGGAACGACAGCTCCATACGCTGCTCGAGGCCGGCCTGGAACCGGCAGAGGTCTATGTTCAGCTTGCCGCTGAGACGACTCATCTGCCTTCCCTACTGCCCGTTCCCCTTGTGCGTCAACTTCCGCTCCAGTGGGGTCATGTCTCTCGAACGCTGGTGGAATATCGGACCAGCCTACCGCATGACGACCCGTTACTCGCCCTGGAGGCCGACGCGGTTCTTGACAGTCGGCTCCTGCGCCATCTTGCTGAACTGCCTGGTTCCTGGGTAGCACGAGGAGAAATGGGAGCGGAGCAGACTGCCGTCCTGCGTCTGGAAGGAGACGGTCCACCGCTCCATGCAATCGGTGTCTCCGCTTGCTCTCTGCCGGAGCTGGCAAGAAAAATCTTACAGCAAGACGGTGCGCAGGCGTTACGCCTGACCGACGTGCCATCCTATATTCGCAAGCTGCGACGCGACCTGCCCGTCTATCTGTTTCGCATTGTGGACCCGGCCAGCCGGGACCGGGCGGAACGCTTTCTGTTCTGGTCCAACTACAAGGGCTCAACCGACTTCTTTACCAAATATGTCTACCCCCCCTTGGTGTGGCGGGTCGTCCGTCCGCTGGCGCGCTGGCGGGTTCATCCCAACGTGGTTTCGCTCTTTAACGTCGGCCTCACCGTCCTGGCCGTGCCCCTCTTTGCGCAGGGCTATTGGGTAACGGCCTTTACCCTGGCGTATACGATGAGTGTGCTGGATTCCGTCGACGGCAAGCTCGCTCGTTTGACCTTCAGCGCCTCCAGGCTGGGCGATATTCTGGATCACGGCCTGGACATCATCCATCCGCCAGTATGGTATTTTGCCTGGGCGTGGGCACTAGGGGCAGGAGACATCGCCGCCCCGGTGATGCAGCTTGCCGTCTGGATGGCGGTCTTTTATAGCCTGGACCGGATTGTGGCCGGTCTGTTCAGTGCGCGGGTCGGTCAGTCCATTCATGGCTGTACGCCGTTTGATGAACGTCTGCGTACCTATATCTCGCGGCGCAACATCAACGTTCCGTTCTTTATGGTCGGTCTGCTGCTGGGCTTCCCCGTAGCGGCCTTTGTCGTGATCGTCGTGTGGCAGGTCGTCTCCCTCGGCTTACACGCACTGCGCCTGGTGCAGTTCTGGAACGGAAAGGAGAGAGAAAAGGGAGCGGGATAGGTTCTTCTCTGTCTCCATGCTCTATCTCTTCTCGCCATGCGTCTCCTGCTTGCCTTTGCCCGTGCCTATCCCGGCCGGAGTGCCCTCACGCTCGCCTGTCTCATCTTCGCCACCTTTGCGGAAGGCATCAGCTTCTCCAGCCTCTTACCGCTCTTGAGTCTGGCCACCCAGGCACACACGGCCACGCTGTCACCGGACACGGCCCCAACCGCCCTGGAACAGCTCAGCCGCGATACGCTGGCCGCCTTTGGGCTCCAGCCGAGTATCGGCCTGCTGTGCCTGATCATCGTCGCGGGTATGATCCTCAAGGCCGGGTTTGTCCTCCTCGCCCAAAAGCAGGTGGGCTATACGGTCGCCCATGTCGCCACCGACCTGCGGCTCTCCCTGTTGCGCTCCCTCCTGGCCGCCCGCTGGGAATACTATGTCCGTCAGCCAGTGGGCAGCTTTGCCAATGCGTTTGCGACCGAGGCCAGTCGAGCCTCTGAGGCCTATCTGTACGCGGTCACGATCATTGCCTTCAGTATCCAAACCCTCCTCTATGTTGTCCTGGCTGTTTCCGTCTCCTGGCAGGCCACCCTCGCGGCCGCGCTGTTTGGTGTGTTGATCGTCTTTGGATTACACCGTCTGGTGCGACTGGCACGGCGGGCCGGCACCCGCCAAACCGCCCTATTAAAGGGCATGCTCGGACAACTGACCGATGTGCTGTACGCGGTCAAGCCGCTCAAGGCCATGGCGCGCGAGACCCAGGTCGGCCCACTCCTCGAACGCGGGACCCAACGCTTACAACGCGCGCTCCAGCGTGCGGTCTTGAGTAAAGAGGCATTACGCGCTCTGCAGGACCCGCTGCTGATCGCCTGTTTAGTCGGGGGGCTGTATATTGCCTTAACACGCTGGGCGTTGTCTCTTGACGCGGTCATTATGCTCGTTATCCTATTTGGCCGAACCTTGAGCAGCCTGAACAAGGCCCAACGCCAGTACCAACGCATGGCCGTCCAGGAGAGCGCTTACTGGTCTCTGCAAGATACCCTCCGGCAGTCAGAGGCGGCCCGCGAAGTCAACACCGGTACCCACCAACCCCGGCTCAGCCAGGGTATTCGTCTGCAAGAAGTCAGCTTCGCCTATGCCGAGAAACCCATCCTTGAGCGGGCCTCGTGCGCCATTCCGGCAGGAGAAGTGACACTCCTTATTGGCCCTTCAGGAACGGGGAAAACGTCTACGGTGGACCTGATTGCCGGTTTGCTCCAGCCCCGCCGTGGTGGAGTCTATATTGACGGAGTTCCGCTCACCTCAATTGATCTCAAAGCGTGGCGCACGGCCATCGGCTATGTTCCCCAGGAAATGCTGCTGCTCCACGAGAGTATCGTTGCCAATGTGACGCTGGGCGATACGGCGCTGACAGAAGCGGACGTAAAAGCGGCCTTATGTGCAGCCGGAGCGTGGGAGTTTGTGCAAAACCTGCCGGACAGAATGGCGACGCGGGTCGGAGAGCGGGGCGCCCGATTGTCCGGTGGTCAGCGGCAGCGGATTGCCATTGCCCGCGCCCTGGTGCATGCGCCTCAACTCCTCATTTTAGATGAAGCGACCACGGCGCTTGACCCTGAGAGCGAGGCCGCTATTTGCCAGACCGTTCAGCGACTGCGCGGAACAATGACGATTCTGGCGATTTCTCACCAACCGGCCCTGTTGGATATTGCTGACCATGTCTACCGATTAGAGAACGGGCAGCTCAGACCGGTTGACGCGGCCGCTTCGCCTCATTACGTACAGAAAATTGCGTAAGAGGCGGAGCTATCACACCATGGGCGCTTCAGGTTTTTCAACACCACTGCGCAAGAGAATAGTTTCAATGCTGCGGGCAGAGCCGTATGCCAGGCCGGGCACTCGCACCCAACTCGAGCGTGTCGTCCTCGGTGTCCGAGCGGGAGTGACTCCGAGCGAGCAGCCGCCGGTCCGCATCTTTGTCGGAACGGAACCGGACCAGTATCGGGCTGAGCGTATTTTCATCTGGTCGATTGAACAGGTCCGCAATCCGTCACGCGTCTATGAATTATACCTGATGAAAGACCTGGCCGGTTTTGACCGTCGAGGCTGGCTGACGGGCTTTACGAACTACCGCTTTGCCATTCCGCATTTTGCCGGAGGTTACGGTCGCGCTATCTATAACGACACCGATCAAATTTATTTAGCCGATCCAGGCGATCTGTTCGACACCGCTCTGGGCAACTGCGGTTTTCTGTCCATTCACGATCACGATACCTCAGTGATGTTGATCGATTGTGAGCGGATGGCCTCGGTCTGGACGCTGGAGGCTGCCCAAAAGCGGCGGCGCAAGCAGCTAGAGGCTGAGGCACGCGCTGTTCCCGGCCTCTGGGGTCAGCTTGACCCACACTGGAACGCACGGGACGATGAGTATGACCCGGAACGTTCCAAGCTGCTGCACTACACGACGATTCATGCCCAGCCCTGGCAGCCATTTCCCCAGCGCTTCGCCTACCAACACAATCCCGTCGGGCATGTCTGGTTTGACCTGGAGCAGACCGCGAACGAAGCAGGCTACCAGGTGTTTCAGACCCAGCGGCCAAGTGCTCAATACTTGGCGTTGTGCGCTCACATACGGGACGCTTCGACCCAACCGGCCCCGTCGGCCTGCTCGCTACAAGCAACCCGGAATGGTCAGAGCAGCGA
>LXNJ01001904.1_pt1 | contig 11909 bp, 11 predicted proteins | sample 809081 | NCBI WGS metagenome assembly LXNJ01 (sample SAMN04870510, study PRJNA318959) | sponge metagenome | biome: sponge; feature: marine sponge reef; material: water | host: Petrosia ficiformis | place: Greece: Milos, Mediterranean Sea | collected 2013-05-29 | depth 5-7 m
CCGCTCGACGACTTCCGACCAGGCATAGATCGTATCCCCGGCGAACACCGGATTGACATGCCGGCCGCCGTTGATCGCGGCGATTCGGAAGGCGCTGGCGAGGCCGTTGAAGCTGAGTGCGCGGGCGAGGCTGATGACATGGCCGCCATAGACCAGCCGCCGGCCGAACCGGCCCCGGCCCTCGGTATGCTGGTTGAAATGCACTTTCGCGGTGTTCTGGTAGAGCCGGGTCGCGGTGGCGTGCTCGGATTCCTCGATCGTCATGCCGTCGACATGGTCGATCTTCTCGCCCGGCGCATAATCGCCCCAGCGCCAGGCTTCGCCGGAAAGGGCGTCGTCCCAGCCGTCCGGGTCGAACGCGGCGGGCGCCGCGAGCCTGCCCGCCGCGACCGATCCGGGCAGGTCCGGCACGGCCGGCTCGGGCGCCGGCGCGCCCGTATCCCGCTTGCGCACCATGACCCAGCGGACATAGCTCAGCACCGTTGCGCCGCTCTGGTTCTCGCCGACGGTGCGGACATAGACGATGCCGGTCTTGCCGTTGGCGTTCTCGCGCAGGCCAATCACCTCGGAGCGGGCCGACAGGCTGTCGCCGGGATAGACCGGCGCGCCGAAGACGCAATCGGCGTAGCCCAGGTTGGCGACGGCGTTCAGCGAGACATCCGGCACCGTCTTGCCGAACACCGTGTGGAACACCAGCAGATCGTCGAGCGGCGCGCGTTCGTAGCCGACCGCCTGCGCGAACGCATCCGATGATTGCACGGCGAAGCGGCTGCCGGTGAGCGCGGTATAGAGTGCGGCGTCGCCCCCGGTCAGCGTGCGCGGCGTGGCGTGGCAGATGCCCTGCCCGACGCGGAAGTCCTCGAAGAAGTTGCCGGGGTTGGTCTTGGTCATGGGTCTGATTTGCACCTGTCGGAGTTCAAGCCGAAAATCGGCGGAATCGCGCAGCCAACGCAATCCGTCATATCGACCGTAGCCCCGGATTCAATCCGGCGCGAAGCGAAGAAATCCTTCCGGCGCGGCGCAAGGCCCCGAGCACAGTGCCGAAATGATTTCCACTCACTCCGTTCGGTCGAAATGACGGCACGGGAAGGGGCGTAGGCCCTCAGCTGCCGGGGCGGGCGATATGGAAGCGCAGGAAGGCCTTGGCCTGCGGCGTATCCCATTCGGCGGGGCCGAGCAGATAGCCGACGATCCGGTGCCTGCGGTCGAGCAGGAAGGTCGCCGGCAGGCCGCTGACGCCGAGGTGCCGGGCGGTCTTCCAGCGCGAATCGAGCAGGATCGGCAGGTGCTTGTAGCCCTGCTCCTCCCAGAACGGCCCGACCGCCGCCATGCCCTTGCGGTCGAGCGAGACGGTGAGGACCGCGAAGCCCGGCCCGCCGAGCGCCGCCTGAAGCCGGTCCAGCGTCGGCATCTCGTGGATGCAGGGGGCACACCAGGTCGCCCAGAAATTGACCAGCAGCACCTTGCTCTTGTACCGGTCCAGCGTGACGGGTTTTCCTTCCGCATCCGCAAACGGCCCGAATTGCACCGCCCGCGGCTCCTTCAGGAAAACGAACGGCCGGGCGGTGCCGCTGAAGGCGGGCGGTTCGGAGGGCGATTCGGCGGCGCGCTTCGGTCCGGGCGCCGCATCGGCGGCCTGCGGCGGCGCCGCGAAGAAGAGCGCCAGCATGCCGGCGGCCAGCAGCCCGAAAATCCGTTCCGTTGTCCCGTTCCGCTTCACGCCTAACTCCCGCCCATGTCCGAACCGAAGACCAACACCCTGTGGGGCGGCCGCTTCGCCGCCGGACCCGACGCCCTGATGGAGGCGATCAACGCGTCCATCGGCTTCGACCGGCGCCTCTATGCCTGCGATATTGCCGGGTCGAAGGCCCATGCGGCGATGCTCGCCGATTGCGGCATCATATCGGAAGAAGATGCAGCGGCAATCGGGCAGGGGCTCGACACGATCCTTCAAGAGATCGAGAGCGGCAGCTTCGAATTCAGCGCGGCGCTGGAAGACATCCACATGAATGTCGAGGCGCGGCTCGCCGAACTGATCGGCGCCGCCGCCGGCCGGCTGCATACGGCGCGCTCGCGCAACGATCAGGTGGCGACGGACCTGCGCCTCTGGGTGCGCGGCGCCATCGACGGCCTGGACGCCGACCTGACGGACCTGCAATCGGCCCTGATCGACAAGGCCGAGGCCCATGCCGATACGGTCATGCCGGGCTTCACCCATCTGCAATCGGCCCAGCCCGTGACCTTCGGGCACCACATGCTGGCCTATGTCGCCATGGTCGGGCGAGACCGGGCGCGGTTCTCCGATGCGCGGGGGCGGGTCAACGAATCGCCTTTGGGCGCCGCGGCGCTGGCCGGCACCTCGTTTCCGATCGACCGCGCGCAGACCGCCGCCGCGCTCGGCTTCGACCGGCCGATGGCCAATTCGCTCGACGCGGTCTCGGCGCGCGACTTCGCGCTGGAGTTCCTCGCCGCCTGCGCGATCTGCGCCACCCACCTGTCGCGCCTGGCCGAGGAGATCGTCGTCTGGTCGAGCGCGCAGTTCGGCTTCGTCGCGCTGTCCGACAGCTTCTCCACCGGCAGTTCGATCATGCCGCAGAAGCGCAATCCGGACGCCGCGGAGCTGGTGCGCGCCAAGGCCGGCCGGATCGTCGGCGCGCTGACCGGGCTGGCGGTTGTCATGAAGGGCCTGCCGCTCGCCTATTCCAAGGACATGCAGGAGGACAAGGAGCCGGTGTTCGACGCCGCCGACAGCCTTGCCGTCTGCATCCGGGCGATGACCGGCATGATCCGGGAGATGACGGTGAACGGGGACAGGCTGCATGCCGCCGCCAGCGCCGGATTCGCGACCGCGACCGATCTCGCGGACTGGCTGGTGCAGGAGCTCGGCATGCCGTTCCGCGACGCCCATCGCGTCACCGGCGCGCTGGTGAAACTGGCCGAAGCGCGCGGCGTCGGCCTCGACGGCCTGACCCTCGACGAGATGCAGGGCGTCGAGCCGCGGGTGACGGGGGCTGTTTTCGACGTGCTGACGGTGCAATATTCCGTCGCCAGCCGGACGTCGTCCGGCGGCACCGCGCCGGACAATGTCCGGGCGGCGGCAGTTGCCGCGCGCGCGGCTCTGGCCGGGCGCGGCAGCCTGTGACGGGAGACAGCCGCATGGTCCGGGTCTTGACGATAGTGCTGGCCGCCGGCGCCCTCGGCTTCGCTCTGGCGGCGTGCGGCAAGAAAGACGATCCGCGGGCCGACACCGGGGTCGACCGCTATCCGGCGGGATACCCTGCGGGCGCGCCCGCCGGCCGGGCGACGATATTCCGGAAACCCGGCCCGGAATAGAGATAGAGCAGCCGTCCGGCAGACCTGCCGACCGCCGACGCCGTCCCCGCCCGGCGCTGTCCACCGAGGCTCCGCCGGGCGCCAAATGCGGATTTCACCCGATGACCGATCGAGTCCCGTCGCCCGATTTCACCTATGCCGGCGCAACCCTCTGCGCCGAAGCCTTGCCGCTGTCCGGTATCGCGGCGGACGTCGGCACGCCCTTCTACTGCTATGCGCTGGCCGGCCTCACCCGCAACTACCGGGCGCTGGAGGCGGCGCTCGCCGGGCTGCCCGCCACGATCTGCTACGCCCTGAAGGCCAACTCCAACCAGGCGGTCGTTGCGGCGTTCGCCGGGCTGGGCGCCGGCGCCGATGTCGTGTCGGGCGGCGAACTGCGCCGGGCGCTTGCCGCGGGCGTTCCGGCCGACCGGATCGTGTTTTCCGGCGTCGGCAAGACGCAGGAGGAAATCGCCCTGGCGCTTCGCTCCGGCATCCTTCAGCTCAATGCCGAATCGGAAGCGGAACTCGACCTGATCTCCGCCGTCGCCGCCGGGGCCGGGGTCACGGCGCGGGTCTCCCTGCGCATCAATCCCGATGTCGACGCCCGGACCCACGACAAGATCTCGACCGGCCGCAAGCAGGACAAGTTCGGCATCGCGATCGACCGGACGCTGCCGGCCTACGCCCGGGCCGCGGAATTGCCGAACCTGGCGCCGGCCGGCCTCGCCATGCATATCGGCTCGCAACTGCTGAGCCTCGCGCCCTACCGGGCGGCATTCGGCCGCCTGGCCGAACAGGTCCGCGCCCTGCGCGCGGCCGGGCATGCCGTCCATTGCCTCGATCTCGGCGGCGGCGTCGGCATCACCTACCGGGACGAGGCGCCGCCGCGCTTCGGGGACTATGCCGCGGTGGTGCGCGAGACGGTCGGCGGCCTGGGATGCGATCTGATGTTCGAGCCTGGCCGGTCGATGATCGGCAATGCCGGTGTCCTGGTGGCGCGGGTTCTCTACATTAAGGACGGCGGTGTCCGTCCGGTCGCGGTGGTCGATGCCGCGATGAACGATCTTGCCCGCCCGGCAATGTATGGCGCCTATCATGCGATCGTACCGGTGACGCAGCCTCAAAATAGCCCAGATTGTGTGGAAACGGATGTCGTCGGGCCGATCTGCGAAAGCGGCGACACCTTCGCCGTTGCCCGCAGCCTGCCGCCGCTGGCGCCCGGAGATCTGGTGGCGTTCGGGTCGGCGGGGGCGTATGGTTCGGTCATGTCGTCGGCCTACAACAGCCGTCCGCCGGCGCCGGAAGTTCTGGTGAGCGGCGAGCGGTGCGCTGTGGTACGTGCGCGGCAAACGGTCGACGACCTGATCCGGCAGGAGGCGGTGCCGGATTGGCTGGAGCCGCCGGCGCCAATCGGCAGCTCCGCGTGAAGGAGCCTGACGGAGCCTGAAGGAGGCGGTATGGGCGCTTCGGACAAGGGCTGGAAGAGACCGGCCGGGAACGCGGAACGCGAACCCGGCTACGGGTTCCGGATCGCGCTGTCCTGGCTGGCGCTTGCCTGGGAGCGGCTGTGGCCGCGCTTCTGGCCGGCCGCCGCCGCCGCCTTCCTGTTCGTCGCCTGTGTCCTGCTCGATATCCTGCCCTTGCTGCCCGGCTGGCTTCACGTCGCCGTCCTCGCCGCTTTCGGCCTGGGTTTCTGTTTGGCCCTGGCCCACGGATTTCGCCGCCTGCGCCTGCCCGGCGCCTGGGCCGCCCGGCGGCGGCTGGAACGCACCAGCGGCCTGGCGCACCGGCCGCTCACGACGACCCGGGACCGCCTTGCCGTCGGATCCGGCGATGCGTTCTCCGAGGCGCTCTGGCGGCGCCATCGCGAGCGCGCGCGCGCGGCGCTCGAGCATCTGCGGGTCGGGCCGCCGCGGCCGCGGGTCGCCCGGCGCGATCCGTTCGCCCTGCGCGGCCTCGCCGTCATTCTGCTGGCGCTCGGCCTGATTGCCGGCTGGAACGATCCGGCCGATCGATTCGCTCGGGCGTTCCTGCCGGATTTCGAGGGCGGTGTCGCCGCCCCGGTGACGGTCGAAGCCTGGTTCACGCCGCCCGGTTATACGGGCCGGCAGCCGCGCATGATCACGCGGTCGCACGACGGCAAGCCCATCGTCGTCCCCATGCATTCAAAGCTGCTGCTGCAGTTCCGCGGCGGAAAGGGCCGGCCGGCCATGACGCTGGGCCGCCAGCGCGTCGCCCTGCAGGCGCTCGACCGGGCCGGCTGGCAGGGCGAGATGCTCCTGGAGGAGAGCGGCGACCTGGTCATCCGCCAGCGCGCGCGCAACGCCGTGCAATGGAAGATTTCGGTGACTCCCGATCTGCCGCCGACCGTGGCATGGGCCGAGGATCCCGAAGTCACCCGGCGTCAGAATATCCGTCTGGATTACGAGGCCGGAGACGACCACGGCGTCAGCAAGGTCCGCGTCTATATCGCCCGGGCCGGCGATACGGACGTCGTCGCGATCGAAGCGCCGGTCGCCGGCGGCAGGAAGGTTGCCGGACGGCTGTACAAGGACCTGACGCCCCATCGCTGGGCCGGCCTCGACGTGTCCATGCTGTTCGAGACCGAAGACGATCTCGGCCAGCGCGGGCGCAGCAAATTCAGGGACATGACCCTGCCGGAGCGGATTTTCCGCCATCCCGTGGCCCGGGCCATCGTCGCCCAGCGCAAGATCCTGACGCTCGAGCCGGAGAAACTCGACCAGGTCGTTATGGTCCTGGGCCATATCGCCGACCAGCGCAGCGCGTTCAACAACGATCCCGTGGTCTATCTGGCGCTGCGCGCCGCGCAGAGCCGGCTGATCCTCGGTTCGCGGCATGACGGCCGCGACGACACGTCGATCGAGCGGAGCCGCGCCGCCGCGATCCGGTCGGTCCAGGCGATCCTGTGGGAGACCGCGCTGCGCATCGACAAGGGCGAGACCGTAGCGTCCGAGCGGGAACTGGCGCGCATTCACGAAAAGCTGATGGAACTGCTGTCGCGGCGGGACATAAAGGACGAGGAACTGAAGCGGCTGCTCGACGAGTTGCGCCGCTCGATGAAGGAGTACATGGACGCCCTGCGCCGCGAAACGGAACGCAATCAGGGACAGTTCAGCCAGCAATTTCCCGTCGACCCGGATCGCCGTCTCACCGAGCAGGACGTCAAGCGGATGCTCGAATCTATGCGGGACATGCTGCGCGACGGCGACAAGGACGCCTTGCGCCGGATGCTCTCGCAGCTGCGCGAGATGATGCAGAACCTGCGCACCGGGCAGCAGGGCCGGCAGCACGCCGACCCCAACAATCCGGCGCGGCAGATGTTGCGGGACCTCAACAACCTGATTCGCCGGCAGCAGCAGTTGATGGACGAGAGTTTCCGCCGCGGACAGCAGGGCCGGAACGGCGGTGAGCGCGAGCGCGAGTCCGACCGCGACGCGGCCCGCCGCCAGGGCGAATTGCGCAGGCAGCTGGGCGACCTGATGCGCCGGCTGGGCGAGATGACCGGCAAGGTGCCGGAGAATTTCGGCAAGGCGGAAGGCGAAATGCGCCGGGCGGAGCGCGACCTGGGGCGCGGCCGGCCGGGCCGGGCGGTCGGCCCGCAGGGCCGGGCGTTGCGCGAACTTTCGCGCGGCATGAGCCAGGCGATGCGCCGTCTCGGCCGGCAATTCGGCTTCGGACCGGGCCGGGGCCAACGCTACAGGGGGGAACGGAACCGGCGGTACGGCCCCGACCGCGACCCGCTGGGCCGCCGCATGGACGGGGTGGGATCGTACGATCAGAACGATGTCAAGGTGCCCACGGAGGCCGAGCGCAAGCAGGCCAGCGAAATCCTGCGCGAACTGCGCAAGCGGTCCGGCGAAAGCGGGCGGCCGAAGCTGGAACGCGACTATATCGAGCGATTGCTGAAGCGGTTCTGAGGCGCGGGCCGGGACCGGCGCGGCCACGGCGGTCGGCAGTCCGGGCTAGTCTTTCGGGACGGCCTGCCGGAAGTATCTGTATGGCGTTACCGAAATGCCGAGCGATTCGTAATGCCGCGCCGTTTCCGGCCACCGGGAAACGATAATGCTGCGAAACTGGTAGCTGCCGAGCAGGACCACGGCGATGACTGCGAGCAACAGGAGCGCGAACAACCGCCCCGGCCGCCGCCTGTGCAACCGTGCCGCGGGAACGCGCCGCACGGGCGGCGCACGTTCCCGGTCCTCCGGGCCGCCGGCGGTATCCTGTTCTTTTTTCCCGGCGTCTCCGGCGTCGGAGTCCGGTGCCGCAAAGGTGTGCACCGCCGGTTTGCCGGGATCCTGCCGCCATTCATGGCTGCACGCGCCGCACCGCACCGTGCGGCCGGCCGATCCCAGGGCCGCCGGATCGACCAGGAACCGCGTCGAACAATTCGGGCAGCTGAGTATCATTGCCGGGGTTTCGGTTCGCCGCTTTTGTCCATCCCGGTTGACCGGATTGCGCCGCCGCTGATAGGCGTCGTGGCAGCGCCGGTAACATGGGTTTCGGGTGACGGTATGGAAGGCGGGCTTTGCCGTAGCAGGACCGGCGGGTCAAGCGCCAAGCCGCCCGCAGGGGCGGTTCCGCGGCCGGGCCGGCGGGCGAACGGGCCGGGAGACTGAAGGGCATTTCGTTGAGAACCGATCTTTTCGATGGCGAGAAACCGGTCGTGCGGTTCGACCAGGTGGGCATGCGCTACGGCGGCGGGGACGAAGTGCTCCGCGATATCGCCTTCAGCCTCGAACCCGGCAGCTTCCATTTCCTGACCGGCGAAAGCGGGGCCGGCAAATCCACCCTGATGCGCCTGATCTACCTGTCCCTGCGGCCGACCCGCGGTCTGGTGCATCTGTTCGGCCGCGATATCGCGACCCTGCCGCGCGACAAGGTCCCCGCCATGCGCCGGCGCATCGGGGTTGTCTATCAGGATTTCCAGCTGCTCGATCATCTGACGGCCATCGACAACGTTGCCCTGCCGCTGCGTGTCGCCGGTGCGCGCGGCCCGGATGTCAGGAAGCATGTCTCCGAATTGCTCCGATGGGTCGGCCTCGGCGAACGGCTGGGCGCGAAACCGCCGACGCTTTCCGGCGGCGAGCAGCAGCGCGTCGCCATCGCGCGGGCGGTGATCAACCAGCCCGACCTGCTGCTCGCCGACGAACCGACCGGGAATGTGGACGACAACATCGGCGTCCGCCTGATCCAGTTGTTCGAGGAGTTGAACCGGTTGGGCACGACGGTCATCATCGCCACCCATAATTTCGGGCTGGTCGACCGGTTCCGGTATCCCAGGCTGGATCTGGAAGACGGCGCCCTGAGGATATTCCGGGGCTAGAGGCCGCTGTGCTGATCCGCCGCCAGACCGATATCCCCTTCGACCAGGATCCTGCCGGCAGGCTCTTGCCATGGATCGTGGCGATCATGATTTACCTGTCCGGGGTCGCCATCGCAGGCGTGATCGCCCTGAACGGACTGGTGTCCACCTGGTCGTCGGGCCTGAGCGGCGCGCTGACCATCCAGATACCGGCCGGGCCGGCCTCGCCGAAGGCGCAACAGCAGGCCGGCGCCGTGCTCGCCCTGGTGCGGAAAACGCCCGGCGTCGAGCGGGCACGGCGCCTGCCGCGGCAGGAAATACTCCGCCTCCTGCGCCCCTGGCTGGGCGAGGACGCGGGCGCCGGCGATCTGCCGTTGCCGATCCTGATCGAAGTGCATGCGGCGCCGGGCGCCGTCATCGACACCGCGGCCCTGTCGGCGAAGGTGGCCGCGGCGGCGCCCGGCGCGGTTTCGGAAAACCACGCCCGCTCGGTCGGACCGCTGATCGGCCTCGCCCGGTCGATCTGGCTGGTCGCACTGCTCGTCGTTGCCCTTATCGGGCTGGCGACGATCATCACCGTCGTCTTCGCGACGCGCACCGGGCTGCGCATCCACCGGCGGGTAATCGGCCTGCTGCACCTGATCGGCGCGCATGACCGCTATATCGCGCGCCAGTTCGAACGCCAGGCGCTGTGGCTCAGCCTGCAGGGCGCGATCGTCGGCATCGCCTTTGCCATCGGCACGGTCTTCGGGGTCGCCGACCTGGCCGGCAAGATCGAGCTGGAACCGGCGACCGGCGCCATCTTCACGCCGGTGCAGTGGGCCATTTTCGCCTGCGTGCCGGTCGTGGCGGCGCTGGTTGCGCTGCTGACCGCCCGGATTACCGTGCTGCGGACGCTCCGGCGCATGACGTGAAGCGATGAACCGGCACGCCATGACACCCGTGGACCGGAGCCGGGCGTTTCCGCACAAACGGCGAAAGCGGCGGCGCGCGCTCCGCTGGTTCGTCGCAATTTGCGCGCTGGCGGCGCTGCTCTGGCTCGCCGGGCTGGCCTGGTTCGGCTTCACCATGCCGCAAACGCAGGCCGACGGCCGGACGAAGACGGACGCCATCGTCGTCCTGACCGGGGGCTCGGGGCGGCTGGCCGAAGGCATCCGGCTGCTCGCAGCCGGTGCGGCGCCGATTCTGTTCGTATCCGGCGTCGATCCGAGAGTCGGCAAACGAGCGGTGCTGCGCGGCGCCGGCGGCGCGCCGGAAGACGTGCAGGACCGGATCGTGCTCGGCTTCCGGGCCGAGCATACGCAAGGCAATGCGGACGAGACCGCCCTGTGGGTGCGTGCGCAAAAGCTGAAGTCGCTGCGCCTGGTGACGGCCAACTACCATATGCGGCGCAGCCTGCTCGAACTGCGCAGCGCCCTGCCGGGCTCCCGCATTATCGCGCACCCCGTTTTCCCTCCGGCGGTGTCGCGCGGGCAATGGTGGCGCAGCGTCCGCGGAGTCGCCATCGTCAGCGCCGAATTCTACAAGTTCGCGGCCGCCCTGATCCGCGTGAGCCTGGCGCCGGCAGGACCGGCCGGGCCAGACTCATGATCCTGGTTCGATCGGCGGTATTTTCGATCGGCTTGTGGCTTGTCACTCTGGCGGCGGGCCTGGCGGGCCTGCCCCTTCTGGCAGTGCCCCGGCAGGCCGTGTTCGCCCTGGCGACCGTCTGGGCCCGTGCGGTCCTGTGGCTGCTGCGCGTCGTGGCGGGCATCCGGCACAGGGTCGTCGGAAGCGTGCTGCCCGACCGGCATGCCCACTATATTTTTGCCGTAAAACATCAATCGGCATGGGAAACCATCGCCTTCCTCACGATAGCGCCGGCCTTTGCCGCCGTGGTCAAGGAAGAGTTGAGGCGGATCCCGGTCTACGGCTGGTTCCTGGACCGCGCCGGCATGGTGTCGATCCGGCGTTCGGCGCGCGGCGCGGCCCTGAAGCGGATGCTGCGCAGCGCCCGGCGGCTGGTCGACAGCGGGCGGCACCTGCTGATCATGCCGGAAGGCACCCGAATGCCACCGGGCCGCACCGGGCGCTATCATCCGGGCGTTTACGCGCTGTACAAGTATCTCGACATGCCGGTCGTCCCGGTCGCTCACAATGCCGGACTGTTCTGGCCGCGGAACGGATTTCTCAAACGGCCGGGGACCATCACGATCGAGTTCCTCGAACCGATCGCGCCCGGCCATGACAGGGAAACCTTCATGGCAACGCTGGAAGACCGGATCGAGACGGCGGCGCGGCGCCTCTACGAGGACGGCCGGGCCCAACGGCCGCCTGACTAGCCCGGACTTAGCGCCCGCTCTGTTGCAGCACGTTGTTGCGCATGCGCTTGAGCAGGGAGAGCAGGGTCCGCCGTTCCTCGGCGGAAAAGCCGTCCATCGTCGATTCGACGATGCGGAGAACGGCGGGAAAGGCCTCCTCGACCTTGCGGCGTCCGGCCGCGGTGATGCAGACCAGCACATTGCGCCGGTCGTGCGCAGGCGTCCTGCGTTCGACCAGGCCGTTCTGCGCCATCTGGTCGATGATCCGGCTGAGGTTGGAGCGGTCGATCGCCAGCTTGCCCGAGAGATAGCTGATATTGTGGCCGTCGCTTTCCTGAAGCACGGCCAGGACCCGCCAGAACATGACCGGGATGCCGAACGGGCGCAGGGCATGGTTGAGCGCCGCGAGGTTCCCGGACTGGATGGTGTAGATGTAGTAGGTCGGAAAATCGGTAACCGAAAAACGTACGCTCATCAGATCATCGGGCAAAGGTCAGGCCACTCCCTGCATGCCGCCGCGCCGCCGCAATTTTGCGGGTGGCATCCGGGCGGGCGGCTTGATACACCGATATGTGAAATATGGTTGTAAATTCACTTAATCAACTGTCTTCCAGGAGAGAACATGCGCATCGTCATGCTGGGTACGGCGGCTGCCGCGCCCGATCCGGACCGTAACCATTCGGCCATCCTGATCACCGTCCGCGGCCGGCACTACATGTTCGATTGCGGCCACGGCGCGACGCACCAGCTGATCCGCAGCAACGTCAATCCCGGCCATGTCGATACGGTGTTCCTGTCGCATCTGCATTACGATCATGTCGCCGACTTTGCCTTCTTCGTGCTGACCAGCTGGATCACGAATCGGGAGAACGCGCCCGTGGTGGTCGGCCCGCCCGGAACGCGCGGCTTCGTCGAGCACCAGTTCGCCGGCGGCGCGTTCGCCAAGGACATCGAGGCGCGGGCGGCCTACA
>LXNJ01001905.1_pt1 | contig 11903 bp, 9 predicted proteins | sample 809081 | NCBI WGS metagenome assembly LXNJ01 (sample SAMN04870510, study PRJNA318959) | sponge metagenome | biome: sponge; feature: marine sponge reef; material: water | host: Petrosia ficiformis | place: Greece: Milos, Mediterranean Sea | collected 2013-05-29 | depth 5-7 m
GTCATAATCAGCACAAATTTAATATCTACTATCTTGAAAATTATACACTACAAAGTATGGTTTTGCAAGGAAAAGAACGGAATATTGAGTAGTTTAATATAGGGAAGGAGATAGGGGTCGTGGGGCATGTAATATACTCGCCCCACTAAGATATTCGGAATAAGTGTGAACTACCATGCAACCCAACCGCCATCAACAGCGATGGTTTGTCCAGTGACCCAATTTGCTGCGTCCGAAGCTAAGAATAGTACAGCACCAACAACTTCGTCTACTTCACCAACGCGTCCCATAGGAATACGGCGGACGACATCCTCGTAGAATTCCTTCCGCTGCAGCAGAACATCTGCAAGTGGTGTGCGCGTGAATGCGGGAGCGACAGCGTTGACGGTAACATTATGCGGTGCCCATTCCACGGCGAGTCCTTTCGTTAATAAAACAACCCCACCCTTGCTACCGGAATAAGCAGTCCGTAACGGTCCGCCAACTAAACCCATGGTAGAGGAGATATTGATAATTTTACCGCTCTCCCGCTCAATCATCGGTTTGACAAGTGTTTGCGTTAGGAAAAAGAGACCTTTAAGATTAAGATCGTAGATTGCATCCCAATCCTCTTCAGTGAGTTCCAATGCGGGTTTTGGGCGATTTGTTCCGGCATTATTGACAAGGACATCAACTCTTCCCCACACGTCAATAGCAGCTTGTGCACCTTCCGCAACAGACTTCATGTCGCTTACATCAAACACAACCGGTTCTGCTTCACCGCCATTTGCGCGAATTTCTTCCGCGACTTCATCAAGATCGGAGCGAGTTCGACTGTTCAAGATAACCTTTGCTCCCATTTGCGAGGCGGCGAGGGCTATGCCTCTGCCGATACCTTTACCGGAACCTGTAATTAACATAACCTTATCATTCAATTCAAATCCTGGAAATGCCATAAAATCCTCCATTTGTCTAAGACTATTCGGTTTTTTCCGAAAACAGAATCTGTTTATCTACTTGCTAATTTCAGCGTATTTTCCAGCAGCATTGCGCGTGTTAGCGGCCCAACACCGCCTGGGACAGGGGTAATAAACCCAGCTACCTCTTTTACTTCATCAAATTTGACATCACCGACAAGACGATTATCAACGGAGTTGATACCAACATCAATGACAGTTGCCCCCGGTTTGACCATATCCGCTGTAATAAATTCAGGTTTTCCAATTGCAGCAACAAGAATATCCGCTTCTTTTGTCACCTCTGCAAGATTTTTGGTGCGTGAATGGCAGTATGTGACGGTAGCGTTCCGGTTGAGAAGCATCACGCCGACAGGTTTTCCAACGAGATGGCTTCTACCTACACAGACCGCTTGTTTACCTTCAATTGGTTCTTCAGTAAATTCAATAAGTTTGATGATTCCTGTTGGCGTGCAGGGTGTAACTCCTTCCCGATTGATAAATAGATTACCTAAATTGAAAGGTGTTAATCCATCTACATCCTTATCAGGCACGATTGCATCTATGACTACTTGTTCGTCAATTGTATCTGGCAGTGGCATTTGCACTAAAATACCGTGGACATCTTCGCGAGTGTTTAATTCTACAACTTTTTGAATAAGTGTCTGCTGAGTTATCTCGGAGGAGAGTCGGTGGACTTCTGAGTGGAAATGTACTTTTTCACAATCGCGTTGTTTGTGTTTGATATATATGGTAGATGCGGGATCATCACCAACTTGGATGACAGCGAGTCCTGGCGTAAATTTTAGTTTTTTTAGTTTTTTTCGAATTTGGCTACGGATGCGCTGAGCGAGGCGAGTGCCGTTAAGAATTTCGGCTGACAAATGCCTTTTCCTCCCAGTTTACGAGTGCTTGAAAGAATTTAATAGAACGCATTTACAAGTCCGTTGTCTAATCTTAAGTTCGGTATAAATTTATTTTAACAGATAGCTTCGTTTTTGTCTATAGAATTAATGATATTTCCGTTTATGATGGTAGAGTAACTGTGTTTATCCCGTAGAAAAACCATCCAAAACTAAAACCACCTAATAAATTCATCTTTTTTACGAATTTTGACAATCGTGCAACCTTTTCTCATCTAAATCGCGTCACTAACAATCAAATTTTACTTTTATTCGGGGACTCTGATGGAAAAAGATGATGTTCAACTAATTGATAGTATCTTGTCTGGCGATGAAGCTGCTTTCACGACTTTAGTAAAAAAATACCAAAAGAGCGTTCACGCCTTAGTATGGGGAAAAATAGGGGATTTCCAAATTGCAGAAGAAATTACCCAAGATACTTTCCTCCAAGTACACAGGAAACTCTCCACACTAAAGAAACCGAGCCAGTTTGCTGGATGGCTTTATGTAATTGCTAATAGGCTTTGCACAGCATGGCTTCGAAAACAGAAACCGAAGATTCAATCGCTTGAAGCAACCAGTGGAATAACATTAGAAAGATATGCTTATGGGCAGTATCTCTCGGAACAACGTGAGGAAGCGGCAACTGAATACCGCCGAGAACTGGTCAGAAGACTGTTGGAAAAACTGCCGGAAAGCGAACGTACAGTGATGATACTTCACTACCTCGGAGAGATGAAGTGTGAAGCAATTAGCAGGTTTTTAGGTGTGTCAGTGAATACAATTAAGAGTCGTCTTAGCCGCGCCCGAAGACGTTTAAAGACGGAGGTTCCCATGATTCGTAAAACATTTGGTAGTGTCCAACTACCTGCAAACTTTACTGAGAATATAGCGAAGCAAATTGCTACCACTAAACCAGTTCCTGCTTCAGTTGGAAAACCTTTGCTGCCGTGGGCAGCTTTGAGTTCAACCGTTGTTTTGCTCATTCTGATGCTCGGTGCAAGTGATCGTTATCTCACCCGTTTTCAGAAGCCTTATAATTTAGAAGCACAGTCAGAAACCGCTGTTGAAGTCGTTGATGCACCAGTTGTTGATGTTCTGTCAATATTTGATGTGCGACATCAGGTTGCAGGAGCTGCTATTTCCAGCGAAGGGCCCAAGAATAATCAAAAGGGTACCAATGCTGTTTTATTTGCAGAAGTCCAAGAGGATTCTGCAACCTCTAACAAATTAACACAGAAATGGACTCAAGCGAGTGGTCCACAAGGCGGTAAAGTACATGAAATATTTCTTACATCTGAAGGAAAATATTATGCTGTGTCCCCTACAGGTATCTATCAATTGACAGCGGATGCGGCTCAGTGGACGTTAATCAACAACACCGTGCCGACTGGTGGAATGCGGATGCCTATGGCAGAGGCAAACGGTATACTCTATATTGTCTCAACGGATGAAGTATATGCTTCAACTGATGATGGTGTGACGTGGCATACCCTCGGTCCACGCCCAAAAGGACAAGCTATCGGATTAGTAATTACAGATGACGTGTTTTACTTTGCTATCAAAAATGGGATTTTTCATTCAACTGATGTTGGTAAACAGTGGTTTCCTTTAAACGATGGCTTGAACGACAGAACAATTTCAGCAATAACTTCAATTGGAAACACAGTATTTGCTGGAACAGACCGAGGGCTTTTTCGCCTCAGTGCGGGTGCCTGGGAAAGATTATCAATAGATCCATCAAATAAAATCACCTCAATGGAAGTCTTTGAAAACAATTTGTATGTTGGCACAAAATCCGATTATCCATCTAAGGAATCAGAAACATATTTGGTAAAATCTGTTGAATTAATGACTGGCTACAATTATCTGTGGGGAGTTTTCTATTCTCCTGATTTAGGAGATTCATGGATAGAAATAACACCAAAAGACAGGTTTAGCAAAATTGGTTTAGCTAATATTAAGGTTTTGGCTGCAGATAATACGCTGCTTGTATTAGGAAATAATTTTGGACTCCGATCCAAAAATGGAGGGCAGACTTGGCAGGTCTTCAGAGAGGCGCCAGAGTCGTACACATTAAGTTCCCACCCTGTTGTTGCAGTAAATGAAAATACTTTTTACAAAGTAAAAGGTGCTGGTATCTATCGAACGATTAATGGCGGAGAATCTTGGCATCTCTTTATGAAAGGAATGCCAGGCACCACGAGACGGAATTTAGTTACGTATAAAAATCAACTCTACAGCTACTCCAATGAGGATATTCTTAAATCAACCGACGGTGGCGAATCGTGGAACCTAATTCATGTTGATTCAAGTGCGGACACACTTGGCAATAACAAAAGAAGCGGTACGAGTGACATTTTTGCTCATTTTGGTCAGAAGTTAGCAATTGCAAGTGACACCTTCTTTGCACTCGTGCCAGAAAAGAGTGGTATGCGTGTTGCGCGATTATTTGCCAATGAGAATAAACTTATGTTTGTTGAAGGAATTCCCCCTTTTACTGGGGATATCAATGTTAATGTCCCAGATGATAGAGATGAAAAAAAAGAAAATGCAAAAGACAGACCGCTGAATATTAGAGAAGATTTGTCTCCTACACCTAAAGAGAATGTTCAGAGTTTAGAACAGTTAAAGGATCAAATACAGAGTTTGGATGAGTATTCTCGTGCCTTAGATGATTACGTTAACCTTATTGAAAAAGGAGAAATTGCATTAGGGGAGTTTGTTGCAAGTGGTGAGAATTTTTACTTAGAATATAAACGCGAACTTTTCAAATGGGAACCCGGCAGCTCAACATGGTCCACTACAGGTTTAATGGATGCCGGTGAACAACGTCCTTACGGTAGGGAAGGATTCCGAATCGCTGTTTCAGATGAAACAGTCTATGTCGGAAAGCGGGATGGTCGTCTCTTTCAATCGCTTGATGGTGGAAACAGATGGAATGATGTTACCACAAATCTTCCCGTTTCCTTTAACCTTTTCAATGAGATAATTTTTGCGGGTTCAACGATTTATGTTGGGACTGATAATGGTGTATTAACTTCAGATGATGGTGAAAAGTGGGTAGTACTTACCGATGACAATGGGGATCGAATTGTAATGGACTGTTTAGCAATCGCCAGCACCGAGGTTTACGGTGTATGTGACGCAGGCATCTATAAATTAGACAATCAAGGTATATGGGAACTGAGCTGGCAAGAAGTACCAGATAGAGTACGTGACCTTGTTGTTAGTAATGGTAGGTTTTACATTGCAACCAATCGTCTTGGGATGTTCCACATTCCACTTAAAAAGAAAGATGAATAATATTGCAGGATGTTAAAAACAATCATATAATCTTTATACATAGTCGCCATCTAAGTCAAAAGGAGTAATAAGATGAAAAAGTTTATCATTCCAACTTGTCCAGTTTTTTGCTTTATAGGGGCTGCTCTTTTGTATTTCGGACATCAGCGTTCTGATCCAGAAGAACTCAATGGTGCATCTAAGAACACTTTGCAAATAGAAAACCAGCCCCAAAAAGAATCATCTGTTCCTGAGTCTACACAGAAAACAGGTAAGGGTGATACAGCGGCGGAAATAGAAGCCAAAAAAGAAGGTTCAAACTCTGAAAAGACTAACGACACTGGTGGAAATACTACTTTAGACGATAAAAAGAAGCAAAAACAGAAACTTCAACAATTGCCCTCTGCTGAGGATGTTGCAGCAAGTGCTGCTTTTGAAGCATACGCGAAGTCTGAGATAGAACATAAATCCGCTTTGAGTAAATTCACTGAAGCATTGAAATCTGGCGATTCAGCCTCTTTAGAAGCAGCAACGAGAACTCTTAAGAACGCCAGGTTAAGCCGGGAGGAAGCACTTCGAAATCTCGCCTCTTATTCAGAAGAAGCAGCGGAAATATTGGCAGCGGATATGGCTCGTGCAGCAGAAGCCGAAAAAGAATTTGATCGGATAACCGCTGAAGATCAGAAACGGTCTGTCGAAAGGAGGAAGCAAATTTGGTTGGAAGGGTTCAAAAGACTTTCACCAGAACAACAGCGGACTTTATTGGAAGGTTTCCAGAGTTAAGAGAATTACTTCGCGCTGATTAATGCTATAGTAACCCAAGTTGCTATCTACAAGATTTCGATCAGGCATCCACCGTTTTTTACTGAAAAACAAGGATTTCTCGCTGATTCTGACGTTTTCTGATATAAATCGGGGTTAGAAACCCCTCCTACAAGAGCGTTCACAAATAGGTGGCAACTTGGATTATAGTAGATTTTAGAATTACTTGGACACTCTGCACCATCGAAGTTAAAATACATTGCCTACCGGTACTTGAATACTACTCGGACTTAAGGCGTTTTTGACGATCTTGTAGGAATTTAATGACAGTATCTGGACTTTGGAAACCAAGAGTGCCTGCTTCATCAATAACCATTTGAATCTGGACAGGATTATTCGTCAGTATTCTTTCTGCTTTACGGTAATACTCATCTGCCGCATCATTTTCTCCACTTTCTTGGTGCATTACTGCTAAATAGATATGTGCAGCAGCGAACCGTGGCGATTCGGTGCGGTTTTTGATAAACTCCTCAAAAGCGAAGCGCGCATCAGCATAACGTTGGTCTTCAAAGTGAACCCTGCCGATACGAAATTGTGCTCTATCTGCATAACTGTCTTTATATCCATCGGACAGATAAAGTTCGCGTTCGGGATAACTAATAGTCGTTTGATAGGCTTGCAATGCCTCATCAAATCGCTGGAGTTTCCTATAGATTTCACCTACTTGGAAAGTTGCCATCATCGCTTGCAAGGTATTTGGGTGTTGTTTTATAATAGCGTTGAAAGATTGAAGTGCTGAATTTGGTTTTTTAAGTATATCCGCATAAATAATGCCTATACGGTAGCGCGCTTCAGCTGCATAAGGCAATTTAGGATGTTCTTGGAATATTTTTCTATACGCATCAACCGCTTTGGAATAATCCATCAAATTGCGCTCATAAATAGTAGCAATTTGTAGTTGAGTTCTGACTTTCTCATCAGCGTTTATACCTCCGCCCTTAATTTGTGCCAAGAGTTTTTGAATCGCTGCATTGTGTTCAATTGAACGGAGTTGTGCTGCAGCCCGTTTGGCAAATTGTGAATTTGGGACAGTGACGATTAAATTACGGGCAATTTTTGAAGCTTCATCGTAGTGGCCGTCTTCCACAGTCTTTTCGAGCCTTTCAAATTCCTGCTTTGGTATGAGTTGCGTTAGTGTAACTATTTTAGCGCGAAGTAGTTCGCTCACTTCCGCAACACTTTTATCATACATCGCAATCTGTCCAAGATAGACCGGCTCTAAGTTTGGTAGGTAAACGTTAAGGTAAATTTTAAATGCATTGCGTGCTTTGGTATAATTCTGAATTTCTTCATGGCAGATACCTGACCAATAAAAAACTGCATGCATATTCCAGAAGTTCGGATGTTTTTCTAAAATAGTATCGTATACGGTGAGTGCGTTTTCGTACTTCTCCGCCTCACGATGAAGATTAGCAATATGAAAAAGAGCCTCTGCGGCGAAGTTACTTGTTGGAAAATTGTCTGCCACTTTCTGGTAAGCATCAATTGCTAACGGCAATTGGTGTAATACAGTATGCCTTAAGTGCGCGATCCGCCACTGTGTTTCAGCAGCTAATTTGTCAGTGGGGTGTTTATCAAGTAAGACCTGATATGCTACGATGGCACGTTCAGGTTGATTGAGTTGAGAATGCGTGCGGTAGAGTTCAGCAATCTGAAATTGTGCAACCGCCTCTAACGGTGTGCCTTTATAGTTACGGACAATCTCTTCCTGAATCTGTAAGTTTTTTAGTGCAGTTCGAATGTCTCGAATTTTACGTAATCCGATTTTATGTACGAAATGGGTTTCTGGCGCCATGCTGACAAGTGTATGGAAATTTTGAACAGCCTTCTCATATTTTCCCATCCGACTGTACACATCACCGATTTTAATATATGCGAGAAAAATTTCAGCCATCGGTAGCCCGTCCGATTTCATCCCAAGAATCTTTTCATAAGCCTTGAGTGCTTCAGGATATTGCTGTGTATAGTTGTAATAGATCTCGCCGAGTTGGTAGTAGTAGCGACTCTGGGTTTCAATATCTTTTGAAGATTTAGCGAGTTTCTCCAACTTAGTGGCAGCTTCCGTATAATGTTGTTCCTCAAGTAAAGAGGTAACTTCATCAAGCTGCGCGTATGCCGTGGATAAAACCATCAACAGCAACAGTAGCATACATGATATAGCGCGATGAATAATAGGAGTAAATTGCAAATTTTCCACGTAAAACTCTTTTAATGCTCAACAACTAACCTGGGAATTCCAATGTTCAAAGTTCTGAATGAACACTTTTCAGTTGTTTTTTGGCAATATTTGCCCAATTGGTGCCTTGTGCGTGGTCTTTAACGCGATTAAGATCGCTGACTGTATCCCATTCATCTGAATTACGGAGATGTTTTTTTCTTAGAACATCCTCCATACTTCGTTGAATATCCTGATGTCTATACTGTTCAATGCGTGCGTCCGCTGAGTCGGTATGACTCGCTTCGAATGTGGGTGCGGGGTTAAACGGATTGCCGACGAAAAACGCGATAGCAATTACAGCAAAAGTAAAAATACATATACTGGCTACTTTCTGTTCCCGTAAGATTAATAGGGGCCTCACCGTAAAATCTGACAAACGGGAACTTAGCGAGGGTTTAACGGATGGCGCCTTAGCAAGCCGTCTGTATAATTTCATCTCAAGGTTGTGTGGAACAATAACATGGGATGTTAATTCTTCCTCTGCTTCGTCTACAAGGTGAAGCACACGCTTATATGCGTTGACCTTTTTGGTGCAGTTCTCACATGTAGTAAGATGCTGTTCAAAATCTACTACTTGTGACGGGTTTAACTCACCATATACAAAATCAATCGTCTGTGCTTCAGATTTATTACATTTAGGCATGAACGGACCTCCTATATTTCATTATTTTCCCACAAAGGTCGTAATATAGTTTGTAACTTTTTGATTGCGCGATGAAGATGAATTTTCACTGTGCCTTCAGCCATTCCGAGTGTCTCGGCTACCTCTCGAATTTGTAAACCTTCATACCGTGTTAACATAAAAACAGTCTTTTGTTTAGCGGAAAGTTCGTCAACTGCTTCTCGGATGATGCGTCCCCGTTCTTTATCTTCAAGCTGCTTTTCGGGATTGCTCGAGATGTCTGTAGCAACGAGTCTTGCTTCAATTACATCTTCATCTTCTAACACGTAAACAGGTTTCCGGGATTTAGAACGGTGATAGTCAATAGCAAGATTAGAAGCAATTGTATAAAGCCATGTCGTAAATTTTGCTTTCGGTTCCCATGACGCAAGTGCACGATATGCCTTGAAAAACACTTCAAGTGTTAACTCCTCAGCATCTTCGTAATTCCTAACAGACCGTAGAAGATATCCGAAGATTTTACGTTCATAACGTTTCATCAATTCATCAAAAGCTTTTTGACTACCCGATTTGAACTGTGCAACAAGCATTTCATCATCAATCATTTTGTCCATAACTTCTGCCAGACTTTCGTTCAGTTTTTGAACAAGTTAATTTTTTAACGTAGATGGGTTTCATTAAGTTTACAGAAATTGCGGTTTTATGTCAAAATTTGGATGTATTAATCAAATTTTAGTTGATTTCTTATGCCAAAGCGGTTAAAGTTTGTACAAATTATGTGGAACGTATCTAATTAAGTGGATTTTTGGTAAGAATTCAGTTAGAATAATTGCAGCAAAAATCAACGGAGGTATTTCGGTGGCACACGCACATTCTGACTCCTATACAACACCATTAATAATTCCAGCTTCAGAAACAGCAGAACGGATGGCACAGGCAGCATCGAATTTTTTAGACGTTTTGACTCCTACTTTACGCGAAAAAGCGTGCCAACCGTTTGATGGAAATGAACGGTTTCGGTGGCACTACATTCCTATAGAGATGTGGGAACGTCAAGGTGTTTCGTTAAAAGAACTAAACACGAACCAGCAGGAATTGGCACTCGCGCTCATGGCAAGTGGGTTGAGTGCAAAAGGTTATGAAAAAGCCCGAGCAATCATTAATTTAGAGTCCATATTGGGCGAAATTGAAAAGACAGCAGGTGAGACACGACTTGAACGTAATCCTGAATTCTACTTTTTCACCGTATTTGGCGATCCGACAGGAAATGGTGCATGGGGGTGGCGCACCGAAGGTCATCATGTTTCCCTGAACTTTACGGTTGTCAATCGCGAATTGATTTCTCCAAATCCTTTCTTCTTTGGCTCGAACCCAGCAGAGGTACCACAAGGTGACAAAAAAGGATTACGAGTCCTTTTCGCTGAAGAAGATCTGGCACGGCAACTTTTAACAAGTCTTACACCATACCAAAAAACCTTAGCCATTATCAATACGGAAGCACCATCTGATATTCTAACGCGGAATGCTCCCAAAGTGGAGTTTGAAGCAGTTGAAGGATTAGCAGTTGAAACAATGCAAACGCATCAACGTGAACTTCTGATCCAATTGGTTCACGAATATATTGATCGACTTCCAGATGAGATCGCAGAGATTGAACGCCGAAAATTACGCGAAATTAGTTTTAATGATATTCACTTTGCGTGGGCAGGTGGTGAAGAACGTAGGATGCCTCACTATTATAGACTTCATAGCCCATTTTTCTTTGTGGAGTATGACAACACACAGAACAATGCGAACCACGTTCATTCAGTGTGGCGACATATTGCGGATGACTTCGGCGCTGATCTGCTTCGCTTACACTACCACAAAACTGACCATCATGACCATTAGTTAAATCACCGTAGATAAGAAAGCCACCAAAGTTGACGGCTTTCTTATAAGTTGACAAAGGGTTCTTTGGGTTCGTGAAAATACGTGTTACGTGTAAGGAAATAAACTTATGTTTCACCGTTTGTTTGCATGGTTCTGTATTTTGAACCTCATTTTGAGCGTAATGGCTGTAGAAGCTGCTAAAATTGCTGTTGTTGATTTTGCTGACGAGTGGACAAAAGTTGATGCGTTGCGTCAGACACTGGATGAATTCAAAGTTGAGTACGATGATCTGACAAAGGCGCTTGAAGGTGGAGAGCTACCCCTCAAAGCGGAAAATAGAATTTTCTTAATCGGTAGCATGACGACAAACAATGCTGGATTGCACCAAAACCTTGACAAGAATGCAAAAGCAATTCAGGATTTCGTCGTAAATGGTGGTGTCGTCTGGGAACCGACCCAAGCTGACCAAAACGAAGCGAAGGTGGATTGGTTGCCGCCTGAATTGAGTTGTGTTCGGAGTGACCGTGATAGTGCAGATTTTAAAATATTAGAAGCGGAGCATCGGCTCTTTAACGAACCAAACCGTATGAATGAGAATACGTTTAAAGGCTGGGGACATCAAGGCTGGCCTACTGTTTGGGAAGTCATCGCTTCTCAGACAGGATTTGACGTGCTGATGGAAAGTTTGGGACAACCTGTCATTATGGAAGCGGAATTCGGGAAAGGTAAGTTCCTGATGATGGCAATTGCACCTGATAAATACTATATCGCAGGTAACGATGACCATACGAAAGACATGGCAAAACTTTTCATGGAAAATTTGCTGAACTATGTTGAAGAATTTGCTGCTGTTGAAGCAGATGGAAAACTCACAACGAGGTGGGCGAATCTGAAAATGTGGTAAGTGGAATATTGATATTATGTTTTGGCTTTTCTTCTTCTCGTTCAACAAACAAGCCAGTGTTTTAACTCCTCGGTTAACTTCTCATGATTATACCATTTCTGAAAATAACTTCTCATTTTCAAATTATCTGTTCGTAGTCGCGCAATTCATTGCCAAGCGCACTTGGGCGAATACGCGTATGGTATTCGCCATGACTTGGCGCCTCGGACATTCTTATCTTCTATAGATTTCCATTAAATTGCAGTATGTTATAGTAAAATCCAATAATATGTTCACATTTCAATGAACAGCAATTCCCACACGCATGCGCTGGCGAGGTTTCCTAACCTCGCCAATGTAAAGG
>LXNJ01001906.1_pt1 | contig 11902 bp, 12 predicted proteins | sample 809081 | NCBI WGS metagenome assembly LXNJ01 (sample SAMN04870510, study PRJNA318959) | sponge metagenome | biome: sponge; feature: marine sponge reef; material: water | host: Petrosia ficiformis | place: Greece: Milos, Mediterranean Sea | collected 2013-05-29 | depth 5-7 m
GAAGGGCTTCGTCGAATACAACCAGCTGGAACGCTCCCGCACCCTGCCCCACATGATGGGTTTCCAGGCCGCCGGCGCCGCGCCCATCGTCCACGGCCACCCCATCAACAACCCCCAGACCATCGCATCAGCAATTCGTATCGGCAACCCGGCCAGCTGGCAGCCCGCCCTGAAAGCACGGGACGAGTCGGGCGGGACCATCGACATGGTCAGCGACGACGAAATCCTGGAGGCCTACCGGCTGCTGGCTTCCCGCGAGGGACTGTTCGGCGAACCGGCATCAGCGGCATCGGTGGCGGGCCTGATCAAGCAGGTGCAGCAGGGGTTGAATCTGTCCGACCAGCGTGTAGTATGTATCATAACCGGGTCGGGCCTGAAGGATCCGGACCTGGCGGTCAGCAGCGTAACTGCCCAGACCATAGAGGTAGAACCGACCATGGCAGCGGTGGAGGCGGCAGCCCTGGCCCCAGCGGGGTAGGGCGCCCATTTTTCTCCCAGAGGGCGGGTATTACCATTCAGTCCAACATCGAAAGTTTCGTAGCGGATCTTCTTATTACCATTGGCGAAGATCCTCACCGGCAAGGCCTGCGGGAAACGCCCCAGCGGGTGGCCCGCATGTACCAGGAGCTTTTTTCCGGGGTGGGCGTCGATCCCCAGGAGGCTATTGACGCCGTCTTTGACGAGGAAAGCGCCGACCCCGTGGTTCTGCGCCACGTCCCCTTCTACTCCATGTGCGAGCATCACCTGCTCCCCTTCTTCGGTTCCGCCAGCCTGGCCTATGTTCCCAACGGCAGAATTGCCGGAGTCAGCAAGTTGTCCCGCGCCCTGGACCTGGCCTGCCGGAGGCCCCAGGTGCAGGAACGGCTTACGGGACAGGTTGCCGACGCCATCTTTTCGGCCCTGAACCCCCAGGGTGTGGTGGTGGAACTGGCGGCGGAGCACCTGTGCATGGCCATGCGGGGCGTGCAGAAGCCCGGAATCAGGATGGTAACCACCGCGGTACGCGGCGACTTCGCCGACGGCCGGTGGGACCGGGACAGCCTCTTGTCACTACTGCGGAGGGACGCCTGATATGACCCAGGGCACGGCGGCAACTCCGCTTAATTCCTTCCACGAGATTCGCAGCGAATGGCTGGACCTGCTGGATAAGTGTCCCGTCAATACCTTCTTCCTGATGCCCCAGTGGCAGGAAATTTGGTGGGAGGCCTTCAGAGAACGTAGGGAGCTGGCCGGTTTCTACCTGCAGGGGCCCGAGGGGGTAACCGCTATCGCTTCCCTGGCCCGCCAGGGCGACGATCTGTCTTTCGTGGGAAACACCGAAACCTTTGATTACAACGACTTCATGGTCCGGTCGGGCTCGGAAGATGACTTCTTCGCCGCCCTGATGAGCTGGCTGGAACAGGAAAACTTCAAAGCCCTGGAACTGCCCTCCCTGATCGAGAACTCGCCCACCCTGGAGTACCTGCCCGACCTGGCCCGCCAGCGAGGTTACTCGGTGGAAATCACCGAGGAGGACGTGACGCCGGGCCTGTCACTGCCGGATAACTGGGACACCTACCTGGCCAGCCTGTCCAAGAAAAACCGCCACGAACTGCGGCGCAAGCTGCGCAGGCTGGAATCGGCCGAAGGCTGGCGGTGGTACTGCGTCCAGGGGCCGGAAGCGGTGTCCGACCGCCTGGACGATTTCCTTACCCTGATGCGCCAGAGCGCACCGGAAAAGGCCGCTTATATGACCGGTGAGCGGGAGACCTTTTTCCGCAGTATTACCCGGCGGACGGCGGAACTGGATATGCTGCGGCTGTTCTTCCTGGAAATGGACGGTCAGGACGTGGCCGCCGCCCTGTGCTTTGACTATAACGGCACCCGGTTCCTTTACAACAGCGGTTATAATCCCGAGTACGGGTACTACAGCGTTGGCCTGCTGCTCAATGCTCTGTGTCTCAGGGAGGCCATCGAGCAGGGCAAGACCTACTTTGATTTCCTGCGGGGCCCGGAACCTTACAAGTACCACCTCGGCGGCCTTGACCGGACCATATACCACATGGTGGTTACCAAACCTTAAATGGTGGACCACAGTTGAGCGAAGCAAGAGTAGCCTTTGTATCCTTCCATGCCAGCCCCCTGGCGGCGCCAGGCGAGGGCAAGGCCGGGGGAATGAACGTTTACGTCCGCCAGTTGGCCCGGTCCCTGGACAACGTCGGCATACCCGTGGACGTATTTACCCGGGAGTATCGCCCCGGCGCCACACCCGCGGATATGATCCAGAATATTTCCGGCAATACCAGGGTCATTCACCTGCCCGCCGGCGCGCCGGATACCCCGATGGACGAGTTTTTCGGCCTGCTGCCCGATTTCCTGGCGGCAATGCAGGCATTTACGGTCGAGAACAAACTGACATACCGGGCCGTCCATTCCCACTATTGGCTGTCGGGCTGGCTGGGCCAGGCCTTCGGCCGGTGGCTGGATATTCCCCAGGTCATTACCTTCCACACCCTTTCCCGAATCAAGATGCAGTCGCGGCCTGGCGAGCGGGAACCCCTGCAACGCCAGGAGGTGGAAGAGGACCTGATCGCCTCCGCCGACCGTATCGTCGCTTTCAGCCCCCACGAGCGGGACGCCATGGTCCGCCTGTACGGCGGCGACGCCGGACGCATTCGTCTGGCGCCCTGCGGGGTGGATCTGGGCACCTTCCGGCCCCTGGACCGGGAGGAATCGCGCAAGCAGTTGGGCCTTAACGGCGACAAGGTCCTGCTGTACGTGGGCCGCATCGAGTCCCTGAAAGGCGTGGAGTTGCTGGTCCGTACCACAGCCCAGCTGGATACCTGCGAACCGGTAAAGGTGCTGGTGGTAGGCGACGACAACGGGCAGGACCGGGAGGTGGACCGTCTGCGGGAACTGGCGGAGACGCTGGAGGTAGGCGACAACATCGACTTCGTGGGCCGGGTTGCCCAGGACGAGTTGCCCGTTTACTACAGCGCCGCCGACGTTTGCATCGTGCCGTCCTTCTACGAAAGTTTCGGCCTGGCTGCCCTGGAGTCCATGGCCTGCGGCACGCCGGTAGTGGCATCGAGAGTGGGCGGACTGTCCACCGTGGTGCAGCATGGCAGCACCGGCTACCTGAAGGCCTGGCGGTGTCCGGAAGCTTTCGCCAACTCCGTGGAAATGCTAATATCAAGCAAGAGCCTTCAGCACAGCATGGGCCTGGCCGCCCGAAGGCGCGCCGAGGACATGAGCTGGGACAAGGTAGCCGAGCAGATCGCCGGAATCTACGACATTCTGGTCGGCGAACGGGCCGCTGCCAACGCGACCTGACCTAATTTCGGGAACAATTCCGGGCGCTGTAGCTTCCCCAAACTCCGCGCCGATTCCCTCTATTTCTCGTGGGGCTTGTTCCAAAGGGAACATTGCTCCGCAATGATGGTGCGTGTCCTTCGCAGACAGTTCCGGTCCTGTTGTTGCGGTATCTGTAGACCCGGGTGGCAGGCCCTTTCCACTCCGGCCGCCGCCCCGGTCCGGGAGGAACGGTATATAGTCATGGCCAGGCCCAAGCGACAGCCCAGGTTTTTCCCAGGCAAGATGCTGGTCCATTTTGAGACCACGCTGGCGGCTGGTTTCCTGGTCATATTGCCCCTTTTTATAACCATCTGGATTCTCAAGTTTATCTTCGACCTGGTGGATCCGGTTATCCAGGAAATACTGATCAGGTACCTCCCCGGCCCTCATTACCCTGGCATGGGTGTGGCCATAATGGTGGTGCTGCTCTACATCGCCGGATGGTTCACCACCCACGGTCTGGGCCGAAGGATGATTAACGGGGTCCACTGGTTGCTGGAGAGGATCCCCGGTATTCGCACCATCTACAGCCCGTTGCGCACCGCCATGCAGACCATCAGCTCTTCCGAAGACCAGCCCTACCGGGGCGTAGTTCTGGTGGAATTTCCCCGCAAGGGTTCCAGGTCCATCGGACTGGTTACATCGTACCTGGGCGAATCCGACGGGGAAGAAATGGTGGCGGTATATGTGCCCACCACCCCGGTCCCATCGTCCGGGTTCCTGATCGTCGTGCCCTACGCCGAATTAACCTTCACCCAGATCAGCGTGGACGACGCCATGAAGATAATCATCTCGGGCGGCCTGCTGGCCGGCTCGCTGTTGGGTCAATCAGACCTGAACGTCCCCGAACTCGACGAACACGACCACGACTGATACTCCCGTAAGAATTTCCTCATTCCTAGCCGACCGTGTTGCCAACCCGCGGGTCGAATCCGGGTTTACTTCAATTGCTGCCACACGCATAATGGCCCTACCCCCTTGGAGCCGACTTCCTGGGAACAGTGGAGGATGTAATGAGCGTTGATCAACAGACTTGGCGTCGCGTTGCCCGTACGGGACTGACCGGGCTGGACCGGGACAAGGCCTGCCCGGGTAATTTTGTTTATTCGCCCTACAACGGGGACGGGAATGGCAATGGTGTGACTTTCCTGCTGGACATGGAAGGCAACGAGTTGCACCGGTGGCACCCGCCCACCCCTCCGGGTTCCTGGGGCTACCTGCTGCCCAACGGCAACCTCTTCTACATGGCCAAGGCCGAGCAGACCAACCCCCGGGCTATGCCCGCCACCAATTTTGTCGGCGGCTGGCTCGTGGAACTGGACTGGGACAGCAACATCGTCTGGGAGCACGTCAATCCGGCCCAGCACCACGACGCCCGCCGCACCGAGTCGGGCGGGGCAATGTTCCTGACCCTGGAGACCATCCCTTCCGAAATTGCCGACCAGGTCAAGGGCGGCCAGCCGGGCAGCGGCATGGAAGCGGACCACGAGGGGGGGCAGGAAGCCACCACTCACATGTGGGCCGACCACCTCATCGAGATAGACGACCAGGGCAACCAGGTGTGGAACTGGCACGCCTGGGAGCACCTCGATCTGGAAGAGGACATTATCACCCCCGGCGAACCCCGCCACGAGTGGAGCCACGGCAACACCATCGTGCCCCTGGGCGACCGGGTGCTGGCCAGCTTCCGCAACATTTCCACGGTGTTGATGATCGACAAGCAGTCCGGTGAGATTACCTGGAAGGTGGGTTGGGACGTGATCTCCCGCCAGCATGACCCCAGCCTGCTGCCCAACGGCAACATCCTGCTGTTCGACAACGGAGAACGGCGCAAGAACGACGTGCGCATATTCTCCCGCGTTGTGGAGATTGACCCCAGCACCAACGAAATAGTCTGGGAGTACCGGGACAATCCCTACTTCAACTTCTATAGCTCCCGCATATCCGGCGCCCGCAGAATGCCCAACGGCAATACCATCGTAACCGAGGGTATGTTTGGCCGGATGTTCCAGGTCACACCGCAAGGCGAGGTTGTGTGGGAATACATCAACCCCTATTTCCCCCAGGGCACCGACGGCTACGAAGACAACCGGGTCTTCCGGTGTTCCTGGTACATGCCGGGGGAGATACCCCAACTGGGCTAGACGTCCAGGGATGTAAGCCCACAAAGGGTCTTTCTTGCCCAGGTATGCTAGCAAGGCGGCCTGACTGACTGCCCGGGCAGGCCGCCCTGAATTAAATGGTGAAAAGCCGGATGGGCCAGCCACTTCGGCGTGGTGGCGTAGGCCAGTCAGCTTGTCCCTGCCACCATTGGCAGGTATGATTAGGTCAATCGGCGCTCCTTTCCCTCATATCTTGATCAAGGAGTCGGTGTGAGCCATTTGGATAACTCGCTTCCTGGCTTTATGGGTGCAATAGTAACGATTCAGGCGGTTGGTGCAGCCTTTTCAGGCCTCGGGCTAAAGCTCAACAAGGACGCCAGCCGGCGAATCAACGTGGTCGAGAATCGTTTGTCAGGTGTTGAGAGTCGCTTGGCAGGGGTGGAAAAGGGTCGGGTACGGATGGAAGGATACCTGGCCCGAATGCAAATCCTTGCCCCACCGGCTGAGCCATAGTCGGACCCGTTCACGGATACAGGTCCCCACCAAGGAGTTCATAAATGGAAGAAACCCCTCAGCGCGTTCTGGTAGTCACCCCACATCCTGACGATGCGGAAATCTGGTGCGGCGGCACCCTGGCCCGGTGGATTGGTCAGGGCGCCGAAGTGGTCTACGTGGTTTGCACCGACGGCGGGAAGGGTACCGACAAGCCCGGAATTACCACCGAGGAGCTGGCCGCGACCAGGGAGAGGGAACAAATGGCTGCCGCCGAAGTGCTGGGGGTCAGCGAGATTGTCAAACTGGGCTACGCCGACGGTGAACTGGATGACACGGCTGACTTCCGCAAGCAACTGGTGCGGCAGGTCCGGCGGGTGCAGCCCGAGGTGGTGATGGTCACCGAACCCTACGTGCGCAGCATGGTGTGGCACCGGGACCACCGCATAGCCGGCCAGGTGGCCCTGGACGCCGTCTTTCCCTACGCCCGCGACCACCTTCACTTCGGCGAACTGTGGAGCGATGAGGGGCTGGAACCCCACAAGACGGGCACAATCCTTTTCTGGGGCACGGAGCAGGCCAACACCTTCATCGACATTGGCGAGACCATGGAGGTTAAGCTTGCTGCAGTCCAGGCCCACCAGAGCCAGGTGGCCGACCATCCGGAGCGCGAGGTGGTGGACTACGTGTACAGCCGCGCCCGCGACGCCGGCGCCCTGGGCGACTGCGAATACGCCGAAGCCTTCCGCCGCGTCAACTTCCGCACGAGGTAGGGGAGTTTATCCACGAATAAGCACGAATGATCACGAATGGATCTTTGGACAGGTTTGATCAAGGAGTGGCTTGCATTTGCAAGCCACTTCTTCAGTTTGACCAGCCATAAATTAATGAATATTCTTGGATTCATCTATCGACCTACAACGCCCCGTCCCCCGGAACAGCAAGCATTACTTCACGCAGCAGGGGTAGGGGCGGCGCGCCGTAGGAGAGCAGCTTGTCGTGGAAACCTTTCAGGGAATAGGCGGCGCCCTGCTCCCGGCGGTAGTCCTCCCGCAGCTTCAGAATCATCAGCTTGCCCAAGGTGTAGTTCAGGTAGCCGGGATCGAAGGTGCCGCGCAGGGCCTCGCGGCGAGCCGGCAGTTCCTCCATGTAGGCGTTGTCCATGAAGAAGCGGGTTGCCTCATCCACCGTCATCCCCTGGGTGTGCATACCCAGGGCGCACAGGTAGCGGCAGTTCCGCACCAGGGCCTCCAGCAACTGGGTCACCTGCAACCGCGTCTGGCCCCGGGCGTATTCCGTCTCCAGCATCATCTCCTCGGTGTAGTGTGCCCACCCCTCGGTGAAGGCGTAGGACGATGCCACCCGGTTTACCAGGGGCAGTGGGCGCCCGTAGCTGTTGTGCAGGTGGTGCACGAAGTGACCAGGATAGACCTCGTGGATGGAGATGATGCGCAGGGTGTCATAGTTGAAGTTGGTCAACCATTCCTCCGCCTGGGTGGCCGTCCACGTCTCCTCCACCGGCGTGACGTAGTAGTAGGACTCGGTGGCCCGGGTTTCCAGGGAGCCGGGGCTGTCCATGGCGGCGAAGGCGTAGCGCATGTAGGTGGGCGTCTCGATAACCTGGCAGCGGTCCTCTGCTGGCAGGGAGATGATGTCGAAGTCCAGCAGGGACTGGCGGATATCCTCCAGCATGGCACGGGTTTCGGGTATCAGGGCGTCGGCGGCCGGGTGGTTGCGGCCAATGTCGCCCACAATCTCGCGGATGGCCCGACCTGGAGCAACGGCCGCCGTGGCTTCCGCCAGCCTTTCCAGGTTGCGTTCCAGGTTGGCCTGCCCCAATGAGATGATGTCATTCAGTGGGGCCGTCACACCCTCGCCATGGGCCAGCATCTCCGAATACAGGCGAGAGCCGATGGCAAAGTCACCCTCCGTTCCTTCAGGCAGGTAGGCCAGCCGTTCTTCCAGATTGACCACAAAGCCGTCCAGGGCATGAGCCGCCTGCGCCCGGGCCCGGTCAAACCGGGTCAGCGTTTCCGAGTCGCCAATGTCGCTGTCCGACTGGTCCAAATCCACCCGGTAAAAACGGGCCATACCCCGGTAGCTTTCGATGCTCATCTCCAGCACGGGGCGGCTCAATTCCTTAGCCAGGGCCGCGTCCAGCACGTTGAGAAAATCGGGGACCTGCTCCATAGCCTGGGTGGCGCTGCGCAGGCGGTCCACCAGGGGGGCATAGTCCCGCTTGACGTAGCCGCCCACGTTCAGGTAGCCCACCTGCCGCATGGGGTTGTTCTCCAGGGGCCGCATATCCTCAAGATTGAATAACTCCCGCCGCAGGAACAGTTCCAGCAGGCGGTGAGTCAGGCGTTCCTCCGGTTCCGCCCCGTTACCGTTGCCGTCGGCCAGGCCGGAAAGCTGGGCCAGGCCCCGGCGCAGTTCCTCCACGCGGCGGGTTGTGCGGTGGGACGAGAGGTCGGGCAATTGCCCGTCGTACTCGTGCCGGCCGATGCGGGAACCTGCGGTGGGGTAGAAGTCCCAGTGTTCCTTAACCAGTCGCTGGGCCAGGTTATCAAAAGCAGCGTTCATTTCTTTTTCTCTTTGGTCCACGAAGGAACACGAAGAAGCGCGAAGGTTGTTTATTGGCTTCATGCCAGGGAGTTGTGGGGTCAATGGAGCCGTTCAATCTGGAGGCCATCACCCCCATCCTAACCTTCCCCCATCAAGGGGGAAGGGACTTGTTCAAATGCTCCCTAAAGTCCTAGTCAGCCCATTAGTGAACATTCGTGCCTATTCGTGGATAAATCCCTCTTCGTGCTCCTTCGTGTCCTTCGTGGATTGGCAGTTAAACCAGTTCGCTGATCTGGATCTGGGGGCGGATGTCGGTGTAGTTGGGGGTGTCGCCCATGAGTTCGCGGCCGTGGGTCTTGAAGCCTTCGTGGACCTCGTCGGCGGTGTTGAAGTACAGGTTGCCCACGGCTACGAAGGGGGCCGGCGCGTTGGGATCGGCGGAACTTACACCGCTCTCAGTTTCGCTACGCAGCAGGCCCATGGAGTCCAGCCGCTGGTGCACCAGGGGCATGTGGGTGCCGGTGTAGTAGTCCATGTCGAACTTCTTGCCCTCTTCATTGGGGTAAAGGAAAGATACCTTGATCATGGGGAAACTCCTTTGCGTTAAATGGCCTGGGTACGGGGCAATTTTACATCAGGGGTAGGGTAGTGGCTATGGGCACCAGTTCCTTAACTTCGGACGCCGCCGCAGTCATTAACTCATGCCGCCGGAACTTCCCGAAGGGCCTGAAATCCTTACCCTCAAGACGTCCACGGGTCCCAAATCCACTCTTTGGGTTGGAGTTTAGATTCTTCACTCCGTTCAGAATGACAGTCAATTAAGATGCGTTGGCCCTGGGCCCGTCCCCCTTCGTTTGCCATCCCCTGCCGCCAATGGCACAATAGCTTCAAGGGCAAACGCTCATTTCCAGTCTAAATTGCCAATGAGGCAGGAGAGAAAACACCGTGGTTGAGAACAATAACGAGGTTGCAGTCCTGGGCGGCGGGTGTTTTTGGTGCATTGAAGCCGTCTTCAACATGATTGATGGCGTAGAGTCGGTAATCTCCGGTTATGCCGGCGGACAGAAGGACAACCCCACCTATTACGAGGTGTGCAGCGGGCGGACGGGCCACGCTGAGGTGGTGCGGGTTGAGTTCGACCCCGAGCGAGTCACCTTCCCCGAAGTGCTGGAGGTCTTCTTCGCCAGCCACGATCCCACCACGCTGAACCGCCAGGGCCACGACGTGGGCACCCAGTACCGCTCGGTTATCCTCTACTCCTCCGACGACCAGAAGTCCCAGGCGGCGGACTTCATCAAGGCCCTGGACGAGTCGGGCACGGAAAATGGGCCGGTGGTAACGGAGATAGCCCCCCTGGACGTTTTCTATCCGGCGGAACGGGAGCACCACCTCTTTTATGAAAGAAACCCGGGCAGCATGTACTGCCAGATAGTTATCGACCCCAAGGTGTCCAAGGTCCGGCAGAAGTTCGCCAGCAAGCTGCGTTAGCTCTGAGGAAACTGTTGACCTGCTGGCCAGGGCGTGAACCCTTTCCTGGGAATAGTTCGCATGCCCGTTCAATGAGACTACGATGAGTAACAAAACCCCAGGACTCGACGTTGTTACCGGGGCCTTCGGCTTTACCGGCAGGCACATTGCCCGTCGGCTGCTGGACACCGGCAGGACGGTGCGCACCCTGACTGGGCGCATGCACATTCAGGGCACCCCCGCTGACCCATTCGGAGGTCGGGTGGGGGCTGTCCCCTTCAACTTTGACAGCCCCGTGGCCCTGGCGGATTCCCTCAGTGGCATTGACACCCTATACAACACCTACTGGGTACGGTTTGCCAGCGGGGAAGTTACCTTCGACCAAGCAGTGGAAAACTCCCGCAACCTCGTCAGGGCAGCCCGGGAGGCCGGGGTCCGCCGGCTGGTGCACATCAGCATCACCAATCCGTCCGTTGACTCGCACCTGCCCTACTTCCGCGGCAAGGCCCTGGTGGAGGAAGCCATCCGGGATTCCGGCCTCTCATACGCCATTATCCGGCCGGCCTTGGTCTTTGGAGAGGGCGACATACTCCTCAACAACGTCGCCTGGGCCCTGCGCCGCTTCCCCTTCTTCCCCGTAGCAGGCGACGGCCATTACCGGGCCCAGCCTGTTTACGTGGAAGACCTGGCAGCCCTGGCGGTCTCGGCGGCGGAAGAACCTGAAAACATAATCCTTGATGCCGTGGGCCCGGAAATCTATACCTTCGACGAGCTTGTGCTCTTGACGGAAAAGTATGTTGGCAGCCGGGCGAAGCTGACCCACATGCCCCCGTCATTGGCTCTATACCTGTCCCGCATCGTGGGATACTTCGTGCGGGACGTGGTGCTCACCCGTGATGAACTGGTCGGCCTGACCGCAAATCTGCTGATTTCCACGGAAGAGCCGCGAGCCGCCACCCTGTTCAGCGAATGGATGGCGGCCAACGGCGCAAAGCTGGGCGCCGCCTATGCTTCCGAGATGGACCGCCACTACAGGATGCGCCCGCGCGGCCTGCTGGGAAATTGACGCTTTTGGCGGAAGAGGACGGCCATCCGTGACGCTGGAAGGCAAGGTAGCCATCGTAACCGGTTCCAGCCGGGGCATTGGCAAGGCCATGGCCCTGGGACTGGCGCGGGAAGGGGCCTCCGTGGTGGTGGCCGCCCGCTCGGAAACGGAGCGCGACCTGGCTCCTGGGACTATCTACGCCACTGCCAGCGAAATAGAGGCCCTGGGAAGCAAGGCCCTGCCCGTGCCCTGCAACGTGCGGGAAGAGGAAAGCATCCGTGCCATGGTGGACCGGACACTGGACGTTTTTGGCGCCGTGGACGTTCTGATCAACAACGCCGGCATTGGCACCTACCGCCCCTTCCTGGAGTCCACCCTGCGGGAGTGGGACCTGGTTATGGATATCAACCTGCGGGCCACCTTCATTGGCTGCCGCGCCGTGGCGCCGGTAATGGTGGAACAGGGCGGGGGCAGCATTATCAACATATCCTCCCACGCCGCCGACAACATCTTCTCCTCTACCCTCTCCGCCGACTCCGCCGAGGGCATTGCCCTTATGGGGCAGGCCTACGGTGTCTCCAAGGCGGCGGTGGAACGGTTCAGCTGGGGTTTGTCTGCGGAACTGGGGCGGCACAACATTGCCGTCAACGTGCTGCGCCCCCTGCGGCCGGTGTTGACCGAAGGTTTCCAGGCCCAGCGACCCGATGCCGACTATTCCACCTGGGCCACGCCGGAGGATATGGTCAAGGCGGCCGTATTCCTGGCGGGCCAGGATGCCAGTGGCCTGAGCGGGGCCGTCGTCACCGCCGAGGAACTGGTACGCCGGCTGGGGCTTTAGGCTGCTGCTGTCCCTCCACGCTGTCTTCCCGAACTGGACAGTGCCACGGGGTTCAGGCGC
>LXNJ01001907.1_pt1 | contig 11900 bp, 9 predicted proteins | sample 809081 | NCBI WGS metagenome assembly LXNJ01 (sample SAMN04870510, study PRJNA318959) | sponge metagenome | biome: sponge; feature: marine sponge reef; material: water | host: Petrosia ficiformis | place: Greece: Milos, Mediterranean Sea | collected 2013-05-29 | depth 5-7 m
GCCGGAATGACGGAGGTCTTGGGAATGACGGGTATCAAAGGGCGGCGGGGCTTCGAGTTGAACTTCTGCGTCAGCGGGTGCGGTGGGGATTGGGGGGGCGTTTCCCTGACCGCCTGTGGAGGGGGCGGCGACGATGCCGTGGGCGGCGAGAGTGCGGCGGATGGCACGCTGGATGGTTGCGATCACTTCACCCTCGCGGCGCAGACGCACCTCGGCCTTGGTGGGATGGACATTAACGTCGACCTCATCGGGCGGGACGGTGAGAAAGAGGACAACGAGAGGGTAGCGGCCTCGTTGAATGAGGTCCCGGTAGGCGTCGCCAATGGCGTAATAGAGAATCCGTGCTTCAACCAGGCGTCCATTGACGAATAAAATCTGGCCCGCGCGGCGCGGGCGCGTTGTACCTGGTTCGCTGGCGTAGCCGGAAACGGTTGTCCCGCCCATGGTCGTGGGTTGGATGGGGAGCATTCCGGATGCGGTGTCCGGGCCCCACATCTCGAGAAGGACATGAGAGGCATCGCCGCTGCCGGGGGAGTGAAACGCAAGGCGGCCATCAACGATGACGCGCAGGGCAACATCGGGATGGGCGAGGGCGTATTGGGTAAGGACTGTCACGCAGCGCGTGGCCTCCGCCGCCGCTGAGCGGAGGAATGAGAGTCGGGCGGGGACGTTCTTGAATAGGTCGCGGACATAGACGGTGGTGCCAAATGGCGCGCCCTGCCTGCCACGCTCGACGATCTCGTTGTCCGCCGTAATCACGTAGTGTCCGCCCTCTGAGTCCGGGGCACGAGAGACGATTGTCATGCGGGCGACGGCGGCGATGGATGCGAGGGCCTCGCCGCGAAAGCCCAGAGTCGCGATGCGCTCAAGGTCGCGGACGCTTTGGAGCTTGGAGGTGGCATGGCGCATGACGGCGAGCTCGAGTTCGTCTTCCGGGATGCCGGATGCGTCGTCTGTGACGCGGATGAGGTCGAGGCCGCCGCGCGCGATCTCGACTTCAATCTGGCCGGCTCCTGCATCGATTGCGTTTTCGACCAGCTCCTTGACGACTGACGCGGGGCGTTCGATGACCTCACCGGCGGCAATCTTGGAGGCGACATCTCGATCGAGGAGTTGGATGGGCATGTCAGTCTTCGCTCGCGCCGTTCCTGCCCTGCTCCGCCAAACGCTGCAGATCATAAAGCTTGGCGAGGGCCTCGAGAGGTGTCATTTGGTCGGGGGACATGTTGAGGACTGCATCGCGGATCTCGGTGTCGGCGTGGGGCGACGGCGGCTGGGTGGGCTGTAATGCAAAGAGCGCGGGTTGGGCGGCGTTGGGAGGGGCTGCAGTCGTGTTCCCGCTTTCGAGTTGGCTGAGGACTTCCTGGGCGCGGGCGACGACGTCACGCGGCAGTCCGGCAAGTTGCGCGACATGGACGCCATACGAACGGTCTGCGCCGCCTAGAACGACCTGACGCAGGAACACAACCTTGCCCTCTTCCTCAGATACGAGGACATGGAGGTTGAACGCACGGGGGAGGGTATCGCCGAGTTCAACGAGTTCGTGGTAGTGGGTGGCAAAGGCGGTGCGGGCGGACAGGCGGGGGTGGTTGTGGATGTGCTCCACGACGGCCCACGCGATGGAGAGGCCGTCATACGTGCTGGTTCCCCTGCCCGTTTCGTCGAGGATGATGAGTGAGCGGTCGGTAGCCTGGTGGAGGATTGCGGCGGTCTCGATCATCTCGACCATGAATGTGGAACGGCCGGTTGAGATGTCATCGTGGAGGCCCGCACGGGTGAAGATGCGGTCGACGAGGCCGACACGGGCTGTGGCTGCCGGGACAAAGGAGCCGGTCTGCGCCATGAGGGCGATGAGGGCAATCTGGCGGAGATAGGTGGATTTACCGGCCATATTGGGACCGGTGATGATCGCGATGGGGCGGTCTTCCATTAGGGAGATGTCGTTCGGAACGAACGGTTCGTCAAGGACTTCCTCCACGACGGGATGGCGAGCCGACGTGGCCTCCAGAACGCGAGAGTCGTCGATCTTCGGGCGAGTCAGGCGGAGGCGGACGGCGTTCTCGGCGAAAGCCGCAAGGACATCGAGCCGGGCGATGGCACGAGCGGTGGCGAGGATGGGTTCGCCCTGTTCCTGTATCTGGCTGCAGACCTGCCTGAATATGGCGGATTCTAGTTCCTCGGCGCGCTGCTGGGCCTCGGATATCTGGACCTCAAGCTCCTTGAGTCGTCCCGTAAAGTAACGTTCGCCGCCCGCAACGGTCTGTTTGCGAATGTAGTGTTCAGGCACGCGGGGCAGATGGGAGCGGGTGACCTCGATGTAGTAACCAAAGACGCGGGTGTAGCCGACCTTGAGTGTTGGGATGCCAGTTGCTTCGCGTTCCTCGGTTTCGAGGGCTGCGACTGCAACGCGGGCGTCGGTGGATATGGCGCGCAGGTCCTCAAGTTCCTGCGAGAATCCCTTGCGGACGACGCCGCCCGCTGAGAGTGTAGTGCCGGGCTCGTCAGCGATGGCCTCGTTCAGCAGCTTACGCATTTCATCGTGGGTTTCGATGTCGTTGAGAGTCCAGGCGAGAGTGCTCACGGTCTCATCATCTCGTCGAATCTCAGGAAGTGGGCCGGTGCTGAGCACGGAGTGGATTCCCGCGACGGCTTCGAGGCCGCGGCGGACGGCAACAACGTCACGGGGCGCGGCTGAACCGGAGCGAATGAAGTTGATAAGGCGCTCAAGGTCAGGGAGTCCGTGCATTGCGGTGCGGAGTCGCGAGCGGAGCATGGGGTCCTGAACGAGGGCCTCAACGTTGTCGTGCCGTTCGACTATGGAATCGCTGTTGAGGAGGGGGCGTCCGAGCCATTGGCGGAGGAGGCGCCGTCCCATGGGTGTTTGGGTGGTATCAAGGAGATCAAGCAACCCGCCTTCTCGTGCGCCGGAGCTGCCCTCAAAGAGTTCAAGGGTGCGGACAGTCTGTGCATCAAGGACCATCGTCTCCGCCGATTGACGAGTGGAGAGCGATTGTATCTGTGTGAGCGCGCCGCGTTGGGTTTCCTGCAGGTAGGAGAGGACTGCGCCCGCCGCCGAGATTGCCAGGGGGAGGTTGTCACATCCGTACGGTTCCAGAGAGTGGACGCCGAAGTGTTTTAGCAGGCGCTGGCGGGCATCATGTTCGTCAAAGTTTGAGGCGTCTTCGTAGACAATGGCGGCGCCGTCCAGGACGGGAAGTGCATCACTGTTTTCGGGGACGATCAGTTCCGCCGGAGCCAATGCGGTGAGTTCTGTCTGCAGGTCATCGAGGGAGACCTCGAGGGTAACGAATTCTGAGGTGGAAATGTCGGCATAGGAGAGGCCGGCGCGTTGGCCGTCAATGACCAAGGCGGCCAGGAAATTGTTGGCGCTCTCGGGAAGGAGATCGTGCTGGAGGACGGTGCCGGGAGTGACGACGCGGATTATCTCGCGGTCGAGGATTCCCTTCGCGGTTTTGGGGTCGCCGAACTGCTCACAGACGGCGACGCGGTGACCTTTTTCAAGCAGGCGGGCAAGTGAGGCATCGAGCGAATGGGTGGGCACGCCGGCGAGGGGGACACGGTGGCCGCGCCCAAGTTCCTTGGACGTGAGGGCGATACCGAGGTCACGCGAGACGATTTCGGCGTCTTTGCCGAACGTCTCGTAAAAGTCGCCGAGTCGAAAGAGCAGGATTCCGTCGGGAAATTCGGCCTTGATCCGCTCGTATTGTTTCTTGAGGGGAGAACCCCTTGTTGTCATCGACCGACCCCAGCCTGAATGCAGTCTGTCACGCCGCCTACCCCGTTGGGTCATTGTATAGCGGAGGGGTGCGGCGAATATACAGTTGGCGCTCGCGACGGTAGGATTCGAGGATATGAGAGGACGAGGTTCGACTGTAGACGCTGAACAGGGCGTGCCGGCGGGGCAGCGCGTCTATACGCGTGCTTTCATACTGCTGTTCCTAATGGAGTTCACGATTTTCGTGACCTTCTACATGCTGTTGCCGACGGTTCCCCTGTATATCAAGGAATTGGGCGGCACGAATTCAACAGTTGGCTTGGTCATCGGCATCGCGGGGCCGTTAGCGGCGTTCGGAGTGCCGCTATACGGGCTGGGTGTGGATCGGTGGAGTCGCAAGGGCATGGCGATTCTCGGCCTGGCAATCAACGTGATCGGCGCGCTAATCATGATCTTCGTCGTTTCGCCGCTGATGATGCTGCTACCGACGATCCTGCGGCGTGTGGGATCCGGGGCGACGGGTTCCGCGACGCGGACGCTGATCCTGGACATCGCGCCACCGAGCCGGCGCGGCGAGGCAATGACGAATTTCGCCACATCGCACAACATTGCCATTGCGTTTGGGCCTGCGCTTGGGCTGTGGATATACAACGATTTCGGATCGACGCAGCTGTTCATTGCATGCGCGGCGGTGATGGCTGGGGCGAGTTTGTTTCTATGGCCGGTAAAAGGGAAATCACAGCAGCAGGGAGAGGGTGCCAGGGGACGACCTCAGTCCAGATCGCTCCCAGAGGGTGATGTAGAGCGACACAAAGAATCGTGGGTGGACAGGCTGATTGTGCCGGAGGCGCTGGTGCCGGGAATCACGGTGCTGCTACTATCCGCAGCCTATCTGGCCACCACAACGTTTGTCTCCATCCTCGGAGAGACGAGGGAGGTGCCAAACTACGAGTGGTTCTTCGTGCTGTATGCGGTCGTGGTCATTTCCGGTCGGCTCCTGACCGGCCGCGTCTCTGACACGTACGGCCGGGCGATCATCCTCTTGCCGTCGCTGGCCCTCACGGTGGGGTGCATGATTACCCTGGCATTCACTCATTCGACCATCGGATTCCTTGCCGCGGCGTTCATGCTGGGGCTTGGGTTTGGGACGGGACAGCCGATGTTACAGGCTGTCGCCGCAGACTGGACACCGCCGGAGAAATATGGACGGGCGATGGCGATGATGATGGGCGGTTTTTCGTTCGGCTCCGCAGCCGGAACCGTCTTCGTTGGCGAGGTGAGCGAGCGGCTGGACTTCACGGCGGCGTTCCTTGGACTCGCGTTGACGGCGGGCGTTGCCCTGGTTATCGCGTTGTGGGGGTTCCGACGGCGGCGGATTCCGTTGTTGGTCATGCCGGAGCGTAGCGCCGCGTAAGAGAATGGATGCCGAATAGGTGGCGCGGGCGCTACAATTTGAGGACAGGGCGGCGTGATCGTATATGAGACTCGCGCCCGGCAATAAAGCACACCGGAGGACAACGGACGATGGGCGTAGATTTTGTAAGCAACGAGGAAACTATTCAGGCGGCGCGGAAGAACCTCGACCAGGCAGGGTGGGATTACCTGGTTGGCGGTTCGGAGTCGGAGACGACGATGCGTCGCAACCGCGCCGCATTCGACCGTGTCGCGTTCCGCCCACGCGTACTCCGAGACGTCTCGGAGATGGATCCGTCAACGGATTTTCTCGGTCACACGATGCGAATGCCGGTGATGCTGGCTCCGGTTGGCGGCATGCAGCGACTGCATCCTGAGGGGGCGGGCGCTTCTGCAAAGGCGGCTGAGGCATTCGGGACAATTCAAACGGTGAGTTCCGTGTCCGACCCAGGGCTTGAGGGGACGATGGAGGCGGCAAACGGCCCCAAGCTATTCCAGATGTATATCCAGGGGGATTGGGAGTGGATCGAGGGCATGGCGCCGCGTATCAAGGCGGCGGGGTACCACGCATTCGTCCTGACTGTGGACAACGCCCGGTACAGCCGACGGGAGAGGCCGATTGTTGGACGTTCAACGCCGGCGAATCTCTCCAGCCAGCGTGTCTCACCCGGCTCCAAAGTGACGTGGGAGTTGGCCGAGAGGATCCGCGACCTGATGGGACTTCCGTTCGCGGTGAAGGGCATCCAGACTGCGGAGGACGCGGAGATGGCCGTTGAGCGGGGTTTCGAGATCATCTGGGTCTCAAACCACGGTGGACGACAGATTGATCACGCGCTTGGCAGTCTCGACACATTGCCGGAAATTGCCAAGGCCGTGGATGGGCGCGCCAAGATCGTTTTGGACGGCGGGATTGTCCGCGGAAGCGACGTTGTAAAGGCGCTTGCGCTGGGAGCGGACTGCGTCGCGGTTGGCAAGCTGCAGGGCTGGGGTCTGGCAGCAGGCGGTGTGGACGGCATCGTTCGGGCGCTCGAAATCATGGAAGACGAGATGCTGAGCGCGATGGCGCTAATCGGAACGTCCAAGGTTGACCAGCTTGATAGTTCCTATGTCACGGAGGGGTACACGGTTACGTCGCCGCACGAGATGAGCGCGTGGGTGAACATGCCGGACAGCCGGATGATGTAGGGGCCCGGGAAACTACTGCCGAGTCTGCGTAGAGCTATCGGTTAGCCGCTGCGTGCACCTTCACTGATTAAGCGAACGTTGGCGTGGTCGGGATTCGCGGAGCGATAGAATCTTTCGTCTGCGGTCCAGAATTCACAATTCAAAGCTTGGGCGAGCGCGAGGTAATGGGAATCGTAGATGGCGCGCTGGTTGAGGTTGGCGGCGAGTTGGAGGGCGGCGCCATAGGTTCTGTGCGCTTCATAGAGTTCGACTTGATGGGCCATAAGGTCCTCCATGAATCCTGCCGCCGTTTCGGATGTCATCAGCCCTTCGGTCACTTTACGGTGAAGCGCATTGGATACTTCGTAGGGCATAAGGTGAGGGGCCGCGAGCTGTGTTCCTGCCGTCGCCCATGACCGGATCAAAATCTGAGCCAAATCGGAGTCTTCCTCGTCAACTAACCACTTGATGGCGATGCTCGCGTCCACGACAACAAATTCGCTAGATCCTGTTGTCAATTTGCTCAGCCCTTAGCTCACGCTCTTCGCGGATGATGTCTGCGGAATTGCCGGGGAATTTGCGCCCACCAACTCGCGCCTTGCTTCTCGCTAATATCGCATCGACTGCCTCGCGGCGTGACTTGCCGCGCTGAAGCTCATCCGGTGGGTCCTGAACCAGCCTGTCCTCCAAAGCGCCCTCGCAGAATTCGCGCATGGAGATGCCCTTGAGGGCGGCGGCGGCTTTGAGTCTGCGTTGGAGGGATTCGTCGATGTCGAGGGTCAGGCGTTTTCTTGTTGTTGCCATGGTGTGCACTCCTTCCGCTAATCCTCTAGGAGTAGAGTACCGCATTTACAGAAAGGTGGGTTTTACGGGTATAGGAAGGGTTCCCGTTTTCGCGGGAATGACGAGGGTTTGGTCTACCAATCGCCGAGGGTGGCCTTGAAGCAGCGGTCCTGGTGATCGTTGACCATACCGGTGGCCTGCATGTGGGCGTAGCAGACCGTTGATCCTACAAATTTGAAGCCACGCGTCTTGAGGTCCTTTGCGAGGGCGTCCGATTCCGGCGAGGTAGTAGGAACGTCCTCCCAGCTGAGTATCGGGTTGGGGCTACGGAGCGTCTTGTAGTTGGTGAACTGCCAGATGTAGCGATCGAATGAGCCGTACTCTTCCTGCAACTCAATGAATCGCTGGGCGTTGGTGATTGCGCCGAGAATCTTGAGGCGGTTTCGAACAATGCCCTTGTCTTCAAGTAGGCGGGCAACATCATCGTCGTCAAATTGAGCGACTTTCTGAACATCGAAGTCGGCGAACGCCTTTCGGAAAGCGTCCCGTTTGTTTAGGATGGTGCGCCATGAAAGGCCGGCCTGAAATCCCTCAAGGATCAGGAATTCAAAGAGCTTGCCATCATCATGGAGGGGAGTGCCCCACTCGTCATCATGATATGCAATCATCTGCGGGCTGGAGTCCACGTCCGGCCAGCAGCGGGTCACGTTGTCGTTGTCAGTCATGCGGGAACGAGAACTTTCACGATCACGTTATAGCGGGGCATGGAGCAGGCGTTGGGGAGGGCCTCGAAAGAGACAACTTCTGCGCTGCGCCATGTTTGGTTGGGGTCTTCGGCATTGATGACGATTCCTGGGGTAGGCTCGAGGGGTTCTTCATCATGGATGTGAATGCCAAGAGGTCGACCGTCGTCATGGGCACGGAGGTACCAGGTTGCGGCAGTGGCAACCATGCCGATTAGACGGCGGTGAGGCGAATGCGGCCACTGGCGTTGCCGAACGCGCCGGCCTGATAGAGGCGCTCATCCGCGCCATCGTCCCGGAGCGGCCATGTGGGACCGGTGAGTCGAGATTCCAGCGCTTCGGCGGTGATGCCAGCGTACGTGGGAACAGTCGCGGCGATCTCAGCAAGGATTGCGTCAGCATTGTCGTAACCGAAACTCGCTGCGCCGAGGTGACGGGCGATCTCAGCCGGGGCACGCCAGACTGGCTGGGCATCACCGGCGGCGTCCTTGATGGCGCGGACGCGCTGGACACGGCGCTCGGCGTTCGTATACGTGCCCTCGCGTTCGACAGCGGCTGCGGCAGGAATCATCACGTTGGCCAGCGTGGCAAGTTCATCATCAATGACGAGGCCCTGCACAACCAGGAACTCGAGGCGACCAAGCGCGGCGAGCAGCCGTGTGCGGCCGCTTTCGCTCATGTTCACCGGGATGCCACCGGTCCAGTAGAGGGCTGTGACGGCGCCGGATTCGACTGCGTCAATGATCTCTTCGAGGCTTGCAGATTCCGCGCCAAGCACATCACTGACTCCCTGAACGTTGCCGCCACCGGGTCGCAGGACATGTAGACCACCACCCTGGCTACTGGTGACGTTGCCCGTCACCGCGGCGACCGAGGCGATCAGCGTAGTCAGGCCGGGCGCGTCGTTTTCGCTCGCGCCATAGATGAGAGCAGTGGGTGCAGATGTGCCGATGATGCGGGCTACCCAGCGGAGATCATCAGCGGAGACGCCCGCCTGAGCCGCTGCATCCTCAACGGTCGTACCTTCAAGGCTCTCAGACAAGTCGGCAAGGCCGTCTATCGACTCTTCAACGAATTCACCGTGGACAAGATTGGCGTCCAGCAGCGCTCGGAGGATGCCACGCAAGAGGGCAGGCTCAGTTCCCTCGGCGCAGGTGAGCCATCGCTCAGAGGCGCGACCAAGCTCCGGGTAGGCATTGGGGCCGATGCCGATGAGAGTGGCGTCGTTGTAATTGACAGCCTTGTGGACCTGGTATGCGGCGACGGGATGCGTGAGTTCTATATCTGAACCGATCACGAGAACGGCGCGGGCCTTTGCAATATCTCGAATGGGGCTCGCGTTGGCAGCGCTGCCGAACATGGCGGCGAGTTCCCTGCCCGACTGAATCGGCGCGGACGCTGCCATGGCAACACGCTCGGTCTGCAGTACCTCACGAGCGAGGCGACTCAGTGCCCAGGAGTCTTCATTGGCAACGCGAGGAGAGATCACGACGGCAGCGGAACCGCCGGCATGGCCGCGGAGGCCTTCTGCAGCAGCAGTTATCGCATCGTCCCAGGACGCTTCCGCAAGCGCGTCATTCGCATCTCGAATCATGGCGCTGATGAGGCGGGCCTCATTGTTGGACTCGTTAGCGAGTTCAAACTTGCCGTGGATGCAGCCAAAGCCACCGTTTGCGCCGCCATTAATGTCGGGGGTCACGCGCAGCAGGCGACCGTCCTTGAGTTCCGCGGTCACCTGGCAGCCGACCTCACACTCCGTGCAGACGGTTGTGACATTGGTATCCGGCAGGCCAGCCCACTTGTTGTCCTTTTCCGTGAGCGCGCCCACGGGGCACACATCCACGCACGCGCCGCAGAATGTGCAGCCGGTCAGCGGGTCAGAAAGGGGAACATCATTCGGCGTGCCAGGGAGGATGCGGTCGCCGCGGTCCACCATTGAGATGGCCTCCGCGCCGATAATCTCATCACAGACACGGACGCACCGCGCGCATGAGATGCAGAGGTTGTAGTCGCGATCAATGTGCGGGTCTTCGGTGCGGATCGGCAGTTCACGGTAGTTGTATGGAAGCAGCTGCTCCGTGACGCCGACGATCTCGACGGTGGCCTGCAGTTCGCACCGCTGGTTCTGGGGGCAGACTACGCACCGGTCTGTCACGGAGACGTTACGCAGGCAGATATCGTTGGGGCCGCAGTGGACGATGCGGTCACAGGTCAGGCATCCGTGCGGGTGTTCCGACATTAGGAGGTTGAGGACGGACTGGCGGAGTTCAACGGTGTCGTCAGAGTTGGTTCGGTAGGCGGCGTCCGGCATGGCAGGTGCAACGCAGGCAGCGGCAAAGCCGGGGCGGTCAACCTGTTCAACCATGCACATCCGGCATGCGCCATAGGCCTTGAGACGTTCGTCGTAGCAGAGCGTGGGGATGTAGATGCCGGCCTGCGCGGCCGCCTCAAGGATGGTAGAGCCCGCCGGGGCAGTTACCTGCCGCCCGTCAATCGTAATGGTGATTGTGTCAGCGGGGGCTGCCTGCGTCACGTCCGAAACCTCCCAAGCGCTTGTGTTTCTGTGTTCAGACTATCCCACGCGGGGGACGCACTCAAGTTCGGGGTTAGTGAGCCGCATACACATTTGAATCCCCGCGTTCTCCTTCCACCATCTCGTCGGGAGAACGCGGAGGCAAGGGCGGTTTGCGGGCGGCGGCGAACATGAACGCGCCCGCCGTTGTGACGAAAGCCATGAGGATGAACGCGCCTGCGTACGAGTCGAACACATCCTTGAAACCCGCGGCCACCACAGGGCCCAACATCGTCCCAAACTGCACCACAAGCGAGGAAAATCCCATGATCGTCGCAAATGAGCCGCGGCCAAAGTACTCTGCGCGAATTGCCGTCATCAGTGGGCCCCTGAATCCCCACGAAAGGGCCTGAACAACTGCAAATGTGAGCAGCAGCGGAATGGCGTATTCCGGATTTCCCCTGGGCAGTACAAGCAGGATAAGGGCGAGGGTGTGGCCAAACATGCAAGCGACAATGATTAGTCGCATCTCGACCTTCTCCGCGAGGAAGCCGGTCGCCAGCTGCGCGCCGATCATGATTGTCGTAAGGAACGTGTATATCCACGCTCCGGTCACCCTGGAGATACCCAGATCATCTTCTAGATACGGGATGAACTGGGCATTGATGGCAGAAACGGCAAACATCGCGCTTCCATGACCGAAAGAGACAAACCAGAACGACGGATTCTTAAGCGCTTCGCGTGCGGTGAATCCCCGCGCAACCATGCTGAGAATAGGCCTTGCAGTCGCTGGGATTCTGTCTCCCTCCCGGCCGCCATTGTCCGGTTTTTCACCGTCCGGCAAGTAACCGTATGGTTCCGGGGAATGCCGGAATAGAAAGGTAAGCGGCAGGCCGAGAACAAGGACAATCACGCCTGACCACATGGCAAGACCACGCCAGCCCATCATGTCCATCCCGAAAACGACGGCGGGGACTGCCCAGCCCGATACGCCCCATCCGACGGCGGCTAGTCCCATCGCGCGGGATCGTTTCTTGTCGAACCAGTTGGCGATAGCAGCGTTGATCGTGATGAATCCGCCGAGGCTCGATCCAATGGAGATGATCAGGTACGCGCCGTAGTACTGCCACAGTTCCTCGATATTCGCGAAGAGGAAAAAACCACCGGAATAGAGCAACACGCCAACCTGGAGAACACGGCGAGTCCCGAACCGGTCAACCAGCCAGCCCTGAAACGGGCCAAGAACGCCACTCTCGGCGCGAGCAAGGGTGAAGGCCAGCGCAATCTGTGCTCTGCTCCAACCGAATTCTCGCTGGAGGTGGTTGAAATAGACTTGGAACGCCTGGAAAAACAGTCCACCGTTGAGAACCTGGATAAGGAACGCGCCCAACACAATCCACCAGCCGAAGAAGACCTGGCTGGGATTGAATCGACTGCCGCTTCTTAGTCGGAACACCTACCTGTAAGCCATGAGGACAAAGATCGTATTCAAAACGTAGAAAAATCGTAACACAGATAAAGGAAAGGATTCGGGTTGGCCGCTAGCGTT
>LXNJ01001908.1_pt1 | contig 11898 bp, 14 predicted proteins | sample 809081 | NCBI WGS metagenome assembly LXNJ01 (sample SAMN04870510, study PRJNA318959) | sponge metagenome | biome: sponge; feature: marine sponge reef; material: water | host: Petrosia ficiformis | place: Greece: Milos, Mediterranean Sea | collected 2013-05-29 | depth 5-7 m
GTCACCAGCACCTGGTCGTTCAACCCCGTGTTCGCGCGCAAGAAGCGCTACGGCGTGAACGACGCGACCCTGCTGGCCTCGATCGCCCGGGCCCAGTGCGTGATCTTCGTCGGGGCGAAATCGCCTTACACATCGCTGAAGGACGCGTTCGCCGCGGCCAGGGGCGGCAAGGCCCTCTCGGCCTCCTCGCCAGCCCCGCCGGCGACCTTCCTGCTGCGCCATCTGGCCAGGAAGAACGGCGTCAAGCTGCGCGTCATCAACGTCAAGGGCACGCCGGCCGTGATCCAGCAGGTCCTGGGCGGCCATGTCGACCTCGGCTGGAGCGGCGGCCACCACATCCCCTATCTGCGCAAGGGCGAGGTGCGGGTGATAGCGGCGACCGACGATCGCAGGCTCAACGCGCCGTCCGACAAGGTGCCGACGCTCAAGGAAATGGGCTACGATATCTCCTTCTGCGGCGCCTACATCATGGCGGCGCCCAAGGGCCTGCCGGCGGACGTCAAGGCGAAGCTCGACGGCGCGCTCAAGGCGGCCATCAATTCCGAGCCGGTCCAGACCTTCATCACCCGCCGCAAGCTGGCGGCGAACTACCAGGGCACAGAAGGCCTGACGAAGGAAGTCCAGGCCGAAGCCGCCGCCTGGGCCAAGGTCAAGGCCGGCCTCAAGAAGAAGTAGCGGGCGCGGCGCGGGCGGTTCCGGCCGCCTTGCGGAGATAGCGCCCGTGCGCGCCCTCGACGGCGCGGCCGGCGCGCTGCTGGCGGCATTCGGGCTCGCGACGCTGTTCCTGTTCATTCCGGCGACCGTCGAGGATCCCGGCATGGACGATCTCGCGCCGGCCTTCATGCCGCAGGTGATCGCCATTCTGCTGACCGGCCTCGCCGCCCTGCTGGCGCTGCGCAACCTCCTGCGCCGGCCAGCGGGGGACCCGACGGAAGGGGAACCGGCGCTCACCCGGCGGCATGCCGGGTTCGTTTTTCTGGTCGCCGCGTGGCTGGCGGCAGTAATCGCCATCGTCGCATGGGCCGGCTACCTGGTCGGCGGAGCCGTCGCGGTTGTCGGCGCGATGCTGCTGATGCGCATTCGCCGGCCCCTGACCGTCGCCGCCGTCGCCTGCGCCGCCCCGCTCGTCCTGTGGGCGGTGTTCTGGCAACTCCTCACCATCCCGCTGCCGTAGCGCGATGGACGCCGTCCTCGCCGGCCTGGCCCAGGCCTTTACGCCGCTGACCCTCGGTTTCGTGCTGTTCGGCGTCGTGCTCGGCATCGCCGTCGGCGCGATTCCGGGGCTGAGCAGCCCGATGGCGATCGCCATCGCGGTGCCGCTCACCTTCTACATGACGCCGCTGGCGGCGATCGCCTTCCTGCTCGGCGTCAACAAGGGCGGCGAGTTCGGCGGCTCGATTTCCGCCATCCTGCTCAACACGCCGGGCACGCCCGAAGCGGCGGCGACGGCGCTCGACGGCCATCCGCTGGCGCAGCAGGGCAAGGCCGGCAAGGCGCTCAAGACCGCGCTCTATTCCTCGGTCGCCGGCGATACGTTCAGCGACATCGTGCTGATCCTGGTCGCCGCGCCGCTGGCGGTCATCGCCCTGAAGATGGGGCCGCCGGAACTGCTCGGCGTGCTGATCTTCGCCTTCACCTTCGTCACGGCATTGCTCGGCAACTCGATGATCAAGGGGCTGATTGCGGCGGCGCTGGGCGTCCTGCTCAGCCTGATCGGCATCGATCCCGAGGCCGCCATCCCGCGGCTCACCTTCGACGTGCTCGAACTGGAGGACGGGCTGTCCTTCGCCGGCGTCGCCATCGGCCTGCTTGCCTTCTCCGAGGTGATCATGCAGATCGAACGGTCCTTCATGGCGGAAGATGGCGCCGGCGAAGCTTCGGTCGGATTCTCGAAAGTGCGGGAGGACAACGCCTTCACCCGCGCCGATTTCCGGCAGGTGCGCGGCACGGTCGCCCGCTCCGCCGTCATCGGCACCGTGATCGGCGCGATTCCCGGCCTGGGCACCAGTCTGGCCGGCTTTCTCGGCTACGGCGCCGCCATGAAGGCGTCGAAGCACCCGGAGGAATTCGGCAAGGGCCGGCTGGAAGGCGTCGCCGCGACCGAGGCCGCCAACAGCGCCGTCGTCGGCTCCAACCTGATCCCGCTGCTGACTCTCGGGATTCCCGGCAACGTGGCCGCCGCCCTGCTCGCCGGCGCGTTCCTGATCCACGGGATCACGCCCGGCCCGCTGATCTTCCAGGACCATGCCGCGCTGGTCTACGGCATGTTCGGCTGCCTGATCGTCGCCAACCTGATGAACCTACTGGTCGGCAGCGTCGGCCTGCGGCTGTTCTCGCTTGCCGTGCGCACGCCGCGCACCGTTGTCATGCCGTCCGTGGCATTGTTATGCATTACGGGATCGTTCATCGCCGGCGGCGGACTGTTCGCCGTGGCGACGATGATGGTGTTCGGGGTTCTGGGCTACCTGATGCGCAAGCTGGATTTCTCGATCATCGCCTTCATCCTGGGCTTCATCCTCGGCCCGATGGTCGAGCGTTCGCTGCGCCACACCGTAATCCTGTTCGAGGACGCCTCGGACATTCTCGGCCACCCCTTCCTGATCGCCATGCTGGTCGTCAGCGCCGGCGCGGCGTTCTGGTTCGGCCGCCGGCCGCGCAGGAGACCTGTCGAATGAGCGCAAGGGATCGGTTCTTCCATCTGTGGGCTCAGGGATGCGCCCATGTCTTCCATGACAAAACGTGCGGGCGGGAGAGCCTCGCCGACGCCCTGCGCCAGTCGGAACGCGGCGGCGATGCGGCGGGGGACAGGGCCGAAGACGGACGCGCGCCGCCGTTCGACTGGGACATCTGCATCAACGTGGGCGACTACAGCTCCGCCTTCGGCCCGCCGAACGACGAGGAGGGCGCCGAGATCGTTCGCCAGTTCGGCGCGCTGCGCGACCACCGGCGCGAGCAGATCTACAGCGTGTGCGGCAACCACGACCGCGATCCCTTCAGCGAGCCGGAGGGAAGCTGGTTCCGCACATGGATCGACCCGATGGGCGAGAATACGGCGACCTCGGGCGTCGACCGCAGCCGCTATCCCTACCCGGTCCACGGCCGCTGGGACCGCTATTGGTTCGATGTCGGCAACATCCGTTTCCTGATGATGAGCGATATCAACGAGCGCTCGCAGGCGCTCGGCCGCGGGCCGCTCGGCGGCAATCCCGGCGGCGTGGTGACGGCGGAAACTTTTGACTGGTGGGTCGACATGGTCGAGCGCAGCCGCGGCGACCGGATCGTCGTGACCGTCCACCATTATGTCCTCAAGGAGACCACCGTCGCGAGCGGCGAATGGGAGGGCATGAAGAAGGGACCGGACGGCGCCTGGCAGATGGACTATCACGGCTATTACGCCGAGGGCACGCCGAACGGCGCCTCCTATCTCTACTGGGTCGGCGGTGCGGCGGATTCGGGCCGGTTCGAGCGCTACCTGAAAGACAATCCCGGCGCGGTCGACCTGTGGTTCGGCGGCCATACCCACACCAACCCGGACGACGAGCGGGGCGGCAAATCCCATATCGAAACCCACTACGGCGGCACGACCTTCGTCAACGCCGCGGCGCTGACCCGCCATTTCGTAGCGGACCACGCCATGCCGCACAGCCGCGTCCTGACCTTCGCGCCGGGCAGCCGCGAGGTCCGCATCCGCTGCTACATGCATACCGATGAACATCGCCCGGCCGGCTGGTACGGCGCCAGGGAACGCCGGATAATGCTGAGCAAGCCCTTTACCTGGGTGGTGTGAGGGGCCACTTCGTGCGGGAGCGCCGCGCTACTGTTCGAATAGCGGGCGTTTAGGCGGCGAGAGAGGCAGGATCGGGGGGCCGGGACGATGACTGAGCTATCCGGGACGGAAACTGCGAAGACCGGGAACGGGGAGCGGTTGCAGGCCCGGATCGGCGTGCCGCCGGAAACGCTTGCGGCTTTCTGCGAACGCTGGCAGGTGACGGAACTGGCCCTATTCGGCTCCGTCCTGCGGGACGATTTCAGCCCCGACAGCGATATCGACATTCTGGCCGGGTTTTCGAAAGAGGCGCGTCACAGCCTGTTCGATCTGGTCGATATGGAACAGGAATTGAAAGCGATCTTCGGGCGCGAGGTCGATCTGGTCGAACGGAACAGCGTCGAGCGGAGCAAAAACTATATTCGCCGCAAGGCCGTCCTCCGATCGGCCGAGACGATTTATGCGCGATGACGCTGCGCGCCTGCTCGACATGCTGCTGGCGGCGCGAGGCGGTGGCCCTGGCGGACGGGCTGACCTTCGCCGCGTTCGAGAGGAACCGCATGGCGCAGCTCGCAATCCTCAAGGCGGTTGAGACCGTCGGGGAAGCGGCGTCCGGCGTCGGTGCCGACACGCGGGAGGCGCATCCCGAAATCCCGTGGTCCGGCATCGTCGGGATGCGGCATCGCCTCGTGCATGGATATTTCAACATCAACCTGGCGCGGGTATGGGAAACGGTGGCGCGGGACATTCCCCGCCTCATCCCGCAACTCGAACGGCTGGTCCCGCCAGAGACCGGAGAATGACCGCCACGGCGTTAACCGGCGCGGCGTAAACCGCCAACAGCTCCGCAGCCACAGCAGGGAGACCCCGACCATGGCGCTCAGCCCGAGCCGCGAAGCCTTTATCACCTGCGCGCTGACCGGCGCCGGCGATACGACCGGCCGGTCCGACAAGGTGCCGGTCACGCCGGCGCAGATCGCCGAATCGGGAATCGAGGCGGCGCGCGCCGGCGCGGCGATCCTCCATGTCCATGTCCGCGATCCGGAGACCGGCGCACCGGCGCGCGATCCGGCGCTCTATCGCGAGGTCGTCGAGCGGATCCGCGCCTCCGGCGTCGATGTCGTGCTCAACCTCACCGCCGGCATGGGCGGCGACCTCACCCTCGGCCCGGCCGACCGGCCGCTGCCGCCCTCGGAAGCGGGCACCGACATGGCGGGCGCCGGGGAGCGGCTGGCCCATGTGAGCGAACTGCTGCCGGAAATCTGCACCCTCGACTGCGGCACGATGAATTTCGGCGAGGGCGACTACATCATGACCAACACGCCGGCCATGCTGGCGGAAATGGCGAAGCGCGTGCAGGCGCTCGGCGTCCGGCCCGAGATCGAGATTTTCGATACCGGCCATCTCGTGCTCGCCAAGTGGCTGGCCGGACAGGGCCTGATCGACGATCCGGTGATGGTGCAGCTTTGCATGGGCATCCCGTGGGGCGCGCCGGACGATATCGGCACGCTGATGTCGATGGTGAACAACCTGCCGGATGGCTGGACCTTCTCGGCCTTCTCGCTCGGCCGCAACCAGTTGCCCTATGTCGCGCTGGCGCTGCTCGCCGGCGGCAATATCCGGGTCGGGCTCGAGGACAATCTCTGGCTCGACCGGGGCGTGCTCGCGACCAATGCGGATCTGGTGGAGCGGGCGGTCGGCGTCGCCGAGAATATGGGCGTGCGGGTGCTCGGCCCCGACGCGGTGCGCGAGAAACTCGCACTGCGCAAGCGCTGAGCGGCGTGCCGTTCGGTCAGCGCATACCGGTCGCAGATGGAAACGTGGCGGCAAGGCGTCCCCTACGCCCGGAGGTTCGGCTTTATCCTGTTCCAAATACCTTCCGTGCCGCCCCGGCCGACCGGAGGGAGAGCCGGGGACCAGAGTCGCCCGGCACGACCGCGCCACACGGCCCTGGTCCCCGGATCTCCGCTGCGCTCCGTCCGGGGCGGCACATTTCGTTGGAATTTGGAGAGGGTGGGCCTGCCTTGAGCTTGTCGAAGAACGTAAATCCGCCGTGTCGGCAAATCCAATTGAAATGGACAAGCTCCAGAACCGGGCCGGGCGCGATGGTGAGCGTTCCATGACAATCGGCATCGAACGCGCCGCCTGCATCGGCGGCGGGGTCATCGGCGGCGGCTGGGCCGCCCGGTTTGCCCTGAACGGAATCGACGTCGCGATCTACGATCCGGATCCGGACGCCGAAAGCAGGTTGCAAGCCATGCTCGACAGCGCCGAACGCGCGTTCGCCCGCCTGTTCGGCGACGACCGGCCTGCGCCGGGCGCGCTGCGGTTCGCGGGCAGCGTCGCCGACGCGGTCGACGGGGCCGGCTTCGTCCAGGAAAGCGTGCCCGAACGGCTCGATCTCAAGCGCGCCGTCCTTGCCGAAATCGATACGGCGGCGGCGGCCGGCATCCTTGTTGCGTCCTCCACGTCCGGCCTGTTGCCGAGCGACATGCAAAGCGGCCTTGAACATCCCGGCCGGCTGCTGGTCGGCCATCCGTTCAATCCCGTCTACCTGCTGCCGCTGGTCGAGATCGTCGCCGGGCGGGACACCGATTCCGCCAGTATCGAATGCGCCGCGGAAATCTACGCGTCGCTCGGCATGAAGCCTGTCGTCGTGCGCAAGGAGATCGACGCCTTCATCGGCGACCGGCTGCAGGAAGCCCTGTGGCGCGAGGCGCTGTGGCTGGTCCATGACGGCGTCGCGACGGTCGAGGAGATCGACGACGTCATGCGCTACTCCTTCGGCCTGCGCTGGGCGCAGATGGGCGTGTTCCAGACCTACCGGCTGGCCGGCGGCGCGGCCGGCATGCGCCATTTCCTCGAGCAGTTCGGCCCCTGCCTCGCCTGGCCGTGGTCGAAGCTCACCGACGTTCCGAAACTGGACGGTTCGCTTATAGACACCATCGCCGGACAGTCCGACGCGCAGGCCGCCAGCCTCTCGATCCGCGAGCTCGAACGCATCCGCGACGACAACCTGATCGCGATCATGGAGGCGCTGGAGCGGTCCGGCGAAACCGGCTGGGGCGCCGGGGCGGCGCTGAAGGAGGCGCGGCGGCGGATGCGGGAGCGCCGGGGCCGATTTCCGCCGCTCCGGCGAACCGGGCGGTAGTCCGACGCGCAAACCTACGCCGTGTTACTCGATGTTTTCGGCGGTATAGCTCAGGCTCAGCGTCTCGCCGCGCACCGGGTCTTCCAGTTCCACGGCGAAACCTTCCGCCTTGCCGTGCGGCCGCCCTGCGTGGCGGGCGGCGAACAGCAGGACACGCTCGGGCGGCAGGTCGTCGAGAGCGTCGAAGTTAGCGATGCGGCCCGCAGGTTCTTCCGTCGCCGGGCGGCGCTCGTCGCCGGTCAGATGCCAGCTGCGCAACCGAAGCCGGTTGAGATGAGGCGCGACATCCCGGAGCCGCCAGGCCTGCCGGCTGAGCGGCTTGGCGCAGGCCAGAAGCGCCGGCGCGTAAAAGCTTGCCGAATGCAGGGAGGCGACCGTGAGCAGCGGCCCGTCGCCGGCGCCGACCAGGGCGAGAGCCGCGATGCCGTGCGGGCTGCCGCCGGGCTGCTGGATCGCGGCGGCCGTCGTCAGCCGGTCGACCGGGATCGCGACAACCTTGCTCTGGCCGTAGGATATCCAGGCCCGTTCGATGACCAGATCCGGCGTATAAACCTTGCCGCCGGAGCCAACGTGGGGCCGGTAGACGAAATGGCTGGACATGCGCCCGGTCGCCGGCGCTAGCCGCCGCTCTCGTCCGGATCGGGCCGGGCGGCGACGGCGATAAGCTCGATCTTGTTGTTGCCGGCGAAGGTGACCTGGACGCAGGAGCGCATCGGCCAGTGCTGCGGATCCTCGCCGATCCAGTCGGCCCACCAGCGGTCGAACGCGCCCTTGCGCCCGATGTCGTAGAGATAGACCTGCACGTTGATCAGCCGGGTCTTGTCCGTACCGGCGGCGGCGAGGCCCCGGTCGAGCGCCGCGAAGGCGCGCCTGGCCTGTTCCTCGAAATCCAGCGAGAAATCGTCGGACATGCCGAGCGCCCAGACGACGCCCTTGTAGGCCGAGCCCCAGCAGCGGCTCGGCACGTTGCCCGGAATGCGCAGGATGTCGTTCATGCCGTCGCCCCTTCCCGGCCCGCCGCCTATTCCGCCGCCTGCGCCGCGGCCGGCGCATGGAGAAGGTTATCGATTACGTCGTCGGTCGTGCGCACGTCGCCGAAGCTCTGCCAGAAGCTGGTCAGCCCGGCGAGATGGTCCTCGTCGAAACGGGCCGCGTTGCCGTCGAGCACCATGACCGCGCGGTAGCCGATCATCATGGCGTCGCGCGCGCTCGATTCGCAGCACATGTTGGTCGCCGTGCCGCAGACCAGCAGGTTCTCGATGCCGCGCGCCCGGAGCTGTCCGTCCAGATCCGACGCGCCCTGGATGAAGGCGCTGAACCGGCTCTTGCGGCTGATAATGTCGCCGTCCTTCACGACCAGGTCGGGATACAGCGCGTGGCCCTCGCTGCCCTCGGTCAGGCCGTCCTTGTGGGCGTGCATCTTGGCCTCGGTGAAGAAATAGTCGTGATAGATCGGCCACTGGCTCTCGCCGCCCATCTCCTCGGCCACGGTCAGCAGGACCCAGGCGACGACCCCGCCCCGGTCGCGCACGACATCGGCCAGCCGGTTGATGTTGGGCACGATGCTGATCGCGGTCTCGACCTCGGCGACGAAGAAATTCTGCATGTCGATGACGACCAGCGCGGTCCGGGCCGGATCGAAGCGGTCGAACACCTCCAGCTTGCCGCGCTTGGCCATGATGCGGTCGATGACGTATTGCGGCATTTCAAGATTGTGCGGCATGGCTTCCCTCCCCGGGGTCGAGTTGTCTCTACGCTGCCGGCTGCCAGGCGATCATGCGCAACTCGCCCAGCTCCCGGCGCATTTTGAGCCAGTTCTCGCCGCCGTCGGTCGAGCGGAAGATCTGGCCGAAGATGGTACAGAAGAAGATCAGGTCCGGATCCGCCGGATTGGTCGCGATCCACCAGATCGTCGTGTTGGGCGGCTCCGGCAGGTCGACGACTGCCCAGGTCTCGCCCCTGTCGCGGCTGCGGAACAGCATGCCCCGTTCGCCGGACGGCTTGTCGCCGACCGAAAGGAACACGACGCCCGAATCGTCCGTGCGCTTCGCGATGCAGCGGAAATAGGGCCAGGGCGCGTCCGGCACCTCGACAAACTGCCAGCTCCGGCCCTCGTCGCGGCTGCGGTGCAGGCCTTCCTCGGTCGAGCACAGGATGGTGCGGCCGTCTCCCACTTCGTCGTCGAAGAAGACGAGATTGTGGGTGTCCGGGCTCTTCAGCCCCTCAATGCATTTCTCCCAGCTCTCGCCGCCGTCGCGGCTGACGAAGATGCCATCGATCTCGATGGTGATCCAGATCGTGTCGCGGTCTCGCGGATCGAAATGGATCGACGTCACCCGCGGCGTGTTGATGAATTCGCATTCGACGCCGTTGCCGACATCGCAACGCCGCCAGGTCCGCCCGCCATCGGCCGAGCGGTAGAGCTGCGCCGGGCGCGTGCCGGCGAAGACGACATCCGCGTCGTGGGGCGACTGGCCGATCTGCAGGATGTGCAGCCCGTCCATCGGCGACGGCAGATGCTCCCAGCGGTCGCCCGCCACGGTCCAGCGGTAGACGCCGAGATCGGTGCCCGCCAGCACGTCGCCGGGCCGCGCCGGGTGGGTCGCCACGCACCAGGCGCGGGATTCGTTGTAGATGCCGCCGGTCGGTGTGAAGGCGCGGTTCCACGTCTCGCCCAGGTCGTGGCTGAACCAGATCGAATGGCCGACCGATGCGGCATAGGCGGTGACGTTCATGCAGCCTCCCGACGGGCGCGGAACGCGGGCGGCCTGCGAACCGCAGGCGCAGTTGTACCATCGGTTTCCCGTCTGCCGGACATTTCCTCGCCGGCGCGGCTGCGCCGCCCGCTATCGGCCGGTCAGACGTTCCGGAAAATCCGCTGGCGTCAGGACCGGAATACCGTGAAACGGCGGCATCGCCAAGAGATCGCCATCCCCCGTAATCAGGCAATCCGCATTTCCCATCAGGGCGGTTTCGAGCAGCTTGTCGTCATCAGGGTCGCGGCATCCAAGCTTCGCGCCCGCGATTGCAACCCATTCGGAGACCGCTTCCAGTTGTGCCAGATAGAGTTCCCGGGCTTCCCGGCTGACATAGCGATCGAATTTCGGGCGGCGGAGCCGGGTTTGAATTTCGGCAAACGTTTCGTCGGAGAACAACAGAACGCCATTCTCCGACCGAAATGCGTCGATAACCGCGCGCGGCGACCCGCGGAGGCGCAACGCCGAACTGATCAGCACATTGGTGTCGACGACGACCCGTTCAGCTTTCATCCGCCAGGAGCGCTTCGAGCCGGGCTTCCGTCAGGCCGTTCGCGGAGGCCTCCGCGCCCAGAGCGTCCATCGTCGCCGTCAGACGCTCCCAGGCAGCGCCGCGAAGCCGCTCATAGTGCGGCATCGACATCATCACGCCGACCTCTCTGCCGTTCTTGGTCACGCACACAGGCGCCCCCTGCGCGGCGTCGAGCAAAGTGCCGAAGCGATTCTTGGCTTCCTTGGCGGCAATCCGTTTCATAATGGCTATAATAGCTATTTAAGCTACGGTATTCAAGATGCTGGCGGGCAGAAGCAACCGCTTCGCCGGCATAGGGGCGGGAGCACCCCCCGACCGCCGCATTCCGACTTCCGCGCGCCGGCAGGCGCGGCTGCGCCGCCTGCTTCCGGCCGGTCAGGGGTTCCGGTAAATCCGCTGGCGTCGAGACCGGAATACCGTGAAACGGCGACATCGCCAGGAGATCGCCGTGCCCGTGGTGCAACTTCGCGCCGCCGCACCGGTGCATGGACCCGCCGCCGTTGACACGGTCATGAAATCCGGCGATTCCCGTCGCATCGCGCCTTTCGACCGTGACCGTAACTCCGTCCCGGGTGCCGTCGGACAATCTGTGGAGCGAAGCCGTCGACGACCCGCTGACGAACATGCTGAAAACATCAAATTTGGAAATACACGCGGAGCAGGAGACCGAAATGACGCTTGAACTGTACTATCTCGAAGAAACCGACTCGATCTGCTCCAACCGGGTAATCGTCACGCTGGCTGAGAAGGGGATTACGGACTGGATCCCCCACAAAATGATCCTGATGAACCGGGACCAGTTCCAGCCCGAATATCTCAAGCTCAATCCCCAGGGGGTCGTGCCGACCCTCGTTCATGACGGCAAGCCGATCCGCGAGTCCTCGCTCATCTGCAAATATATCGACGATCTGCGGCCCGACCCACCCTTGAAGCCCAGCGATGCCGCAGAACGATACTACATGGAAGAATGGATCAAGCTGTTTGACGAGAGAGCCTTCGAAGCCACGGCGGTCATCAATTTCGTTACGAAATTCCGCCTGACCGTGCCGCGGGAGAAGATGGAGGAACGCTGGAAAGTCATTCCCAGCATCGACCGGCTTTATCGCCAGCAGTCGGTCATCGGGGAGGGCGTTTCCTCGCCATACGTTATGCGCGCGATCGGGTCGTTCGAAATGATCTTCAAACTGATGGAGCACGCGCTTGCCGACGGCCGGCCCTACCTTATGGGCGATCGGTTTACGTTGGCTGAAACCAATCTTGCGCCCTTTGTCAAAGTTCTGGAGATGGTCCGGTTTCTCGATTTCTGGCTGGAGCCCTATCCGCTGACCCGGGCCTGGTGGGACCGTATGGCAAGCCGGCCGAGCATGCAGCGACTCGACGACTTCCCCTACAGCGCCGTCTCCGAAGAGTCTCCGCATGCCAGGTCCGGTCGGAAAACGGAACCTGAGTTCCGCGTGAAACTGGCAGAATACCGGGAGCGGTTCGAGCACGCTTTCAATCCCGGCAGCTAGGATCGACTTCGATACCCCAAATCGAAGTCGTCGAAGCGGTCATCGAAACATCCGAATGCCGTCTCCGTCGGCATCGATAACCCGGGATACAGCCGGTGGTCCGATACAGGACCGGATGCGGTGGCAGTCCGAGGCGGCCCCGCCAACGCGCGCGGCTCACTGGTTGTACTTGCCGCCGTCGA
>LXNJ01001909.1_pt1 | contig 11891 bp, 9 predicted proteins | sample 809081 | NCBI WGS metagenome assembly LXNJ01 (sample SAMN04870510, study PRJNA318959) | sponge metagenome | biome: sponge; feature: marine sponge reef; material: water | host: Petrosia ficiformis | place: Greece: Milos, Mediterranean Sea | collected 2013-05-29 | depth 5-7 m
GGCCAGGAATCGCTGGTACGACCGCAAGCCGCCGGACAGGGCGCCCATGCCGGTCGTCTCGGTTGGCAACCTCACGGTTGGCGGTACCGGCAAGACGCCCGTGATCCGATGGCTGCGGGAATGGTTTGCCGGACTGGGAAGACGGGTGGCCGTGGTGACCCGCGGCTATGGGGCGGATGAAGTTGCGCTCTACAGGCGGTGGTTCGGACGCGGTGCCGTTCTTGTCGGGCCCGACCGGGTAGCGAGTATCGGCGCCGCCTGGAGGGACGGCTACGATCTCGCACTGATGGACGACGGTTTTCAGCACCGTCGGGCGGCCCGAGCTGTAGACATCCTCCTCGTTGCGGCCGAGGATCCGTGGGAGGTGCGCCTGCTCCCGCGCGGACCGTACCGGGAGCCTCTCACGTCGGCCGGGCGCGCTACGCACATTCTCGTGACCCGGAGAACCTCGGAGCCGTCCGCTGCGGATGCGTGGATTGCCAGGCTGTCGCGGATGGCGCCCAACGTGAGCGCTTCCCGGATCGAGTTGCGGATGGACGGATGGCACGACCTGGCCGGGTCGCCGGCGGAGCCGCCCGCGGGCGACGTGTTGGCGGTGTGCTCGATCGCGCGTCCGGAGGCGTTCGCGGCCGGCCTGAGGGAACTGCTGCCGCATTCGGATGTGCGCCTGGCCGCTTTTCCCGACCATTACCGATTCGGGCGCCGGGACATCGCGAAGCTGTTGAGGCAACGCGACGGGAGAGCGGTGGTCTGTACCGCGAAGGACGCACAAAAGCTGGCGGCCTTTCCGGGCTTTGCGCGCCGCTGCGTCACGGTCGGGTTCAGCGTGGTGGGTGAGCCGCCGGATCCGCTCTGCGGCATGTTGACCTCGCTGGTCCGGGACTCATGAAAGTCTCGGTCGTCGTGGTCGGGAAAGCCCGGGGCCTCGGGTCCGTGCTCGCGGAATACGAGTCTCGCGCGGCGCGCTATTGGCGGCTGGAGGTTGTGGAGGTGTCTCAGGCGCGGGGCAGGGTTGCCGGGCAGGTGCTGGGAAAGGAGGCGGAAGCGATCAGGTCCAGGCTGCGGCCGGGATTTGTACGGGCGGCGTTGACCCGCGGTGGCCGGCCGTGGTCGTCGGTGGAGCTGGCACGATGGCTCGAGCGGTTGTCGCGGGGACCTGAAAGGGGCGTACACTTCCTGATCGGCGGAGCGTTCGGCCTTGCCGATGACCTCAGACGGGAGTGTGACGCCACCCTGTCCCTTTCGTCATTCACGCTGCCGCACGATTTTGCGCGGCTGGTGCTCATGGAACAGCTGTACCGGGCGGGAACCATCCTCAGGAACGAACCCTACCACAAGGGACCGAAGTGAAGCGCACCCCGTGGTATCGACACTGGTTCGGTGACGAATACCTGGCTCTTTATCCGCATCGGGACCGGGCGGAGGCGCGTCGGGCCGTCGCCCTGCTGCAGGACGCAACCGGGCTGGGGCCGGGTACCCGCGTGCTCGACCTCGGATGCGGGGCGGGCAGGCATCTGGAGGAAATGGAGCGGATCGGCTACCGTGCGACCGGACTCGACCTCTCCCGACCCCTGATCGAAGCGGCCCGCAGGTCCGTCCCCCGGGCGCACCTGGTGCGTGGCGACATGAGACAGCCGCCCTTCCGCACGGATTCGTTCGACGTGGTGACGTCCTACTTTACTTCATTCGGCTATTTCGACGACGAGGACGAGGATCTGGACGTATTGCGCGAGGTACGGAGGGTTCTGAAAGCCGGAGGACGGTTCCTGCTCGACTTCCTGAATGCGGACCATGTCGTCGCCAACCTCAAGACCGAAGACCGGCGCATGGCATCCGGTACCGACGTGGTCCAGGAGAGAAGGCTTGTGAACGGCGGACGCATCGTCGAGAAGCGGATCACGCTGACGTCCACCGACGGTTCGTCGCGCAGGGAGTTCGTCGAACGCGTGCGGCTCTACCGCCCGCGCGAACTGACTTCAATGTTGCGATCCTCGGGGCTGGTTCCGGGTCCCAGCTTCGGCGGCTACGACCGGACACCGTTCTCGGGCGCCGCAACGCGGTACATTCTGGTCGCCAGGGCGGCTGGATGACGGTGTGGGGACGCGCCGGGGGGTGCGCCGCGCGGCTTGATGCCGGCACGGGGAGGCGCGTGTAGTGGACCTGCGACTCCTTGCCCGGCCCCTCGGGGGCTCGCGCCTGGTCCGGGACTACCTTGAAGGGTCGGCCACGGCATCGGCGTTCTACCGGGGCGCCCCCGAGCACGCCAGTGCCTATCGGACCAAGGCTCGCGAGCTGAGCGAAGGGGCCGACCCCGGCAGGCTCTCCTCCGCGGCGGATGTCGTGCGTCCAGCCGGACCGCGCGGAAAGGCCGCGCTTCGTGAGGTGGTCGCGCAGGGTGGGTTTTTCGTCACCACGGGACAGCAGCCCGGCCTTTTCGGCGGCCCGCTGTACAGCCTCTACAAGGCGCTGACCGCCGTTCGGCTGGCCGAGGAGCTGGAGCCGGTCGTTGGTCGGCCCGTCATGCCGCTGTTCTGGATTGCCTCCGACGACCATGACTGGGCCGAGGCGAACCATGCCCATGTCATCGATCCCGGGAATCGCCTGCACCGCATCACGGTGGGTCCGTCCGCGGGTCCGGCGCCTCGGGCTCTCGGCCGGATTCGGCTGGGTGATCGCGGCGCGGACGCTCTCGCCGAGTTGTCCGCCTGCTTTCCTCGCAACGACTACCGCGACGGTTACCTGGATCTGTTGCGCGAGGCCTACCATTCCGGGTCCACGCTGGCTTCCGCCTACGCGGATCTGATGGCGATGTTGCTGCGGGACACGCCGGTGGGGCTGGTAGACGGTGCCGGCGCGCGGCTGAAGGAGCTGGCACGGCCCATTTTGCGGGCTGAAGCCGAGGATCCATTGGCGAGCGAAGATGCGTTGACGGAGACCGCCGGACACCTGACGTCCTCCGGGTACGGGCTCCAGGTGCCTCTGGCCCGGGGGGCCACGAACCTTTTTTTCGACACGCGCCAGGGCCGCGACAGGCTTCTCGGGGCAAACGGCGGGTTCAGGCTGCGGCGCTCCGGCCGCGAGTTCTCCCGCCGTCGCATTCTCGGTGCCATCGACGAGTCGGTCGACCTGGTGTCGCCCAATGTGCTGCTGCGTCCGGTGGTCGAGGGATTCGTATTCCCCACGCTCGCGTACGTCGCGGGACCTGGCGAGATCGCGTACTTCGGCCAGTTGTCCGCGCTGTTTCGTCGCCATGGCGTCGGGATGCCCGTGGTCACGCCACGCGCGTCCCTGATGGTCGTCGAGAGGAAGGTCGCCAGGGTCATCGAGAAGCTGGGCGTGACGGTCGACGATGTCCGCGACGGCGACCGGCTCCAGGCGAGGTTCGCGCGGGACGGAATGCCGGAGGACCTGAAGGAAGGCCTGCAAGGCTGGCGAAAGGGGCTCGAGTCGCGCGCTCACGAAGTGTCCGCCGCATCCGCCGCAATCGACCCGGTGCTGCAGGGCGCGGTGATGAAGGCGCGAAACTCCGGTCTGGCGGCCCTCGGCGCGCTCGAAAAGAAGGTCATCCGGGCCATCAAGCGGCAGAGCGAGACCGTTGCGAGCCAGATTGCCAAGGCCGGAGTCAATCTGTGGCCGGGCGGAAAGCCCCAGGATCGTGTACTGAGCCCGTTGCAGTACACCATGCGATACGGCCCGGGTTTCGTCGTCATGCTTCGCGACAGGATCCGCGTACTGGCTGGCGAGGCCACCCTGGAGCCGGCAGGGTCTTTGCCACGCCCGGACGAAACGCCATAGCTTTACGACATGCTTGTATTGATCGCCGTGCTTGTGCTGCTGATCCCGATCCTCGCAATCGTGCTCGATTCCGATGTGGGGAAGGCGATCGCGCGCCGGCTTGAGCGCAAGAACCTGAGGGAAGGCGATGGTGCCGTGCACGATCGCCTGGTGTACCTCGAGAGTGAACTGGAACGCATTACGGGCGAGGTAGGCCGGCTGGACGAAGAGAACCAGTTCTTCCAGAAGCTCCTTGCCGACCGCTCCGAACGCAGGTCGTTGCCGGCGGATGCCGGCGACGAGGCCCCCGACCCGGAGCACTAGGGTGACGTCCCGGAAACATCGCGGGCATTCGAGCACGCGAACCTCCGGGGCACGTCACCGGCAGCCCGTGGACTGCTAGCGGCGACGGAGTCTTGGCTGCCTCAAGCGTAGCATCCGGCATCCTGATCAGCCGCGTCCTCGGTCTGGTGCGCGGACGGGTCTTCGCCCACTACTTCGGGACCGGAAACCTGGCGGATGCGTGGACCGCAGCCCTGCGCATCCCGAATGTCATCCAGAACCTGCTGGGCGAGGGAAGCCTCAGCGCTTCGTTCATCCCCGCCTATGTGCGGTTGCTGGAAGAGGGGAGGGAGCGCGAGGCCGGGCGCGCCGCCGGCGCCGTGCTCGGGCTGCTCGCCGTGACGGCGGGCGCCATGGCGGCTCTGGGAAGCTGGGCCGCCCCGCATCTGGTCTCGGTGCTGGCCGTCGGATTCGCAAGCGACGGCAGGGCGGAGATCGTCACCGCGCTGCTTCGCCTTCTGTTCCCGATGGCGGGGCTGCTCGTCGTGTCCGCGTGGGCCCTCGGCGTTCTCAACAGTCATCGGCGCTTCTTTGTTTCCTACGTGGCCCCGTCGCTATGGAACCTGGCCATGATCGTGGCAATGGTGGCGGCGGCCGGACGGGGGATGGCGGGCGTCGACCTCCTGACCGCACTGGCCTGGGGAGCCCTCGCGGGCGGGGCGCTGCAACTCCTCTTCCAGCTGCCCTTCCTGATACGACATCTGACGCACGTGACGCCCTCGCTCGACGCCAGGTCGGGGCCGGTGCGGGAGATCGTACGCAATTTCCTGCCGGCCGTCGCGGCCCGGGGGGCGGTGAACATCGGCGCGCTCATCGACCAGAACCTGGCGACGCTGCTGGCGGTCGGCGCCGTAGGACTGATGGGGTACGCGCAGCCGCTCTACATCCTGCCCATTTCACTGTTCGGAATGTCGATTGCGGCATCGGAGTTGCCGGAACTGTCCCGGGATCGCATGGCCGGTGTCAGCGCGGTTCGCGACCGGACCGAGCAAGCGGTCGCCCGGGTTCTGTTCTGGCTGGTCCCCGTGACCGCGGGGTACATCCTCTTCCGCGAGGAATGCATGGTGGTGTTCCGGTCCGGGGCGTTCGACGCCGACGACGCAGCGGCCGCGGGCCTGGTCCTGGCCGCCTACGCGCCGGGACTGCCGGCTTCGGGTGCATCGCGGGTGCTCTCGTCAGCGCTCTACGCCTTCGGCGATACCCGGACCGCGGCTCGCATCTCCTACCTGCGGATCCTGATTTCGGCAGCCGTCGGCGCGTCGCTGATGTTTCCCTTCGACCGGTTCGTCGTAGGCGGCCTCGGCATGGGAGCGGCCGGCCTTGCCGCCGGAGCCTCGGCAGGCGCATGGCTGGAGTTCCTGCTCCTCCGCCGGGAGCTCCGGGGGCGTCTGGCGGGGATATCGCTGGGCGGCCGCCATGTGCGCGTCTACCTTTTCGCGGCGGCGGTTGCGGTTGGCGTGGGCCTGGCCATCCGCGCGGCACTTCCCCCCGTGGGTCCGATCGTCCAGGCCGGCGCCACGATCGGCCCCGTGGCCGTTGTCTACCTGTTCCTGACCCATCGGCTCGGATTCTCATTCACGAGGCCCGGGACCCGGCGTCGGGGGTAGTTCCGGGTGAAGCGCGGCATCCCGTTCGATTCCCGGCACGTGGCGGGCCTCCCGGCGGGGCCCGGCGTCTACATGCTCCGTAGCGCCCAGGGGGAGATTCTCTACATCGGCAAGGCCAAGGCGCTGCGTCTGCGCGTGCGGTCGTATCTGGGGCAAACGGGCGCGACGGAGATCAAGACGGCCGAATTGGCCCGCCAAACCGCCGCGGTGGAGACACTGGTCGTGGGCTCGGAGGCGGAGGCGCTGATACTCGAGGCCAATCTCATCAAGGAGCACCGGCCCCGCTTCAATATCCAGCTCCGCGACGACAAGAGGTACCCCTACATCAAGATCACCGTCAACGAACCCTTCCCGCGCGCCTACGTCACCCGGCGGATCCGCGAGGATGGCGCCCGGTATTTCGGACCGTTCGTCTCGGTGGGGCGGGTGCGCCGCGCGCTGGAGCTGGTGAAGCGCGTGCACGGCGTGCGGTCCTGCCGCTACGACCTTCCCGGCGAAGCGCCGGCGCGACCGTGCCTGGACCATCACATCGGCCGATGCGCCGCCCCGTGCGTCGGTCTCCAGACCGCAGAGGACTACGGCCGCATGATCGCAAGGGTCGTCCGCATCCTCTCCGGCGACGTCGGCTCCATCCAGGCAGAGGTTGAGGCCCAGATGCGGGGGGCATCCGCCGCAATGGACTTCGAACGGGCGGCTCAGCTGCGTGACGTGCTCGCCGGGCTTGACGGGATTGCACGCCAGCAACGGGTCCAGAAGGTGGGCGGAGGGGACCAGGACGTCCTGGGAATCGCCCGGGACGCGGGCATTGCCGCCGCCGTTACGCTGCACATCCGCCGGGGGATGCTGATCGGGCGGGACACACAGGTCATGACCGGCACCGAAAGAGAGGGCGACGCCGACCTGGTCGCGCGTTCGGTCTCGCACGCGTATTTGTCCAGCGGTTCCCGCGCGCTCGAACAGCTTCCCGGTGAAGTGCTGCTTCCCGTGGACTTCCCGGATCGAGGGCTGCTGCAGGAGATCCTGAGCGATCAGGCATCCCGCCGAGTCGTCGTGCGCCTGCCGAAGAGGGGTGCGAAGGCCCGCCTGATCGAGCTGGCGGTCGCCAACGCCAGGCATGCCCTCGAAGATCGCATCAGAACGGGAAGAGTCTCCCCGATGCGTACCGACGAAGTGCTCTACGAGCTTCAGGAGAAGCTGGGATTGAAGGTCGTGCCGCGGCTGATCGTGTGTTTCGACATCTCGCATACCCAGGGGTCGGAGACGGTTGGGAGCGCGGTTCTGTTCGAAAACGGGGAACCCAGGAAGTCGGGATACCGTCACATGAAGATCCGGACGGACCGGGGCAACGACGACTACCAGTCGATGGCGGTAGCCGTGCGCCGGTACTTCGCCAGGCTGGCCGGTGGTGAGGGTCCGCTGCCCGACCTCGCGGTGATCGACGGCGGCCGCGGACAGCTCGCCGCCGCGCGGGAAGCGCTCACCGCGCTGGACGTCCGGGACGTGGCGCTGGCGGCACTCGCAAAGAGGGAAGAGGTCGTCTTCCTGCCGGGCGAACCTGACGGGCTTCGTCTGCCGCGGACCGCTCGGTCGCTGCACCTTTTGCAGCGGGTTCGCGACGAAGCGCACCGCTTCGCCGTGCGGTACAACCGCAAGTTGCGCTCGCGCCGCACCGTGCGCTCCGCGCTGGGCGACATCCCGGGGATCGGCCCCGCCAGACAGCGGGCGCTGCTGTCGCGTTTCGGATCCCTGCGAGGTGTCAGCGAGGCGACGCCCGCGGAGATCGGCCGCATACCGGGATTCAGCGAGGCCATGGGAGCCCGCATTCTGACGTATCTGAGGCGTGCGCACGGGTAATCGCGGCTCGCTCTCCGGCGTCCCGAAGCCCTTTGACCCGGGCCCCGCCCATCAATATACTTCCTGCTTGGCTGCACCCGCTTTCCGGTCTTGCCGCGAGAGTGGGCCGCTTGGTTCTGAAGACCTCAGGAGGTTCTCGTGAACAGGTCCAGATTCGGACTATCTTTGGCCGTCGCTGCTGCCCTGACCCTTTCCGGCTGCGCCTCGGGCGGCGGTGGGGGAGGCGGGGGCGGGGAGGAAGGGAATCCTCCCAGGGAGAACGACGACACCCGGAGCGCGGAGTTGTTCCTGACCCAGGCGGAAACGCTTGGCGACCCCGCTCGCTTCCAGGACGCCCTCGGCGCGGCCATGGCAGCGATCATGGAAGACTCGACGAACTCGCTTGGCTACTTCCAGGCGGGCAGGGCGCAGATCGGTCTGGGGGATCACGTGGCCGCCGACACGCTCCTCGAGATGGCAATGGAGCTGTATCCCGCGTACGAGCAGGACGTTCGCATCCAGCGGGAGTCGGCGTGGATCGCACTCTTCAACATGGCGATCGACCCACTCGACACCGGCGACAGCGACGCGGGCATAGGGTACCTCGAGGCGGCGGAGGTGATCTTCCCGGATCAGCGCCCCGAAGCGCTGATCAATCTTGCGGTGACCTACAACCAGGTCGGGCGGGTCGAAGATGCCATCGAGGCCTTCGGCAGCGCCCTGGCAATCATCCGCGGACCGCGGATGCAGGAGGCGGACAGTGTGACGGCGGCGAGCTGGGCGGAAAGCGAAATGAACGTGTCCTTCAACCGGGCGATGTTGTTGAGCCAGGTGGAACGCTACGACGAGGCGATCGCCGAGTACGAGGTCTTCCTCGAAGGGAATCCGGGGGATGTCTCAGCGCTTTCCAGCCTGGCCTCGGTGCTGTCCGAAGCCGGTATGGCCGACTCCGCGCAGGCGATCTACGACAACCTGCTGTCGGGCGCCGAACTGGGCATGAGGGAACTCTTCAACGTCGGCGTGGGGCTGTATGGAGCCCACGTGTACGACCGTGCCGCCGAGGCTTTCCGACAGGTGGCCGAGGTCGCTCCGGAGAACCGTGACGCCGTGTTCAACCTGGCGCAGTCGCTGTACGAATCCGGCAACTGGGACGAACTGATTCCGGTTGCCCGCGCACTTGTGGAACTCGATGGCTACAACCCCGACAGCTACACGATTCTGGCCCAGGGGCTCGTCGAGACCGACCAGAGCCAGGAGGCGGTTCAAGTACTCCAGACCCGGGAGGGACTCGCTTTCCGAATCGAGGACAGTTCGCTTGCGCCTCGCACGTCGGGTGGCGGCGCGGTCTCCGGGCAGCTCGTCAACAACACCCTCAACCCGGGCACGGTCGTGACGATTCGGGTGCACTTCAATGGTGAGGACGGTGCCGAAATCGGGGCCATCGACATCCGGGTGACGGCTCCGGAACAGGGGGCCGCCGAGTTGTTCCGTGCCGACCTGACCAGCGAGGAGAGCGCTCTCGGATACTACTACGAGGTGGTGAGTCCCGGGTGAGGACACCTCGCCGGTAGGGAGTGCGCGCGGGAGTAGCTCAGTCGGTAGAGCATCAGCTTCCCAAGCTGAGGGTCGCGGGTTCGAGTCCCGTCTCCCGCTTGCCGGTCGCCGGGGGGTCTGCGGTCGCTCTCCGGCGGCCGTCAGGCCGTTACTCGCTGACGCCCGGTGGCGCCGATTCACGGTCCCGGCTTACCTTGTGGACAGGTCAGACACGTATCCGATCAGGAGCCGAACGGTCAATCTCAGCCGGAGGTGCACGATGCGCCGTGGATTACTGGTAGCCAGCCTGTTGTTTCTCGCGGCGGCCACGCCGGTCGTCGCTCAGACTTCCGCCGAAGAACTCGCGCGCCGGATCGCGTCGGCCCGAGAAATGGGCGCAGAGGTCAACACGGTCCTTCGCGGCGCCTCGGCGGCCCGTCTGCTGGGCGATTTCTCTACTGCATCGGAGTTGATGGACAAGGCCACGGTTGCGCTCGAGCAGGCGGACAATGCCTGGGTGACCGAGATGATCTTTCAGGCGCTCGCCGCCGGGAGGGGATCGAATGGCATGCAGCGCGCATTTCGCGAGGCCCGCGAGCGGATCCGGATGTCGCCGCAAGAGATCGCGTCGGTGACCAATAACTTCCCGTCCCTGCTGCTGGGGGGCGAGTTCGATGAAATGATCCTCCGGTTCGCGCCGGATCACCCGGATCCGGAGTATCGATGCGCCTGCCTTGCCGAGAAGGCGTGGGTGCACAGGGTGGCTGGCCGGCTGCACGATTCGCGGACTCTGTGGGGCGAACTCGTGTCCGCCTGGGACCGCAATCCCCTCGAATTCTCCAACCAGGACGCGCAAGCGAACTGGCAGGGGCAGTACGCACGCAACCTGGCCCGCGCCGGCCGCACCGCCGATGCCCGCGCGGCTCTCGCCAAGGCGATGTCGATGCCGGTCAGCGACGACGAACGACCTGCTGTGCAACGCCGCTGGGCGCAGACGTACGCGGAGCTGGGCGACGTGGAGGCGGCGGTCGAGCTCCTCGAGCCCCTGATCGGAAGCTCCACGCTGGTCACCGTAAGCAGCCTCTCCACAAGGTACACCTGGGAGCCGGTGAGGAGTCACATCGTCTTCCAGGAGATGCTTTCCAGGCACCGCTAGACGCATTGCGGACGCGGCTTCGCCCGGCGCCGACACGTTCGGGCGGAGCCGGGCGAGGAACGCGCGCCGGTTTCTGCGAAGGGTTGCAGCACTTTGGTACGAATCGGAGAGATCGGTCCGGGAACGATCGCGGAGGCGCTTGAGCTTCGGATCGGGACGCGGATCCTGACCGTGAACGGGGAACGGGTCCTGGACGGGCTCGATTTCATGTTCCGCACGGCCGAGAGCGAGATCGAGATCGAAACGGTCGGTCCGGAGGGCGGTGCCGTCGTCTACCAGATCTCGCGGGACCCCTCCGAGCGCCTCGGAATCGTGCCGGCGCGGGACAAGATCCGCGAGTGCGCGAACGAGTGCGTCTTCTGTTTCATCGACGGCAACCCCCCCGACGCCCGCGCGCCCCTGTGGCTGCGCGACGACGACTTCCGCCTGTCATTCACGTTCGGCAGCTACGTCACCTTGACCAACCTCGGTCCCCGCGGTCTCCGGAGGCTTGTGGACCAGCGCATTTCGCCACTGTATGTGAGCGTGCACGCGACCAATCCGGCCGTCCGCGTCCGGCTTCTCAAGAACGAGCGCGCGGGGTTGATCATGGAACAGCTGACGGAACTCCTGGACGCGGGGCTGGAGGTGCACACGCAGGTGGTTCTGTGTCCGCAGTGGAACGACGGCCCGGAGCTCGACCGCACCATACGGGAACTGTACGCACTGGGCGAGGGCGTCCTGAGCCTGTCGGTCGTTCCGGTCGGTCTGACCCGCTACAACCTCAACCGTCCGGTGCGCCTGCTGGACGCCGCCGAGGCCGAAACGGCAATTCTCCAGACCGAAGCGATCCGGCAACGGGCGCTGGCGAATCGCGGACACCATTGGTGCTACGCGGCGGACGAGCTCTTCCTCATAGCGGGAAGGGAGGTGCCACCGGGCCACTACTACGACGACTGGCCGTTGCTGGAGAACGGGGTCGGAGCGCTCAGGTCGCTCCTGGACGGGTTCGAGACGGGCAAGGGCCGCCTGTCCCCCATCGACGGGGTGGAGCGCGTGCGAATCGTCACCGGAACGTCGATGGGCCCGTTCTTCGAGCGCATGTCGCCTGCGATCGCGACGCGGATGGAGTGCGCCGTGGAAGTGCTCGTGGCGGAGAACCGGTACTTCGGCCCCAGCGTAACGATTGCGGGCCTGCTGCCCGGCGCGGACATCCTTCGGGCGGCGTCCGACTCCACCGGGGGCGACCTCGTCCTGTTGCCCGGCGAGGCGCTCAACGACGACGGCCTGTTCATTGACGGCGTCCCGCTCTCCGAGGTAGCCGCGCAGCTGTCTCCCGCGATTGTGCGGAGCGGGATCGAGGTCGTCGAGACCCTGGCCTCCCCGTGAGTCTCCCCGTCGTCGCGGTGGTGGGGAGGCCCAATGTGGGGAAGTCCACCTTTTTCAACCGGGCCATCGGACGCCGGGTCGCGATCGTAGACGACACGCCCGGCGTGACCCGGGATCGCAATTTCGGCCAGGCCGACTGGACGGGTAGGGACTTTTTTCTGGTCGATACCGGCGGCGTTGTCGAAGGTTCGGACCGCACGATCGACCGGCTGATCCGGGCGCAGGCGATGACCGCCGTGACGGAGGCCGATGTCGTCGTGTTCCTCGTGGATTCCAGG
>LXNJ01001910.1_pt1 | contig 11887 bp, 13 predicted proteins | sample 809081 | NCBI WGS metagenome assembly LXNJ01 (sample SAMN04870510, study PRJNA318959) | sponge metagenome | biome: sponge; feature: marine sponge reef; material: water | host: Petrosia ficiformis | place: Greece: Milos, Mediterranean Sea | collected 2013-05-29 | depth 5-7 m
CAACGGAGCTCTCGGTTCAGAGCAGATGCCGTACAGGGGCGACGCCATCGCGCCCGCCAGGGCGCGCCGTCGCCCGTTTTTGTTCCCGGATGGCCTCGGTTTGATCGGCCCGGGACGCCGCAAGGGCGTCCCCAGGGCGTCCCCTACGGTTCGGTCTCCCGCGCGTAGCGGTCCTCGAAGCGCACGATGTCGTCCTCGGAGAGCAGGCTGCCGGTCTGCACTTCGATCACCTCGAGCGGTGTTGAGCCTCGATTGGTCAGGCGGTGGCGCGTACCTGCGGGGATGTAGGTGGATTCGTCGGCGGCGAGGGTGAAGCGTTCATCGCCGCGGACCACCTCCGCTTCTCCGCGCACCACGACCCAGTGTTCGGAGCGGTGGTGGTGCAGCTGCAGCGACAGCGCCCGGCCGGGGGCGACGGTGATGCGTTTGACCAGGAAGCCGTCGCCGACCTGAAGCGTCTGGGCATGGCCCCAGGGCCGGTAGTCCGTGGTGTGCACACGGTGTTCGGTGCGCGATGCTCCGCGCAGCCGCTCCACCGCCCGCGCAACCTGTTGCGAAGCGTCCTTGTCGGCAACCAGCACGGCGTCCGGCGTCTCCACGACGACGAGGCCCTCCAGCCCGACCGCGGCCACCAGCCGGCTCCTGCCGGACAGGTGGCAGTCCCGGCTGTCGATGGAAATCACGTCGCCCTCGGCGGTGTTGCCGTTGTCGTCGCGGTCGAGGACAGCCGCGAGGGCATCCCAGGTGCCGATGTCCGACCAACCCATGTCGGCGTGCACCACGATGCCACGCGCCGTGCGTTCCATCACGGCGCGGTCGACGGACTCGGCCGGGCATTCGCTGAACGCTGCCCCCGGCCGGCGGAAGTCGAGGTCGCCGTGTTCCCCGGCCACGGCCGCCGAGCAGGCTTCATGGATGTCCGGTCGGAAGGTCGCGAGTTCCTCGACGTAGGCGCTGGCGCGGAACAGGAACATGCCGCTGTTCCAGTACCAGCCGCCCTCCGCGACGAACTTCTCGGCGGTCTCCCGATCCGGCTTCTCGGTGAACCCGGCGACCGTGGCCGCGCGACCGTCGGAGGATCGCGCCTCGCCCGCGTGGATGTAGCCGTAGCCCGTCTCCGGACTTGACGGTGCGATTCCGAAGGTGACGAGAGCGCCGCCGGTAGCGAACGGTACCCCCCGGGCGACGGCATCTCTGAAGGCGTCGCCGGAAGCGATGTGGGAATCGGCCGGCAACACCAGCAGCAAGGGATCCGCGCCGTCGCGCAGGCAGCGCATCGCGCCGAGCGCGACTGCCGGGGCGGTGTTGCGCGGTGCCGGCTCGAGGATGATCGCCCCCGGCTCGACGCCGCCCTCGCGACACTGCTCGGCGACGATGAAGCGGTGTTCGTGGTTGCAGACGATGACCGGATCGTCGTGGTCGAGGCCCTCGAGCCTCGCCAGGGTGCGCTGAAGCATGGTGGCGTCGCCCACGAGACGCAGGAACTGCTTCGGATAGAGTTCCCGCGACAGCGGCCAGAGGCGGGTTCCCGAACCGCCTGCGAGAACCAGCGGCAGCACGGTGCCGGATGCGGGGAAAGCCGCCATCGGTGACCTCTTGGGTTGCGTCGCGGCAGTTTGTCGCCTCGGCGCTGCCGTTGGCAACATCATGCATCGCCCAGGCCGTTACACTTGGCCGCATGGAACTCGTGCTCGACTACTGGCTGATCGCCGACGAGTGGATCGGCGGCGCGCTCGGACTGGTCGTCGTCCTGTGCCTGATCTACGAGAAGGTCTGGGCCTGGCCCCTGGGCGTCGCCTACGTCCTGGTCTCGGTGAGCGTGCTCTACGATGCGCAGCTCTACGCCAACCTCGTACTGCACCTGGTGGGGTTTCTGCCGTTGAACCTCTACGGGTGGTACCACTGGCTGTTTGGTACCGAGGTCCGCGACGACCTGCCGGTCACGCGGGCCAGCCCGCTGACGCTGGCACTGCTGGGTCTGCTGTGCGCTGCCGGCGCGATGGGGTTCGGCTGGTACCTGACGACGTGGACGGACGCCGCCTACGCCTACTGGGACAGCGGCATCCTGTTCATGAGCCTGGCGGCGATGTGGCTCACCGCCCGCAAGCAGATCGAGAACTGGCTGGTCTGGATCGTCGTCAACGTCGTCTCGGTGGGCGTCTACTACGCCCAGGGCATCCTGATCTATGTGCTGCTGTACGCCGTCTACATCCCCATGGCCTTCTGGGGCTACTGGACCTGGCTGCAGTCCATGGGCAGGCGCTTGCAATAGCCCCGAAGCTGCGCGAGGCTTGGCCGATGCGCGCGCGTCTCGCGACTCGACGATCCACCGTGGCCGTGCCGTTGGTTTTCCTGGTCGCCCTCGGGTGCGCCCGTGTGGTGGTCGGTCAAGAGGCCACCTCCGACACCGCCGAGGCGACTCCGAAGAACGTCGACTGGTCCGTCTATCTCGGCGATTCCGGTCGCCGCCACTACACCGCCCTCGAGCAGATCCATCCCGACAACGTGCATCGTCTGGAGCAGGCGTGGGTGTACCGCTCGGGCGAACCCCGGGGAACGATGTACGCGAGCCCGTTGGTGATCGACGGCGTGCTCTACGGCCTGTCGCCGCAACTCGTCGCCTTCGCGGTGAACGCGGCGACCGGCGAGGAACGGTGGCGCTACAACCCGGGCGTCGGCGGAGCGCAGCGCGGATTGATGTGGTGGTCGGGTCCGGATGGTCCACGCCTGTTCTACACCGCCGGCCGTTGGTTGATCGCCGTGGACGCGCGCAACGGCACGGCGGTCGAGGAGTTCGGCGACAGGGGTCGCCTGGATCTCCGTCCCGACAACGATCGCACGGGAGCGTTCTCCGTCACCGTCCCGGGGGTGGTGTTCGAAGACAGGCTGATACTCGGCTTCTCGACGTCGGAGGATGCCGATTCCCATCCGGGGAGCGTGCGCGCCTTCAGTGCCGTCGACGGCGCCCTCGTCTGGCAGCACGACAACATTCCCGCCCCCGGCGCACCCGGCGCCGAGACCTGGGCGGATGGCGCCTTGGAGAAGGCCGGGGGCGCCAATGTCTGGACCGGCATGGCACTCGACGAGGAACGCGGCATCCTGTTCGCCCCCACGGGATCGCCGACGCCCGATTTCTACGGCGCCAACCGTCTGGGCGACAACCTCTACGGCAACAGCCTGCTGGCCATCGATGCGCGAACCGGAAAACTGATCTGGCACTACCAGGTGGTTCGCCACGACCTCTGGGACCGCGACAATCCGGCACCGCCGACCCTGGTGAAGCTCGAGCGGGATGGCCGGATGATCGATGCCGTGGCGTTGACCACGAAGTCCGGCCACCTCTACGTCTTCGACCGAGAGACCGGCGAGTCCATGTACCCGACGGTGGAGGTCGAGACCCTGCCGAGCACGCTGCCGGGCGAGGTGCCGGCACCCAGCCAACGGGTGTCCACCGTCGCCTTCAGCCGCCAGCAGTTCGAGATCACCAACCGCACCGAGGAAGCGCGCAAGTACGTCGAGGAGCAGATCAAGGACTGGGATCGGCGGCCGTGGGCACCGCCGAAGATCGGCACGGTGCTGTTCTACCCCTGGTACGACGGCGGTGCCGAGTGGGGCGGCGCCGCCTTCGACCCGGCCGACAACCGGCTCATCCTGAACGCCAACGACGCGGCCGGCATCCTGCGCCTCACCGAGATTCCCATCGGCAGCAGCAACGCCGGCATCTACGCCAAGCACTGCGGTGCGTGCCACGGTCAATTTCTCGAAGGCACCGATGCCGCCGGTCCCCTGGTCGGGGTCATGGGTCGCCTTGGCTACCGGGAGACCATGAAGGTCATCCGCGAAGGCCGGGGCAGGATGCCGGGATTCACCCATCTCAGCGAGATCGAGTGGCGCGCCATCATCGCCTTCCTGTTCTCGCCGAAGCCCGAAGTCGACGAACCGAGCTCCGAGTTCGGCTATCTCCACGGCGGCTACATCTACCTCCGCGACCACGAGAACCTGCCCGGCAACTCGCCCCCCTGGGGCACACTCAACTCCATCGACCTCGCCACCGGCGAGATCGTCTGGAAGGTGCCGTTCGGCGACTATCCCACCCACCCGGACCTCGGCTTCGGGGCCGTGAACTACGGTGGTCCCGTGGTCACCGCCTCCGGACTGGTCTTCATCGCCGCGACGCCGGATCGGAAGTTCCGCGCCTACGACAAGCGCGATGGAACGGTGCTCTGGGAGGCGGAGTTGACCGCTGCCGGGTTCTCGACGCCGGCGGTCTACATGGTCGACGGCAGGCAGTACGTGGTGATCGCCGCGGGCGGTGGCCGCATGGGACCGCCGTCGGGTTCCGAGTATTTCGCCTTCGCGTTGCCGGAAACAGCCGAGGACGACTGAGTTCTCGTTGGTGGCCAGGGGCAGAATCGAACTGCCGACACGTAGATTTTCAGTCTACTGCTCTACCGACTGAGCTACCTGGCCCAAGGACCGGCGGTACACCGCCGGGCGGCGTATTTAATCGACTACGCCCTCGGCGCGTCAACACTCTGAAGCGGTTTTCGAGCCACCAGCCGTGCCAAGGCGGCAGTGCGGCCGTCTGGATCGTCGACCAGACCCTCGTGAAGCGCTTCGACATCGAGTGCCTGGGCGAGTTCGGCGAGGTCGCCACTCGCCACACGGAACGCGGGGTTGGCGGGGCCGACGACGTCGGGATAACCGTCGAGGTGCTGTTCGACCAGGAGCCGTCCACTGGGGCGTAGGGAAGTCAGCAGGGCGGCGAGCAGGGGGAGGTTCACGTAGCGGATGTTGACGATGACGTCGTAGTCGGTGGCGGGATCGAACCCGAGATCGAGATCGTGTTCGATCCAGCGGATGGACAGGTCGCGGGCGTCGGCTCGGGCCCGAGCGGTAGCCTGGGCCCGCTCCAGGGCGACCGTGGATATGTCCACGGCGTCCACGGCGAGGCCCTTGGCCGCGAGGTACAGGGCATTTCTGCCGGCACCGCAGGCGAGGTCGAGCGCCCGACCGGACGTCGGCAAGTAGCCGGCACATCGTTCCAGGAACGCGCTGGGGTGCTCGCGAGACCCGTATGCGCCCTCCTGGTAGCGCCGATCCCACCTATCGCGGTCCGCCTGGCTCATTGCGCGTCGTCGAGTGCGCCAGACACGGGCTTGTTGCTCGGAGGCGCTTCCCGTTGCGAGATTTCGCCTGGCGAATTCTCGGGGCGACCGCTCCGCGGTCGCGTCTCGGACGGCGGTGGCGGGGTGTTGTCGTCCGCCGGCAGCCGGCGGACCATGCGCCAGGCGAGCCACATGCCGCCGATGCCCACCACCAGTCCGAGGCAGAACACGATCACGGCACCGATGGTGGCCAGGTCTATGGAGGGGTCGCCGGTACTTTCCATTGGATCGGCCGGTTGTCTCGTGTGCCTATGAGACTCGAACCCGCCCGCCGATGCCAGTACCGCGACCCGGGCCACCGCGAATGCGGGCGCGTCGGGTATGCTGTGGCTTTCCGACCGGGGAGCAGCATGAAACTCTACGACTTCAAGATGGCGCCCAATCCGCGGCGTGTGCGGGTCTATCTCGCAGAGAAGGGCATCGACGTCGAAATGGTCCAGGTGGACATCCCGGCGGGTGAGAATCTAGGCGAGGAATTCCGCGCCATCAATCCGCGTAGCGTGCTGCCGACGCTGGTGTTGGACGACGGCACCGTGATCGACGAGTCGGTGGCGATCTGCCGGTACTTCGAGGAACTCCATCCGGAGCCGCCGCTCATGGGCACCGATGCCAAGTCGAGGGCGGTGATCGAATCCGCCCAGCGGCACATGGAATGGGACGGGCTCATGTCGGTGGCCGAAGCGTTCCGCAATGCCAACCCGGCGTTCGATGATCGGGGGATTTCCGGCAGCACGGGCGTGCCGCGCATCCCGGACCTGGTCGAGCGTGGACGCGCGTCCACGGAACGCTTTTTCGCATCGCTGAACGATAACCTCGGTCAGTCGACTTATGTCGCCGGCGAGGACTATTCCATCGCCGACATCACGGCGTTCTGCGTGGTGGACTTCGCCAAGTGGATCCAGATCCGCGCCGGCGACCAGCACCCGCACCTCAAGCGCTGGTATGCGGAAGTCTCCGCCCGTCCAAGCAGCAGCGCATAGTCGCGGCCGTCCCGAGCATCCGCGTGGCGAGTGCCCGTTCGTCAGGAGGGCGGGACGTAGCCTGAAGGCTTGTCGTGGTCGTCGCCCGCGAGGAACTTGCGCATCTGTTCGCCGAGGTAGCGTCGCGCCTCGGGGTCGACCATCGACAGGTGATGTTCGTTGATGAGCATGGTCTGGAGGTGTTGCCACTCGCTCCAGGCCTTGGCGGAGACGTTGTCGAAGATGTCCTCGCCGAGTTGGCCGGGTAGTGGCGCCGCCGCCAGACCGGGCAGTTCTTGCCGGTACTTCCTGCAGAAAACGACGCGGGTCAAGATGGACCTCGTTCCGGGGTGATCGAGTCCAGCAGTTTAGCGGCAACGGCGGACAGGCCAAGTTCGTGCTGGCCGGGGACGATCCAACGTCCCCGGCTCTCCTGGGACTCCGGTGGAGCTCGGACCTCCGGCGGGGTTGTCCGAAGGCGGACATGGATCGGCTCCGCGACGAGGTCGAAGTGGCTGAATCCGTGGCGCAGATCGGTTCCCGCGCGGATCTCCCTCACGGCCCCGGGGTCGAAGCCGGAGTGCGCGAGGAAGGTCTCGACGGAAAGGTCCGCCGGACGTTCCGGAGGCGACCAGAGACCGCCCCAGATCCCTTCCGGGGCACGCTGCTCGACGAAGCAGGCCCCGTCGGGGGTGGTGAGCACGAAGAAGCGTCGCCGTTCCAGCCGCTTCGGCCGGGATGTTGCCCGTTCGGGATACCGGTCGACAGCGCCGGAGGCATACGCCTGGCAGGTTGTCCGGACCGGGCAGACGGTGCACACCGGTCGACGGCGACAGACCGTGGCACCGAGGTCCATGACGGCTTGGGTGTAGTCCGCCGCGCGGTCCTGGGGCGTGAGGGCATCGGCCAGTTTCCAGAGTTTCGCCAGCGTGACTGCGGAGGTGATATGCCCTGCTACCCGGTGCTGCCGGGCCAGTACCCGCTTGACGTTGCCGTCGAGGATCGGCGCCCGGCGGTCGTAGGCCTGGGCGACGATGGCCGCGGCGGTGGAACGGCCGATCCCGGGCAGCGCCTCGATCTCCTCCGCCGTAGCCGGAAAGACGCCAGCGTGTTCCCGGACGACGATTCGGGCCGTGCGGTGCAGGTTGCGCGCCCGGGCGTAGTAGCCGAGTCCGCTCCACAGGTGCAGCACCGGGTCGAGTTCGGCCGCGGCCAGGGCTTCGATGTCGGGGAAGCGTTGGACGAAGCGCACGAAGTAGGGCACGACCGTCGCCACTTGGGTCTGCTGGAGCATCACCTCGGACACCCACACGCGGTACGGCGTGCGCGGGTTCTGCCACGGCAGGTCCCTGCGGCCGTTGGCCTCCCACCAGGCTAGCAGTGGCGATGCGAACGCCCCGTTCGTTGGGTTATCCGTCAGATGAGGCAAGTGCGGTTAGACTTCGCGTGGGCAACTGGCCGAAGAGCCGAGTATGGACGCGCAGATTGGTGCCTGGGAACCCCCGGCGAAGCTGGCCGAAGACCACGTCCGCGCGCTGGACGACTCCGTGCGGAGCATGGCGACGGGGGGCGACGCGTTGCACCCGGGGGACGATGACGCCGCCCGGTTGCGCGAGGTCGTGAACGCGCAACCGGACGCCCGGGCGAGTGTCTTCGCCGAGCGGCCGTCGGATCAGTTGGTCGGCTGGCTCCGGGTGCTGACCCTCGCGGAGGAAGCCGTACCGGGCTGCACGGCCGGTGCCAAGTCCCCGGTCATCGACATCGCCCGGCTGTTGCGCGAGCGCGGCGACTACCCGCCGGCGTTGACCGCCTGGATCCGGTCCGTGAGCAACAACCGTTTCCTACCCTACGGCAGCCTCATGGACCGCTTGAAGGGCTGAAGGTCCGGGTATACTGCGCCCCCTTTTGCGCGGTCCCCACCGAACGTGACCGACCGAACGGCCAGCGAGAGCCGCAAGACCCTGGAGACGAGCATCGACGTCGCCGTCAATCTGGACGGCCTTGGTCGCGCCGAGATCGACACGGGGTTGCCGTTTTTCGAGCACATGCTCCACCAGGTCGCCCGCCACGGTCGCATCGACCTGGACATCGCGGCACGTGGTGATCTGGACGTGGATCCTCACCACACCGTCGAGGACGTGGGCATAACGCTAGGTCAGGCGGTGGCGGCGGCGGCGGGCGACAAGCAGGGCATCTTTCGCTACGGACAGGCGTACGTCCCCTTGGACGAAGCGCTCTCCAGGGTCGTGGTGGACTTCTCCGGTCGTCCGGGGCTCGAGTACCACGTCGCGTTCAGCCGCGCGCGGGTGGGCGAGTTCGATGTCGATCTCCTGCGCGAGTTCTTCCAGGGATTCGCCAACCACGCCCAGGTGACCCTGCACATCGACAATCTGCGCGGCACCAATTCGCACCATCAAGCCGAAACGGTCTTCAAGGCGTTCGGCCGGGCGCTGCGCATGGCGCTTGAGCGGGACCCCCGCACGCCGGACACACCGTCCACCAAGGGAACGCTCTAAGCGCCACCGTGCTTCTGATCCCCGCCATCGACCTGAAGGATGGTCAGTGCGTGCAGTTGCGCCAGGGCGTCATGGCCTCCGCGACGACCTACTCCGACGATCCGCCGGGCATGGCCCGACGTTGGCGGGATGCCGGCGCCCGCCGGCTTCACGTCGTCGATCTCGACGGTGCCTTCGCCGGCCGGCCCGTGAACCACGACCTGGTGGCCGGCATCGTCGACGCCGCTGCCGGTGTGCCGGTGCAGGTGGGCGGCGGCATTCGCGACGTCACGGCAGCCGCCGGCTATCTGGACGCGGGGGCGAGCCAGGTGATCGCCGGTACCCGCGCGGCGGAGGATCCTGATTTTCTCCGCGCCCTCGCCGCAGCCTACCCCGGTCGCGTGATTCTCGGTCTCGACGCCCGCGACGGACGTGTTGCGACGCGGGGGTGGGAGACGGACAGCGAGGTCGATGCGTTGGACTTCGTCGGATCTCTCGGCGGCATTGGGCTCTTTGCCATCGTCTACACCGACATCCGCCGCGACGGCATGCTCACCGGCGTCAACGCGACCGCCACCCGACGTGTCGCGGAGGCGGCGTCGGTGCCCGTCATCGCCTCGGGTGGAGTCCGCAGCCTCGACGATCTGAGTTCGCTCAAGGCGCTCGGCCTCGCGTCGGAGAAGCTGATCGGGGTGATCAGCGGTTCGGCACTCTACGAAGGGACGCTGGACTTCGCCGACGGGCAGAGTCTGCTCGACGCGTCGGCCGGTCAGGGAGGACCCGACTGATCCGGTCGGGATGTTGGCGGCTTTTTCCACACGACCCGCCGGGCGGCCATGAAGTTGACCGCCATGCCGGCGAGGACTCCGGTCGGTAGCGCCAGGAACCAGGGTGCGCCCAGGTTGTAGACCAGCACGGATACTCCCCAGTTGGCGACCGCGCCCACGGTCTGACAGGCGACGTAGAGCAGCCAGCCGGCGGCGAGGGTATGGGTTCCCTTACGTTGTGCATCGCGGAAGGTGAATCGATTGTTCATCGCGTAGTTCTGCGTCATCGCGACGAGAACCGGCAAGGGCCGCGCCCAGACGAACGGCATGCCGACGACGTTCAGCAGCAGACCGGTGAGCAGCGTGTCGGTCACCAAGCCAAGCACACCGACGCTGCCGAAGCCCAGCCAGCGCCTCGGAACCCGGCCGCGGAACAGGCAATACTGCAGCGAAACCAGGACTTCCCAGAACACCGGAAGCGCCATCTTGCTCGTGCCGCCGATCCTCGCCTTGAAGGTCAGTGGCGACTCCGCAACGACCAGTCGTTCGCAGGAGACCGCGAGGAAGTCGAGCAGGAACTTATAGCCACCGGTTTCGAAACGGTCGGCCACCTCGTCCCAGGCGGCCCGTTTCACCGCGAAACAGCCGGCCAACGGATCCTTGACGCCACGGGGCCAGGTCGCGGTCCTCGCGAGCCACGACAACACGGTCGCCCCCCAGGATCGGTACCACGGCCAGTCCTCGGCCACGGAGGCCCCCGCGACGTTGCGCGAACCGACGGCGAGATCGGCACCCGAACGCAGGGCCTCGAACAGCGTGTCGACGATGGCGGTGTCGTGCTGGCCGTCGCCGTCGAGGACCGCAACGCGGGACTCGACGGTGCTTGCCAATCCCGTGCGGATCGATTCCGCGAGCCCCGGGGGGCAGCGGACGAGGCGTAGGTCGACGCCAACCCGTGAGGCGGCGTCCTGTGCTTCGGCCACGGTGCCGTCGGTCGAGTCGCTGTCCAACAGGTACACCCGGCGGTGGCGGGCCGCGGGAGCAAGCTGGACGAGGAACTTGCCGATGGCGCCTTCCTCGTTGAGTACCACGACGAGGATGGCCTCGTCGGCGCGCGGGACCTGCCCAAGCGGTTGCTGGGCCTCGGCTGGTGATTCCATGGACGTCAAGGAGACCGGGAGCGACGGTCGCTCGTGCTCGGCCTCTATGTGTTCGCCCCCCTGGCCAACGCGCCCTTGGCCGCCGCGAACAGACGCTCGTCGTAGACGTGCCGCCGCTCGTTCTCGTTGGCCCGTACGACGATGTGCGGGGCCACGCCGTCGGACGCGAGCGAAACCCCCGACGGGGTTAGGTAGCGGGCGGTGGTGAGCTTGATCGCTCGACCCTCGAAGCGCATCACCGACTGAACCGAGCCCTTGCCGAAGCTGGTCGTGCCGAGCAGGGTGGCGCGCGCGCGGTCCTTGAGGGCGCCGGCGACGACCTCCGCTGCCGACGCCGAGTAGCCGTTGATGAGCACGGCTAGCGGCGCACCCTCAAGGATGTCCTCCGAGTCGGCGTTGTAGTCCACGCGGCTGTCGGCGTCGCGTCCTTCCGTGGACACGATCAGGCCGCCGGCGAGGAACGCATTGGCGACGTCGACGGCCGACTCCAGCAGGCCGCCCGGGTTGTTGCGCAGATCGAGGATCAGGCCGGTGAGCGGTTCGTCGCGTTGCAGTTCCTCGATGATGGCAGCGAGGGCGGACCCACTGGTCGTGTCGAACTGCGACATGCGCACATAGCCGAGGCCGGGAGACAGCAGCCTCCCCGTCACGCTGGCGATCCGGTCGCGGGTGAGGTCGAAGTCCAGGGAGGCGCGTTGCGACACGCGGTTCACCCGCAGGTGGACCGTGGTACCGGGCTCGCCGCGGATGTCGTTGATCGTCTCGTCGAGCGTCCGCCCCTTGAGCGAGGTGTGGTCGACCTCGATGAGCCGGTCGCCGGCGACGATCCCCGCGCGGGCGGCGGGAGTGCCGTCCAGTGGACTCAACACGGTGATGTAGCCATCCACCATGCCCACTTCGAGGCCGATGCCGCCGAAGTGACCACTGGCATCCTGTTCGAGGGCGAGCAGTCCGTCTTCGTCGAGAAAGCCGGAGTGGGAGTCGAGGCCATCGACCATGCCGCGGATGGCGTCGTCGACCAGGTCGGTGCCGGTCACGTCTTCGACGTAGTTGTCGCGAATTTCGCGGGACACACTGACCAGCAGTCGCTCGCGCATCGCCGACTCGTCGTAGTAGCTGACCGTCCAGAACGCGGCGACGCCGATGCACAGCCCGCCGACCATGCTGATGACGACGCCAAGCAGGGTGACCGGTCGCAGAACCATGCAGCGATGATAGCGTAGGGCCGAGTGCCTTCGCGCCAGAACGGCGCGGGTCCGCATGTGTCACCATCGACGCGCAGCAGAGGAGTCAGACATGCATCCGTATTCTCCCCCTTTGGACGACATGGAGTTCGTG
>LXNJ01001911.1_pt1 | contig 11872 bp, 13 predicted proteins | sample 809081 | NCBI WGS metagenome assembly LXNJ01 (sample SAMN04870510, study PRJNA318959) | sponge metagenome | biome: sponge; feature: marine sponge reef; material: water | host: Petrosia ficiformis | place: Greece: Milos, Mediterranean Sea | collected 2013-05-29 | depth 5-7 m
AAAGAGCCCTCAGCCGGGGAGCGCGAGGGGCTTGCCCCTCGCAGGGAAGAGCCCTCAGCCGGGGAGCGCGAGGGGAAACCCAGGTCAAGGTCACGAGGAGCCGCAATGAAGCGCCGAACCGAACTCCATCCGCACGAGCACCTGATGCTTCTCGCCTTGCGGGACGACAAGGGCACGCTGGAATCGAAAGCGTCGATGCACAGCTTCGCGCTCGGCGGGGCCCTGTTGGCGGAACTCAGCATCCACGGACGGATCACCATAGATGACACCAAGAAGGCCATGGTCGACGTCGTGGATCGGCGCCCGTTGGGCGAGCCGGTTCTCGACGACTGCCTCGAACGCGTCGCCATCGCGAAGCGCCGCGCCCGGGCGTCCACCTGGGTACAACGCTTCGCGAACTTGAAACGCCTTCGCCATCGAGTCGCAGCCGGCCTATGCCGCCAGGGAATCCTGCGCGACGACGAAGACACCGTCCTGCTCGTTTTCACCCGCAAGGTGTACCCCACCATCGACCCGAGGCCGGAGCGCGAACTGCTCGGCCGACTCCGCGACGCCGTGTTCGGCGACGCGCCCAGCATCGCCCCGGACGTGGCCCTTGTCGTCACAGTCGCCAACGCCGCGGGTCTGCTGGCTGCCCACTTCGACAAGGCTTCGCTCAAGCGACGCAAGCACCGGCTCGAGGCCATCGCCGACGGCCACCTCGTGGGAGCGGCGACCAAGCAGGCCGTCCAGGCGGCGCAGCAGGCCGCCATGGCTGCCATCTCCGCCGCAACCGCCGCTGCGGTGGTGTCCTCCGCCACATCGGGTTGACGCCGCCGCGTTGACTCGCGCGGAACGCGCGGCCCATACTCGCTCGTCTTGCGCCGATTCAAAAGGTCACATGCGAGAAACGATCATCGACAACCTCGCCAAGCGGATCGATTTCTACGCCGACCTCATCGAACAAGCCGACGACGCCACGCTCGCCGCCGAGATCGCGGTGCCGCGCAACCGCGCGCTCGGCGCGCACCTGTGGTGCATCGTCGGCACCCGGGAAAGCTACGCCAAGGCGATCACCGCCGGCTCGATGAGCGGCTGGAGTTCATCCGTTGCGAAGTTCGAGCAAGGTGAGTTCCGCGACAAGCTGGCCGCGTCCGGACGCGACCTCCTCGATGCCATCGCCGCGGTCAGCGACTGGACGCCCGCCCGCGACAAGCTACTCGCGGAAGTTGCCGAGCACGAGGTCATGCACGAGGGTCAGATCATCCGGCAGATGTTCGGCTTGCAGAAGCCGCTGCCGTCGTCCTGCCCATGGGCCGTCTGCGGCTGATGGACGAGACCGCGTTCGACAGTCGCGCCTACCGCGACACGATGGGCCAGTTCTGCACCGGCGTCGCCATCGTCACCGGCAACGATACCGGCGACCTCGTCGGATTCGCGGCGCAATCCTTCGTTTCGTTGTCGCTGGAGCCACCCCTGATCGCCGTCTGTCCGGCCAAAACCAGCACGAGCTGGCCGCGGATCCGCTCGCTGGGAAACTTCGCCGTCAACGTGCTAGCCGCCGACCAGCAAGCCGTCAGCGACACCTTCGCACAAGCTGGCAAGGCGGCCGAGATGGGCTGGTCAATCCAGGCCACGGGCGCCCCGATTCTCGACGGTGCCCTCGCGTACGTGGAGTGCGCGGTGGCCGCGGAACACGACGCGGGCGATCACACCATCGTGGTCGGTAGCGTGAAAGGCTTCGACATTCTGCGGCCCGAAGCGCGACCGTTGCTGTATTTCCGGGGCGGGTACAGCGTCGAACCGGGCACCGAATGATGTAAATGGCAGGTCATTCGCGCCGTGCCATCGGCCCGACTACGGAAGCCGTCGGCGCGGGGTCCGTTGGCTGACGCTGCTATGCTCCGTGCATGGACGAACCACGCGGTCCGAATCCCTTTGTCCCCGGCTGGGGCCGGACGCCGCCCTACCTCGCCGGACGCAGCGAAGAACAGCGCAAGCTCCTGGATCTGTTCGCATACCTTCGGCACGGCGAGGGTGCGCCACGCGGCGCGATCCTCTCCGGGCCCCGCGGTAACGGCAAGACGGCCCTTCTACGGTGGTTCCAACAGGAGATCGATGCCCCGGACGCCGCGTACGACGTTGTTTGGCTAACACCGAGCGAGATTGCCGACCTCGACCAACTCGCGACCAGCCTGGTACCGCCAAGCCGGTTTACCGCGTTGCGTCCGGACACGTTGTCGTTCTCGGTGGGTATCGGCCGCATGGGCTGGGAACTGGGTGGGCACAGCCGTTCGCTGACGCTCTTGCTGACGGCACGCTGTAGGCGCAAGCCTCTCGTGCTGCTTCTGGACGAAGCGCACACGCTGCCGCTGCAAGCCGGGCAAGCCCTGTTGAACGCTAGTCAAACGGTGTCTGCACAGGCTCCGTTCCTGCTGGTCATGGCAGGAACGCCCGGCCTGCAGAAGCACCTCAACGACATGTCGGCCACATTCTGGAGCCGTGGCGAGAAAATGGGCATCGGACGCCTGGACCCCGACGCATCCGCCCAAGCACTAACTCGACCGATGGCCGCCACTACACCACCGATCACCTTCAGCGACGAGGCGCTCGCACACGTTGTCGAACACAGCCAACGCTACCCGTATTTCCTGCAGCTCTGGGGCGCCGCGCTGTGGTCCATCGCCAAGCCCTCGGGTAGCGCGCACATCGATCACGCGCTCGTGTCCCGCGCTGCCGCCGAGTTCGGCTCTCAACGATCAGCCTACTACGAAGACCGGCGCGAGGAACTCGAGCGATCCGACCTGCTGCCACTCGCCGCCGGGGTCGCGAGTGCATTCGGAGATCAGGCGACGCTGCCGGGCCATGAACTCAACGGCGTGATTGCCCAATCGTCTGGCGTCGACACCACCATGGAAATCCTTGAGCGCCGCGACCAACTCGCGTCGATCGGCTACATCTGGAAGCCGCCCGATGCCGAAGACGCGTGGCAACCCGGAGTCCCGAGCTTGATGCGCTACGTCCTCGCCCGTGCGCCGACGAGCGATGCGCCTTGACGGTACGCCGCCAAAGGACTCCGGACGGTTAGGGTTGACCTGCTACGACAACCCTTCCACCGGAATCGCCGCCCCATGGATCGCGTCGGCCGCCGGAGAGGCCAGGAACAGCACCACGTCGGCGATCGCCCCGGGCGAGACCCAGTGATCGAACTTCGCCTTGGGCATGTCGGCTCGGTTGCGGGGGGTGTCGATGATGCTCGGCAGAATGCAGTTGACGTTGATGCCCTTGTGCTTGAGTTCATCGGCGAGTGTCTCGGTCAGGCGAATCACGACGCTCTTGGACGCGATGTAGGCGCCCATCGCCGCCGCACCGCGCAGGCCTCCGCGGGCGCCGATGTTGACGATCTTGCCGCCGCCGTTCTCGACCATGCCGGGCACCGCCGCCCGGCACATGTTGAGCGCCGTGCGCGCGTTCAGGTTCATCATGAAATCCCAGGTGTCGTCCGACGTGCCGACGATGTCGTCGCCCATCGTGAATCCGCCCGCGATATTGGCGAGCACATCGATGACGCCTGCGCCAGCGACGGCCGCGCGTGCACCCTCCGGGTCGATCAGATCGGCGACCAGCGTCCGCCAGGGTGCCTCGTCCTCGACGATGTCGACGCCCGTGACCGTGGCGCCAGCGGCTTGGAACGCGGCCGCCACCGCCCGTCCGGCCACGCCGGCGGCGCCGGTGACCAGTACGCGCTGCCCCGTGAAATCGCTCATGGCTTCAAGGCCTCCAGGGTTGCCCAGTCGACTTCGCCGAATTCGCCGTCGCGGTTGACCGGCTGCACGCAGACGTGGCTCGCGCCCGCGTCGTAGTGCTCTGCAATGCGCGCCTTGATGGTACCCGCGTCGCCCCACGCGAACGTCGCGTCGATGAAGGCGTCGCTGCCTTCGCCGTCGATATCGGCGTGGGTCAGCCCCATGCGCAGCCAGTTGTTACGGTAGTTCGGCAGCGCCTGGTAGGTCCGGGCCGTCGCCCGAGCCAAGCTGCGCGCCTTGGCCGCGTCGGTCTCCATGACCACCTTCTGCTCCACGCAAAGCCACTTGTCAGGACCGAGTATTTCGCGCGCCATGCGCGTGTGGTCGGGCGAAGTGAAGTAGGGATGCGCGCCGTCGGTTTGGTCCCGCGAGAGCTCGAGCATCCTAGGACCGAGCGCCGCGATGACCACGGGTGGGCGCTCGCTCGGCTCGATGCTGGAGTAAGGCGACGCTGCCATCTTCGTCAAGTAGTCACGCATGGTGGCAACCGGTTTGCCGTAAGTGAGTCCTCGCAAACCTTCGACGAGCGGCTTGTGCGAGACGCCGAGGCCGAGCAGGAATCGATTGTCCGATTGCTCGGCAAGCGTCTTCTGTGCCTGCACGGTGACACCGGGTTCACGGTGGTAGATGTTGGCGATGCCGGTGGCGACAACCAGGCGTTCGGTGTTGGCGAGCAGCCAGGCGGCATGCGCGAACGGGTTGCGCCCCATCGTTTCCGGAATCCACAGCGCCGAGTAGCCGAGGTCCTCGATCCGCTTGGCGGCGTCGGCCGCCGCCGTGGCCGGCAGCCGATCCGTGAAGAACCAGACTCCAGGTGTACCGAGTTCCATGTTTCGTCCCTACCGACCGGTGAAGTTGCCGGCCCGGCGTTCGGCGACGGCCCGGATGCCTTCCTCGGCGTCTTGCGTGGCCCGCAGCCACTGCTGCTCTGCGAGTTCGTGATCCGTCGCCGCGGCAACGGCTTCGGCCAGGCCTTGGCGGACGGTCGCGCGCACCGACACGATGGCAAGGGGTGCGTTCTCCGCGATCTCGCCGGCCAAGGTCAGCGCCGCGTCCCGGACATCGTCGAGATCGACGAGCTGATCGGCGAGCCCCAGTTCCAAGGCTTGTTCGCCGGGAATCCGTCGCCCCGTCAAGAACATCATGTTGGCGGCCTGCTGGCCGACCAGCCGCGGCAGCGTGACCGTGAGCCCGAAGCCGGGGTGAATGCCAAGCTTCGCGAAGTTCGCCGCGAACCGCGCCTGCGGTGCCGCGACCCGGAAGTCAGCGGTCAACGCCAAGCCCAAGCCGCCGCCTATGGCCGCTCCCTGCACGGCAGCCACGACCGGTTTCTTCGCACCGAAAAGGCGAACGCCCTCGCGGTACAACAGGCCGGTGGTGTTCTTGAACCCTTCCTCGGTAAACTCCGCGTTGCCGGACGCATCGTCTTGGCCCGTGCCGAAATTGGCACCCGCGCAGAACGACCTCCCGTTTGACGCCAGTACAATGGCCCGGCAGTCCGGGTTCTCGTCCAATTCGTTGTACGCGTCCGCGATTTGCGCGATGAGGTCGCGGTCGAAGAAATTGTGTGGCGGCCGGTCGATCTCCACGGTGGCCACGTGGTCGGACAGACTGACGTTGATGTCGGCGAAAGCGCCGGACATGGCTTCCCTCCCGTTGACGGTCTTCAAGGCTTGGGTCAAAGGCACGGCATGGTAGCAGAACAACCCTCGAAAGAGCCGCCGAGCCTGTTCTCGCTGGCCTTCCCGTCGATCCTCGCCAACCTCCTGTATTCCGCCGTCGCCATCGTCCAGCTGAAGTTCGTCGGCACCCTCGGGCCCGAGGCGCTGGCCGCCATCGGCGTGGGACAGCGCGTGTTCTTCGCTCTGCAGGCCGTGCTGATGGCGGTGAGCGCGGGCACCACCGCGCTCGTCGCGCGCGCCTGGGGCGGCGACGACCGCATTGAGGCGAGCCGGATCACCATGGCGAGCCTCGTCGCCGGCGGCGCGTTCGCACTAGCGGTCACCGTGCCCGGCATTCTTGCCGCGGCGCCCGTGGCGTCGATCTTCGGACTGGACGCCCACACGACCGGGCTCGCCGCTTCGAACATCCGCTGGATGTCCTTGTTCAACCTGGCCTTCGCCGTGAACTTCATCCTCGGTGCCGCGTTGCGTGCGGCAGGCGACGCCTGGTCGCCCCTGTGGATCGGTGGCGCGGTCAACGTCATCAACATCCCACTCCTGTACGTTTTCGTCTTCGGGCACTTCGGGTTCCCGCAAATGGGTGTCGCGGGCGCCGCGGTGGCCGGCGGCATCTCGTTCACCATTGGCGGCGCGGTGATGATCGCCATCTGGCTGGGTCAGGGCTTTCGGCTCAAATACGTCGCGAGCAAGTGGTTCCGCCGCGAACGCTTCGAACGGCTCTTGAACATCGGCTATCCCGCCGGCGTCGAGGTGATCGTCTTCCAATGCGGCTATTTCGTCTTCCTGATGCTGATCGGCCACTTCTACGGCACCATGGCATTCGCGGCCTACAACGTGGGCTCGAGTCTTCTCATGGTGTGCTTCGTGGTCGGGTTCGGATTCTCGATCGCTGGTTCCACCCTCGCCGGGCAACATCTCGGCGCCCGCGACCCGGACGGCGCGGTGAAGAGCGGCTGGCGGTCAACGGCCTACGCCATGGCCTTCATGGGGGCGATCGGCCTCGCGGTCGTGATCTTTGCCCGCGAACTGGCAACGTTCTTTCTCGGCGACGAGCCGGAGACCATCGAACTCACGGTTAAGATGGCCTACATCATGGCGTCGATGACGCCGCTGCTCGCCATCGAATTCGCCATCGGCGGCGCCCTGCGCGGCGCCGGCGACACGCGCTTCCCGCTCGTCGCCACGATGGTCGGGCTGATCGGCGCCCGGTGTCTGCTCGCGGCCATCTTCACCTATCTGGAATGGCCCGTTGTCTGGGTGTACGGGGCCATGATCGTCGAGTTCCTGGTCAAGGGCGCCATGCTGATCGCGCGCTTCATGTCCGGGAGGTGGAAGACGGTGATCGTGGAGCCGGCCGCACGGGACGACACTCGGCCGCAACCCGTGGGAGCGGCGCGCAATGCCTGAATACCCGGACCTGACCGTCTACGTCGAGCACATCGAGAGACGCGTCAAGGGGGATCGACTGACCGGCGTCCGGCTCACCAGCCCGTTCCTGCTGCGCTCCGTCACGCCGGCGGTGGACGAGGTTGTCGGGCGCGAGGTCGTCGCCGTGCAGAGGCTTGCCAAGCAACTCGTGCTCGCCCTCGCCGACGGCTACTTCGTGGTGATCCACCTCATGATCGCCGGACGCTTGCGCTGGCACGATGCCAAGCCGAATGCGCCACCCCAGGCCGTGCCCAAGCGCAACGGGCTCGCGGCCTTCGACTTCGAAGCCGGCAGCCTGATCTTCACCGAAGCGAGCAAGAAGAAGCGCGCATCCTTGCGCTTCGTCCACGGCGAGACCGCGCTCGCCGCGCTCGATCCGGGCGGCCTCGAGGTCTTCGACATCGACTTCGAAGCCTTCTACGCGCGGCTGCTTGAGGCGCCACACACCGTCAAGCGGGCATTGTCCGACCAGCGCGTATTCGCCGGCATCGGCAACGCCTACAGCGACGAGATCCTGTTCCGGGCGCGCATGTCGCCGTTCAAGCAGGGCCGCCACATGTCGGAAGACGATGCGCGCGGGCTCTTCGCAGCCTGCCGCGACGTCCTTACGGAATGGGCGGCACGGTTGCGCGGCGAGGCCGAGGGCAAGTTCCCGGGCCAGGGCGGCAGCAAGGTGACGGCCTTCCATCCCGCGATGGCGGTACACGGCAAGTACCGAGAGCCCTGTCCGGTCTGCGGGACCCCGGTCCAGCGCATCGTTCGGCCGGAGAACGAGACGAACTACTGCGCCACCTGCCAGACCGGCGGACGGCTGCTCGCCGACCGGTCGTTGTCACGGTTGCTGAAGGACACCTATCCGCGGCGGATCGAGGACTTGGAGGGGTAGGCTTTCGGAACGCCGATGGCGGAAGCGCCTTCGATCCCGCCTGCCGGCCGTGCACGACCAACGCGCGGCGGGCTCAATCCCCGAGCGAGGCGAGCCCCCGACGAACGCGTTCCGCTTTCTCGTCGTCCCACCACCAGGTGTCCGCCCAGGCGGGCCGCTGTAGCGGCGGCTGTTCGGGGCGGCCGAAACGGTCCCAGTAGACCAGCCGGTATCCCGGCGATCCGAGGCCCGGGATGTAGTAGAAGCTCCACAGCAGGATGCGGTCCAGGGCGCGCGTGGCCGCGTAGAAGTCCTCCGGCGTGCGCGCCGCCATGACGTGATCGATCATCGCGTCGACGGCGGGAGAGCGAATCCGACCCCAGTTCTGGCCGCCCGGTGAGTCCGCCGCTGCCGTGCTCAGCCGGTTTCGCAGCATGATCCCGGGCACGAATCCGGGCACGAAGGACATCTGGCCCCCTTCGAACTTGCCGCTGCGCATGCGATACAGCCAGTTCGACACCTCCAAGTTCCGGGCCGTCGTGGCGATGCCGACCCGGTTCATCATGTTCATCAGCGGGGTCTCTTGGCGCAGGCCGAACGGCGAGCCGAAGACGAACTCCACGGTGAACGGCTCGCCGGTCTCGACATTCACCATCACCCCGTCGCGGATCTCCCACCCCGCTTCGCGAAAGAGCTCGACCGCGCGCTTGACGTTGTCCCGATCGAAGCCGTAACCGTCGGTTTCGTTACCCACCCAGGCCTCGGTGAAGACGCGATCCGGGATCTCGCCGCGCCACGGCTCCAGAAGCGCAAGCTCTCGCTCGGACGGCAGTCCGTCAGATGCCATCCGCGAGTTGTAGAAGTAGCTCTTCGCGTAGTTGTAGAAGCCGTACATCAGGATTCGGTTGGTCGCCCGGAACTCGGAGAGCAGCCACAGGGCCTCGCGCACGCGGATGTCCTGGAACTTCGGTACGTCGAGGTTCCACATAACCGGGGCCCAGAGCCCCCAGGGCCGCGCGAGTTCCAGGAGCTCTCTCTTGAAATAGCCGTCGTGCACGGCGGGAAAGTCGTAGCCGGTCATCCAGTTCTTGGACACGGTCTCGGTGCGGATGTCGATGACGTCGCCCTTCTGCGACTCCAGCATCACCGACTCGTCCTTGAAATAGTCGACCTTGAAGCGGTCGAAGTTGTAGCGGCCCCTGTTCACCGGGAGATCCGCGCCCCAATAGTCCTCGACGCGTTCGTGGATGATCCAGCGGCCGAACATGTACTCGCCGATGCGGTAGGGGCCGCTGCCGAGCGGCGGTTCCACCGTGGTCTTGCTGATGTCACGCGTCTCCCAGTAGTGCTTGGGGAGGATGGAATACGAGCCGATCGCGAACACCAGATCCGGGTTTCCGGACGCGTTCGGCTTGGTGGTGAACAGCACCTCGTCATCGCTGATCTGCTCGATCGTACCGAGTTCCAGCAGCGCCGAGCGCACCCCGACGGCGGCTTTGTCGCGCAATGTCTCGAACGTGAACACGACGTCCCCCGCCGTCAGCGGCATACCGTCGTGCCAACGCGCCCCGTCGCGAATCTTGAACGCGAACTGCCGGTAGTCCTCGGCCACCCACACACCGGATGCCAGGCGGCCGTAGTAGCTCGCCGGCTCGTCGATGGACTGCTCCAGCAGACGGTCGTAGGTCAACGCCCATTCGCCGAGCCGTCCAAAGCCACGGGCGACCCGTCCGCGGTCGAGAATGCCGTTGAAGCTGTCGTACGTGCCCCTGTCCGCGACCCGCACCATCCCGCCCTTGGGCGCGTTGGGGTCAACGTAGTCGAAATGCGCGAAGCCGGCCTCGTACTTCAGCGGTTCGAGGTACGACGTGCCGTGCGCGTAGGCAATCTCGGGCGTTTGGCGGTCGGCTTCGTCGGCCGCTGCGGACCCCGCCAGGAGGCCCGCCGCCAGGGACCAAGCCGCGCCGCGCACGTGCCTTAAGCCGCAACCGTGCCGATCAGCCGTCCGCCAGCGACTGCGCGAACATGAAGCGGTTGCCGTCCGGGTCGAAGAACGTCGCGAGCTTGACCATGCCCGGGAGTTCCACCGTATCGCCTTCGAAACGCACGCCCTTGCCCTCGAGTTCCGAGCGCGCCGCGTCGATGTCGACCACGCCGAAAACCGGCGTCGTACCACGTCCTTCGGCGGCTCCTCCCCCCTCCAGGCCAATACTGACGCCGTCCGCCGACGTGCTCACTTCCGCCCAGCCGGCCTCCGGGACCTTGAAGACCTCTTCGAACCCGAGCATGTCTCGGAACCACGCAATCGAGTCCTCGAGATTGCCCACCGGCGTAGACAGCGTGATCGTACGGTCGTACTCGAAACCAGGCATTTTGACTCCAGTGTTGGTCTTCAAGGGGCGCGGCTACATCTGTAACTGCATTTCCAGGCGCGCGAGTTCATCCTGCAACATGCCCGCCATCTGGAAGACGTGCGACGGGAAGATGTGCTTCGGGCGCTCGATCGGCGGCAGGTCGACGTCCTTGGCGTCGAGGGTCAGCGTGAGGTAGGCGACCTCCGCCAGCAAGGTGGTGGCTAGGAGATACACGTCCGACGGCTCGATGTCGCGCCGCCGCAGTTCCCGTCGGAGGTTCAGCCGCAACACGGCGATGCCGTGCTGGCTGCCGATTTCCTGGGCGATGCCCAAGCATTCCAGAACGCGACGATAGACGTCTGCGGGGACCTTCCCGGGGTCGAACGGCGGCCGTGTGCCGTAGACCGGATTCGACTCGTCCTCGGTGAGCGCGCCCGCAACGTACGCGGCCGCCAGTTCGAGGCGCCCGTAGACATCACGCGGCTGGATCGGGCGGTCGAGCATGAGATTCAACTGTCGGATCGCCTGAACGGCTTCGCGGAAGACATCGCGCGGCTCACGGTTCGGCTCCAGCGCGGGCAATTCGGCGCGGTAGGCGATGTCCAACTCGTCGAGCACGCGCTCGACCCTCTCCTGGGCCGCCTGCACCACGCGCAGCACATGCTGCGGCTTGATCTCGCCCACCGGGACCGGCGGCATGACGCTCTCCTCGCCGGTCAACTGTTGCGTCAACCGACCGACCTGGCGGAACAACGTCTGCACCTGGTAGAAGACGTGCCGAGGCTCCGCGTGGTCAACGACCCACGCGGGTACCTCAAGCTTCGGGCGGCCCATCACTTCCCGGATGAGTTCCACCTCCTGGGCGATTTGGCGGACGGCCTGATAGACGTGCGGGGGCTCGATCACGTCGGGCTCAGCGGCAATCGCGCCCGCTGAACACAACGACGCTGCTAGAACGAATACAAGCGGCCTCATGTGCAACGACTCCTTCCCTCGGCCGCCTTGATCATAAACGCTTGCAGGCTCAAAGCAGAAAGTTGCGAACAAAGTCGACAAAGCCGACACCATAGCGCTCCTCGAACACGAGCCAAGTCAACCAGGCGAAGCCCACCACGGCGACCATGACCACGCCCACAACAGCCGCAAAGGCCACCACTGTCGGGCTCTTCAGAAACCGTTCGACGAGCGATCGCGGCTTGCGCACGGCACTCGGGTCCGTTAGCGGGCGAACCGCGAGACGATGTTTTCGAGCAGCTCCTGCCGCCCACTCACCGGGGCCAGGTCCGGCGCGGCGGTTTGCGTATAGGTGCGCAACGAGTCGAGGCTCTCGCCGCCGTCCAGAATGCGCTTGCCGACGCCGACGTCCCAGCCAGCGTAACGCTGCGCCACCCGGTCCGACAGTTCGCCGCTGCTGAGCAGATCGACCGCATTGAGCAGTCCTCGCGCCAGGGTATCCATGCCCCCGATGTGACCGTAGAAGAGATCCTCGCGCGCCACGCTCTGCCGACGCATCTTGGCGTCGAAATTGAAGCCGCCCGTGCCCAACCCACCGGCCTTGAGGATCTCGTAGAGCACGAGCGTCGACTCCTCGACGTTGTTCGGGTACTGGTCGGTGTCCCAACCGTTCTGCGCGTCGCCCCGGTTGGCGTCGACGCTCCCGAAAATGCCGTGCGCGATGGCGTATGCAACTTCGTGCTGGAAGGTATGTCCAGCCAAGGTCGCATGGTTGCACTCGATGTTGAGCTTGAACTCGTCCGC
>LXNJ01001912.1_pt1 | contig 11870 bp, 11 predicted proteins | sample 809081 | NCBI WGS metagenome assembly LXNJ01 (sample SAMN04870510, study PRJNA318959) | sponge metagenome | biome: sponge; feature: marine sponge reef; material: water | host: Petrosia ficiformis | place: Greece: Milos, Mediterranean Sea | collected 2013-05-29 | depth 5-7 m
TTAGTACCTGTTGAAATAGTTTAACGAAGACGCTTTCGATCCAAATTGAATCCAATATTCCAATAAATATCTGTACGAGACCAAAAGATCGCCGCGAATCAACCCTGCGCAGCGGTTGCCGCGGAAAAATAACTAACGCTGCCCCGGTATCGATACTGTCGAAGACCTAGTCGCGTTAAGAGAGATTAAAGCCACTCAACAGCAAGTTCAACTTAGACGCCCAGCCTCAATGTAAGACTTCGCTACGTCAGTCGATACGAACTATAGTCGAGTGTAAACCACCAGAATTCGCGCCTATAAAATCGCTGATTCGATCCACCTTGAGACCGCTAATGAGCGAATTTGAGAGCATCCTTTACGAAGTCGAAGACGGTCGTGCTCGAATCACCCTGAATCGTCCTGAAAAACTCAATGCACTGACATTAAGACTCCAATCAGAGCTCAACGAAGCGCTGTGGGAGGCGGATAACAACGTGAACGTGCACTGCGTCATTCTGCGCGGCGCAGGACGCGCTTTTTCGGCTGGTTACGACCTTACCGGGGCAGACCGTGACGTTGCAGTTTCAAGAATTCAGTCTGACGAAAACGAATACCGTGGCGGTAGCAGTATCGACGACGACGCGTGGCAACTTGAACGCGCTCAGAGATACCGTATGGCGATTTTCGACATGCACAAGCCGGTTATCGCACAACTACACGGCTATTGCCTTGCTGGCGGTACAGACATCGCGCTGATGTGCGACATGATCATCGCTGCCGAGGATACGTTAATCGGTTTTCCACCCGCCCGTGACCTGGGTGCACTGCCAAACAACATGTGGATCTACCACGTCGGTCCGCAATGGGCAAAGCGACTTAACTTGACTGGTGACTACATCTCCGGCAAAGAAGCACAGCAGATCGGTCTCGTGATGAAGGCGGTGCCGAGTGAGTACCTCGAGAATGAGGTTGAGCAGTTAGCAGACCGTCTCGCCTTAATTGATCCCGATTTGCTCTCAACGAATAAGCGCATCATCAATATGGCGCTTGAGTTAATGGGTGCAAGAACGTTGCAGCGCATGGCTAGTGAGAACGATGTACGAGGCCACAACACAAAGGCCGCAGGTGGATTTAGACGTTCCGTCGCTGAACTTGGGTTGAGGGACACGCTGCGCAATCGCGACGGGAAGTTCGGCGATGGACGTGTGCGAGTAAACGGTCCCGAGCTGCGCGATGAAGATGGAAACCTGAAACCCCTTGATTAATCGCGCCGAAAACACGCGCCAAAGATGCCGTGTTTACAGCGCGCGTCGATAATTCGGTTGTGTCGCATCCGGCACACGTAATCTCCGAGTAAAGAGTCCTTCTTTGGATTTCATCAGCCTAGGGACTTTCGTCCAGCTTCTTGTCACGGGTATTTCCCACGGCTGTCTTTACGGCTTGGTTGCGCTAGGGTTTGTGCTGATCTACAAAGCGACCGAAATGGTCAATTTCGCACAAGGCGACATCATGATGTGGGGCGCGTTTATCGCGTTCACCTTGACGAGCGAGCTTGGATTCGCGTACCTACCGGTCGTATTCCTCACCATATTCGTGATGGCTTTTTTCGGGTTACTACTGGAAAGAACGATTATTCGGCCGATGATCGGCGAACCACCGTTTGCAGTGCTGATGCTCACGATTGGCTTGGGATTTGTGCTCCGTGCAGTTGCAGGCATGATCTGGGGTCACGACGAAAAGGAGTTCGACACGCCGTATTCGATTGATCCTTTGGTGATAGGTCAAGTCACGCTTGACTACGAACAGCTGGTTGTTGTCGGGTGCACGATCGTGTTGTGCCTTGGTCTTTACGTTTTCCTGCGATTTACGCGCTTTGGCGTTGCCATGCAAGCCGCATCTCAAAACCAGCTTGCGGCAGCATACGTCGGTATCCCGGTGAAACGAGTCGTGGCGATAACGTGGTGTCTCTCAACAGCGATTGCTGGCGTCGCAGCTCTACTAGTAGCCCCCTTACAGTTGATCTATCCTGGGATTGGTTTCATCATCGGTATTAAGGCTTTCGTAGCAGCGATTGTCGGTGGATTCGGAAGTCTTGCTGGGGCGTTGATCGGCGGTATTTGCATCGGCATTGTCGAGCAGTTTGTCGGGTATATGTTTGCTGGTGCGTACGGTGAAACTTCCGTTTATGTCTTGCTCCTGCTCATGCTGTTCATACGACCTCAAGGTCTAATCGCAACGTTGCAACGTAAGAAAGTTTGATGCGTTTCGTCCTTAAAACCAATTACCTCCAGGACGTCAATCTGTTCCTGCATAACGGTCAAAGATTCTGGTATGGATTGCTGATTGTCGCACTACTACTCGCACCGTTTTTCCTAGAGAATTTCTATATCGGTGAGTTGACTTACCTGTTTATCTGGGTGATCGCAGGGGCGGGCTTGATGCTGCTGATCGGATATACCGGTCTTGTAAGCATGGGTCATGCCGCATTCATGGCAATCGGTGCGTACGCACACGCAGTGCTATTCAAACTCGGAATCCCCTTCGTGCCTTCCTTGTTGATGGCCGCTTTGATATCTGGATTCCTTGGGGCAATCATCGGTGTTGCGGCATTGCGCATGACCGGAATCTACCTCGCCGTAGCAACGATTTCATTTGCATTCATCATCGAAAAGGTCATCAGCGCATGGCGACCCGTGACTGGCGGTCACCGCGGCTTTGTCGTGCCGGAGCCTGTCATGTTTGGCGTGGATTTTGGTTCAGATGTCGTTTTTTACTTCCTTTGCTTGGTCATCGTCATCGGTGTAATCCTATTGGTCATGAATCTGCTGAGATCCCCGATCGGACGCGCCATGGTAGCGGTACGTGATTCAGAGATTTCAGCGCAAGCGATGGGGGTCAATCTCGTACAGACTAAGACGCTTGCATTTACTCTGTCCGCGGCTTTCACCGGTTTAGCAGGCGCACTATATGCGCACAAGATCGGCATGCTGTTTCCGGAAAACTTTACGATCATCCTCTCGATCAAACTCTTAATGCTGGTTGTTGTTGGAGGCCTAGGATCGGTTCACGGCATTGTGTTCGGCGCCATGTTCATCTCGATTCTGCCGCAGGTTATCGCCATCCTGCGCGACCTTCTCCCGGCATGGGTCGCGCAGCGACGCGGATTGGAACCACTGGTGTTCGGTTCGATCCTGCTCTTCTTCCTTATGTACGAGCCGCTTGGTCTTTACGGTAGATGGGTCAAAATCCGGTCGTACTTCACGCAATTTCCGCTATACCGCAAGTCCACGTTTAAACGTCAAAAATCCTACCTTCGTACGGAGCGTGTCCATTGAGCGTTTTCGAGGCAGTTGGGATCGGCGTTAGCTTTGGCGGTGTTCGTGCGCTTCACGAGGTGTCATTCACGGTCGAGGAAGGCGAGATTTTTAGCATCATGGGTCCCAATGGCGCCGGCAAAACGACGGTTTTTAACCTGGTCAGTCGTTTCTACGATCTCGACAGCGGTGATCTGTATCTCAACGGAGAACGAATCAGCAAGATTCCGCCGCATGCAGTCGCGGCCAAGGGGATCGCGCGGACGTTTCAGAATACCGAGTTATTTGAGAAAGAAACGGTACTTCAAAATCTACTTACCGCGCACCACACCCATCGTCGTACTAGCTTCTTGTCAGAGATGTTCTTCTTACCTCACGTGCGACGACAGGAAGTACGGTTTCGTGAGAAAGTTGAGGACATCATTGAATTACTGGAGCTGCAACGCTATCGAGATCAGCGAATTGACTCTCTGCCGTTCGGCGTGAGAAAAATCGTGGAGCTCGGTCGCGCGTTAAGTATTGAACCTCAATTGCTCCTACTCGACGAACCGTCATCGGGTCTCAATCCAGAAGAGACCGAGGATCTATCGTTCTGGATCGAAGATATCAATGAAGCGCTTGGCATCACGGTGATCATGGTTGAGCATGACATGAATTTACTCGCGCAGGTGTCGGGTCGCGTGATGGCACTGTCAGACGGCGAGTTACTGACGATCGGCACACCAGATGAGGTACGCGAACACCCTGATGTCGTGAACGCGTACCTAGGGGAATAGAACGTGGCAATGCTCGAGGTCCGCAACGTAGAGTCCTATTACGGTCCGATCATGGCGATACGCGGTGTATCGATCGACGTTGAAGAAGGGAGCATCGTGACGATGCTAGGCGCGAATGGCGCTGGCAAAACAACCGTACTGAAGACGATTTCCGGTGCACTTGAACCGCAGAAAGGCTCAGTCACTTTCGAAGGCGAAGATGTGACGGCTAAGGAACCTGATGTCGTTGCGCGTCGTGGAGTTGCACACGTGCCAGAGGGTCGGGAGGTCTTTCCGTTCCTGAGTACTGAAGAAAACTTGAGAATGGGCGCTTTTACGCGACATAAGGTTGACTTGAATGATGAGCTAGAGACGGTCTACGATTATTTCCCGCAGCTGCGAGAACATCGTAAATTGGCTGCCGGATTTCTGTCAGGCGGACAGCAACAGATGCTCGCGATCGGACGCGCCTTAATGCTCAACCCGAAGGTCATGCTGCTTGATGAACCATCTCTAGGTCTGTCGCCAAGACTCGTCCATGAAATCGCCGAGATCGTTGTTCGCTTGAATGAGGAACAGGGAGTCACTGTGTTGCTTGTCGAGCAAAACGCAAAAATGGCACTCGGCGTTGCACAGTACGGCTACATCATGGAATCGGGTAGGGTCGTGATGGAGGATACAACTGAACGACTTTCGCAGTCCACTGATGTGCAAGAGTTCTATCTTGGAATGAAAGCTGGCGGAGTGCGAGGTCGTAGACGTTGGAAGAAACGAAAAACATGGAGGTAAATACGTCCGCAATCGTCGAGGGTCACTCAACGGTAGCCGCGTTGTTCTGGGCTCGTGCGAACGAGTTGCAGGAACGAGTTGTCATTCGCGAGAAAGACTTCGGAATATGGAACGAATACACGTGGTCGGACTGGGGTAGGTACGCGAAACTCGTCGGTTTAGGACTAAAAGCGCTTGGATTGGAGCGTGGCGATGTTTGCTCAATTGCTTCAGAGATCAATAAGGAATGGATGTTCGCTGACCTGGGTTCCATTTGTATTGGCGGAGTTTGTAACGGTGTATATCCCACTGATGCGCCAAATCAAGTCGAATACCTAATTCGCGACAGCGGTACCCGTTTCTACTTCGCTGAAGACGAGGAGCAACTGGATAAGGTTCTTGAAGTTCGGGACCGGACGCCTACACTGCGAAAGATCATCATCTTCGATATGGAAGGTCTGCGGCATCTAGACGACGACATGTGCATGTCGTTCGAAGAACTGCTCAAGCTCGGCCGCCAGCAGATGGCGAAGGAAGATGTTTGGGAAGCAGAAATTGCAAAGGCGAAACCTGACGATCTCATGATCTTGACCTATACATCAGGTACGACCGGTCCACCGAAGGGTGCGATGATTTCGCAAGCAAACATGATGTTCATGACGAACACGATTCAAAACGGGCTCGGATTAGCGGAGTCGGATCGGCAACTCGGCTTTCTACCGCTTGCCCACGTTGCTGGCAGGATGCTCTACACATTTGCCGTAATTCATTCCAAATCGATTGTTCATCTTGTCGAAAATCTAGAGACGATCGCTAAAGATCAGCAGGAAGTTGCGCCGACCGTTCATTTCGCAGTACCTAGAGTATGGGAAAAGCAGTTTTCCCAAGTTTCGATCATGCAAAAGGAAGCGACGCGGTTGGGTCGAGTCCTGTATGAGAAAGCCTTAAATATCGGAAAGCGACGCGCAGAGTACCTTCTCAAGGAGGAAAAGGTTCCCTGGCAGATCACCGCTCTATTCGCGCTTGCGAATCTATGGATTCTGCGGAATATCCGCGTGATGTTGGGTATTCAAGAATGTCGATGGTTATCAACTGCGGCAGCCCCGATTGCACCAGAACTGATCGAGTGGTATTGGGCACTGGGTCGACCGATGTATGAGCTGTACGGCCAGACTGAGTGTACTGGCATCGCCACATGCAACACTCCAGGGGCACTGCGTATAGGCAGCGTGGGAAAAGCCATGCCAGGTGTCGATGTTGCGCTTAGCGAGAACGATGAGATCCTCATCCGTGGAAAGGGCATCGTTACTGGATATTGGCAGCAGCCAGAAAAGACCGCTGACACCATACGACAGGATTGGTTGTACACAGGCGACGTAGGCCGGATTGACGACGACGGGTTTGTTTACATCGTTGATCGTATGAAGGACATCATCATTACTGCCGGCGGCAAGAACATCACGCCCAGCGAAATAGAAAACCAATTGAAATTCTCACCGTACATCACAGATGCTGTAGTGGTTGGTGACCGACGACCGTACCTCACATGTCTCGTGATGATCGACCTTGAAAACGTCACTTATTACGCGCAGGAAAACAATGTACCGTTTACAAACTACACGAGTCTGTGTCATACGCCCGAAGTCCAGAATCTCGTCGAACGTGAAGTCGAAAAGGTGAACGAACGCTTCGCGCAGGTCGAGACCATCAAAAAGTTTCGACTGATCGACCAGCTACTTGATCCAGAAGACGAGGAACTCACGCCAACTCAGAAACTTAAGCGGAAAGTCGTCAACGAGAAATATGCCGATCTGATTTCGGAGATGTACTAACTTCCGCATGTGATTGAACAAAAATACTATGCGCGTTTCACTGCCAAACGATCTAAAACTACCTCCTAAGCTGCATTGGAGAACTCCATGACCTCCCGGTTTCTATATTCAAGCCTATTTACAGTATTGAGCTTGACCACGCTAATTCTGGCAAGTAGTTGTGCTCAAGAACCTACGGCTGACCCTTCCGCGGAAGTCTCAACAGGGGACGCTGAGGACGCTACATCAAGCAGCAGCGAGAACGTCGACGCGGGAACTCGCGCCGAAGGGATAACTGACACCGAGGTCATTTTTGGCACCCACACGGACCTAACGGGTCCGATCGCACTCTACGGCGTTGAGTCCGTGAATGGTGTCAACATGCGATTTGACGAAATCAATGCAGAAGGTGGAGTTCATGGCCGTACGCTTCGATTAATAGCAGAAGACACCCAGTATCAAGTACCTGATTCATTGCGCGCAGCGAACAAGCTCATTAATCGAGATCAAATCTTCGCTATGTTGATCGCACTCGGCACACCAAATAACAACGCCGTGATGCCATTACAGTTTGAGGTAGGGATCCCGAATCTGTTCCCATTGACTGGTTCGATTCAAATGGGCGAGCCCTTCCATCCGCTTAAGTGGACGGCGCGCGGCATCTACTACTATGAAATGCGAACAGCAATTCGTCATTTCGTAGGTACCGTAGGACTGCAGAGACCTTGTATCGTTTACATCGACAACGATTATGGCCAAGAAATCTATGATGGCGCTTTTGACCAAGCCGAAGAGATGGGTGTCGAGATCGTCGCTACGTCATCGCATCGCAGCACAGAGTCCGAATTTACTGCAACCGTCCTAAAACTCAGGGAAGCGAATTGCGATCTCGTGATTCTTGGTACGGTTGTAAGAGACACGATTCTCTTATTTGAGACAGTTCGCAAGATGGCCTGGGAGGGCGTAACTTTCGTCGGTAACAACGCTGCTGCTGGTCAGCCAGTCGCGAACATTGAAAGTGGTTCATCCGAGGGTTATTACGCTTTCTCTCACATGTCGCAGATCTATCCAGAGATCGAGACCAATCAGGATCGGCTTGATTGGTACAACCGTTACATGGAACTCTACGGGGCCGCTCCTGACGTACCGGCGATGGAAGCGTATCGAAACTCTGATCTGATTGGACTCGTATTGGATCGGGTCGGACGTGATCTAACGCGCGCGAAGTTTTTGACTGAACTTGAATCTATGCACGAGTACGTTGACCCATTTGGTTACACCATGACATTTGGTCCTAAGGACCATCGCGGCGTGGATTCTTCGGTGCTTGTTCAAGTTCAGAATAAGCGTTGGGTACAACAGGATCTCAAGGTCTCCTACGACTAGCACCCCCACTAATGAAAAAGGAACGGTTGCATCGCGACCGTTCCTTTTTTAATACCTGCGTCTGCTGACTACTCGACTTATCTCCGTTGCGCAAACACGGGTCCAGAAAAGTGCTTGCGCTTAGTCTGCTGGCTGAGGCACGATCCGAATATACGGTTTCGGTGCTCGCCAGCCGTCCGGGAATTTAGCTTTTGCGTCCTCGTCTGACACCGCGGGTACGATGATGACATCTTCTCCCTGCCTCCAGTTTACCGGCGTTGCGACTTGATGCTTCGCGGTCAACTGGCAGGAATCCAAGATCCGCAAAACTTCATCGAAGTTACGGCCGGTACTCATTGGATAGGTGAGCATTGCTTTGATTGTTTTATCCGGGCCAATTACGAATACTGACCGGACCGTGGCGTTGTCTGCTGGAGTGCGACCTTCGCTCGTATCACCAGAATCATCCGGTAGCATGTCGTACGCTTTCGCAACGGCTAGGGTGGGATCGCCGATCAACGGATACGTCACAGCATTTCCCTGTGATTCTTCAATGTCTTTCATCCACTCGGAATGGTTGTCAACCGGGTCGACCGACAGACCGAGGATCTTGCAATTTCGATCGGCGAATTCAGATGTGAGACCCGCCATGTAGCCCAACTCCGTGGTGCATACAGGGGTGAAATCCTTCGGGTGTGAAAACAGGATCGCCCATCCATCTCCGATCCAGTCATGGAAATTGATCTCGCCCTGCGTGGTCTGAGCCACGAAATTCGGGGCGACGGAGTTGATTCTTATCGTCATTAAGTTGGCCTCATCAGCTGTCAGTAGGCATAGATTTATTCTAACAAGGCAGCCTGCGGAAGCTGCGAACTAGCCTAAAGTTACGCTCTTGACGAGCGCGAAGACCGAGTCTTCTATGCGGAGCGGTAGTTCGTGTAACGAAGCACGCGTGATCCGTGCTCTCAAGCGTGTTTTACCTGCTTCAATGACGCAGTCAACACTAGGTCCTGTCGCGTCATCCTCAATGGCCACGATCGTACCTGGCAGAATATTTCGAACACTAATCGATTCGGGTTCTACTTTAGCAACCGCGACGTCACGTGCACGCACGCGTAATGTTGTCATTTCGCCAAGCGGTAACGGCAAGTGCATCGGTACCGACCAAACGCGCCCTTCGACTTCAAGTGTGGTTAAGTGGTAGTCGCGATCATGTGCAAGGATTTTCGCTCGAATGATTGAGCTAGGTTCTGTGTTCCCGAGTAGTTCATCTAGTTCTCGTCGTTCGAGCACCTCGGGGGTCTGGCCAGATGCTCGGACGGTTCCTTCAGCTAGTACGATGGTATGCGCGCACAATGCTGTTATTTCGTCCACCGCATGGCTCACGTAGAGCGTCGGGATACGGTATTTCGATTGCATAGATTCAAGGAACGGAAGAATCTCGGCTTTCCGCTGTAAATCCAATCCAGTCAACGGTTCGTCGAGTAGAAGCAAACTGGGTTGCGACAACAATGACCGGGCAAGCACAATGCGCTGTGTTTCTCCACCTGACACTTGATTGGGCATACGCGCCAGCAGTCCGGAAAGTTCAAAATCTGAAACTATTTCATCGAATCCGATATCGCCGCCACGGCGGATCGAATGTTTGACCGGATAACTTAAGTTGCCTTCGACACTTAAGTGGGGGAATAACTCGGCGTTCTGACGTACATAGCCAATTGGACGGCGGTGTGATTTCACGTTAGTGCCAGAATCCGAATTCAACCAGTCAGCGTCATTGAAGCGGATTAACCCACTAGTTGGCTCTAATCCAGCAATTGCGCGAAGCATCGTGGATTTGCCGCTACCGCTAGGTCCGAACACAGCCGTAATCGATTCAGGGAATGAGTGATTTACTAGAACCTGAAAGTCGCCGAGCGTCTTGATTTGAACTTCCAGCATGTTCTAGTACGCTCGTAGTGGTAACTGGCGATTGATCGAAAACACGCCAAGGAGCACGAGGAATGAAAATACGAGGAGCACGGCCGCCAGTACATGCGCGTCTCCGTACGAAATAGTTTCTACATGTTCATAGATCGCGATGGAGATTACGCGCGTTTCGCCCGGTATGTTCCCTCCGATCATAAGCACGACACCGAACTCGCCAACGGTGTGCGCGAATGTCAGAACTGCTGCTGTCAAGAATCCGCGACGACACTGGGGGAAAACGGCCGTCAATACCGCCTTGAGCTTCGGTACCCCAAGCGCGAAGGCGTCTTCGAGGCATTGCTCTTGTACTCTTTCGAAGGCAACCTGCAATGGTTGCACCATGAATGGCAGTGAGTAGATGACCGACGCAACAACTAAACCCGCAAAACTGAACGTTAAGCGAATACCCGTTAATTCAAAGAAGAAACCACCAATCACAGAATTCGGGCTTAGAAATATCAGAAGATAGAAACCTAGCACAGTAGGTGGCAACACCAACGGCAAGGCGGTGAGGGCTTCAAGGGGAGGTCTGAACCAACGTTTTGTCGTCGCCAGCCACCACGCAAGCGGTGTACCGACTACGTAGAGCAAAAGAGTGGTGGCAAATGCGAGTTGTGCGGTCACCCATACCGCGGAGATATCTTCGGGGTTCACGGCAACGAATAACCGTACTTCAACATGAGATGTTGGTTTCGCTCGTCAACCAAAAACTCGAGAAACTGACGCGCGATATATTTATTGGGACTCGTGCTTAATACGATCGCGTCTTGTTTGATGGGCTCGTGGCATCTCTTCGGTACGACCGCGTAGCTATGCTCCGTTATGTTCTCTGCGAGTCGAATGTTCGAAAGTGCGACTAAGCCCGCCTCCGCATTTCCTGTAGCAACGTGGGCAAACGTTTGCCCGACGTTTTCGCCATGTACAAAACGCAGTCGCGATGCGTCAAATCGAAAACAGTTCATGAGCGCTTGTTCTGCTGCGATGCCATAGGGTGCAAGATCTGGTTGGGCGAAGGCGACAACGCTTACCCCCTCGCCAATATCGAGTGTATTCTCCGTATCAAAGGATGGTTGCGAACCGGGTTGCCACCATGCAAGGCGCCCCTCTGCGTACGTCGACTGCGTGTCATTGAGTGCCAGACCATCGCTAACTAGCCGATTAATTCGTGATTGATCGGCGGAGAGAAACAGGTCGACTTCCATCCCGTGTTTTATTTGGGCATACAGTTTCCCGGTCGATCCTGTAATGACACTCAATTCGATCTGAGTCACCGTTGTGAATGCATTAACGATCTCTTTGAACACAGGCGCGAAGTTCGTAGCGACTGCTACGCGTAGCGTCTTCGCTTGATCAGTTTGGTCTCGCTGTGCAATTGCGTGTGTCGTTAGACCAAGATAAATAATCACGAACACGATGTAGCAGAATTTCTGCGTCAAGTCAATCAATCTCGCGGAAGGTTGAAACGCTAACTAACAATACTGATTCGCTATGAATACACTACAAAGTTCATCTCGATTTGGAGTTGCATTGTGAGCTCTTACGCCGCGGTGGAGTGGACCGCACAACGCACTCTACAGTTTGTTGAAAAAGAAACGGCGCCGCCCGCGAACGATGAGATTACTATCGCAGTCGATAGCGCAGGAATCTGTGGATCGGATTTACACTTCTTCCGAGGCGACTTTCCACCTCGACCTGGAACTACACCAGGGCACGAATTCGCGGGACGGGTCGTGTCGGTCGGTCGAGATGTGAGATCAATTCGTGAAGGCGATCTCGTCGGAGTCGAACCGCTCCTGCGTTGTGGCATCTGTGAGTTTTGTATCACGGGAGACTATCACGTATGCCAAGAGAGAAAGCTAGTCGGCGAAGGTCAGAACGGAGGCATGAGTCAACGTGCGACAGTTCCGGCG
>LXNJ01001913.1_pt1 | contig 11870 bp, 10 predicted proteins | sample 809081 | NCBI WGS metagenome assembly LXNJ01 (sample SAMN04870510, study PRJNA318959) | sponge metagenome | biome: sponge; feature: marine sponge reef; material: water | host: Petrosia ficiformis | place: Greece: Milos, Mediterranean Sea | collected 2013-05-29 | depth 5-7 m
CAGGTGTTGCCCGTGCACACGAAGGTCACGTGGATTCCGCGAGACGGACCGGCGGATCCCGACGATTGCGCCAGCCGGATGGCATCGCTCAGACGCGCCGGGTCCGCCGATCCCGCGCGAATGATCTCGGGACCGCCGGACGCCAGACGCACGAGCGTGGACGGTGCGCCCCCCGGGAGAGCCCCCCCCTCCAGCGCAAACAGCTCCGCGCCCATCGCGCGACCCGCATCGCGAGCAGCGGCCACTGTCCGCGCCGGGGCACCGCCGGGCGGATTTGCCGAGGTCGAAGTGATCGGCCGCCGGGCCGCCTCCAGGAGTTCCAGCGTGACCGGATGCCCGGGAACCCGCACCGCCACGGAGCCGTCGGCCGCTTTCGCCGCGGGATGAAAGCGGTCTTCCGGATCCTCCAGCACGAGCGTGAGAGGGCCCGGCCAGAACGCCCGTGCAAACAGATGGCCGGTTGTGCCCAGGAGGTCGCGCACGAATCCCGCCGAAGGGATCAACACCACAAAGCCACCACCGGGACGGTCCTTGATCCGGCGCAGGCGCGCCAGGGGCGCATCGTCCAGGAACCCGCCGATGCCATAAACCGTTTCGGTCGGATGAATCACGAGCTCGCCGCGTTGCAGTTGAGCGAGAGCATCTTCAAGTGCATTCACATGTGATATGTGACAAGTCCTTTCGCAATATATGCTTCTGCGGCCACCAAATCGTTCGGTGTAGTGATCTTGAGGTTCATCGCGGACGACGGGACCATTCGCACGCGCGCACCCGTTTCCTCCACCATGGCCGCGTCGTCGGTGGGCAGGAGCCCGGATTCGCGGCATCGCGCCACGGCCCGCTCGAACACTCCCCGGGGAAACACCTGCGGCGTCTGCGCGTACCAGAGTGCATCGCGCCGGGGCGTGCCGATGATCCGGTCTCCATCGGTCCTCTTGATCGTGTCCACGGCCGGGGCTCCGGCCACCGCACCGCAGCCGGTGACCGCCAACCGAATGCACGATTCGATGACGTCGCGCGGCGGAAACGGACGCGCTCCGTCGTGAACCGCTACGACCCCCGCCTCCGATTCCAGGTGATCCAGGGCGTTCGCCACGGACTCGAAGCGACTGTCTCCGCCACTCACGATGCGAATCCTCGGATGGGCCGCAGCGAGCCGGTCACCGGCAACTCGGCCGCTCAGCGCAATCACCAGTTCCAGGACGTCATCCCGGACCAGAAACGGAGCAAGCGCCCAGTCGAGGACCGTACGTCCTCCCAATTCGATGAAGGGCTTGTGCACTCCGCCCATGCGTGCCCCGCCTCCCGCAGCGGGCACGATCACCGCCACCCCGCTCACGTCATGTCTTCGGACGGCTCCGCGGCACGGGACACCGAGTCGAAGCGGGTATAGGACTTGTGGAAGTAGAGTTCCAGGGTGCCGGTCGGTCCGTTGCGCTGCTTGGATACGATCAACTCCGCCTTCCCCTCCACGGAGTTGCCGTCCTTGTCGGTGGGGCCGGTGTAGTATTCCGGCCGGTAGAGGAACATCACCAGGTCCGCATCCTGCTCGATCGAACCGCTGTCCCTGAGGTCCGAGAGCTGTGGACGTCGGTCGGTTCGCTGCTCTGGCGCCCGGCTCAACTGACTCAGCGCGACCACCGGTACATCGAGTTCGCGCGCGAGCGCCTTCAGCCCCCGGGAGATCTCCGACACCTCCTGAACCCGACTGTCCGCTCTGCCGGATGAGGTCATCAATTGTATGTAGTCGACGACGATCAGACCCAGGTCCGCCTCCGCCTTGAGCCGCCTGGACTTGGCCTTCATCTCGAGAACGTTTGAAGTAGCCGAGTCGTCGATCCAGATAGGTGCAGCGTTCAGGTGGCCCGCCGCCCGGCCCAGTCGCTGATACTCGTCGGCATCGAGTCTTCCCCGCCGCACCTTCTGCGCATCCACTCGCCCCTCCGCGCACATCAGCCGCAGAACCAGCTGCTCCTTGGACATTTCGAGGCTGAACACGGCAACCGGAATCCCGTGCTCGATCGCCGCCGTCTGGGTCATATTGAGCACCAGCGACGTCTTGCCCATGGAAGGCCGGCCCGCCACGATCGCGAGGTCGCCGGGCTGAAGTCCCGTGGTCATGCGATCCAGGTCGGCAAAGCCGGTGCTGAGGCCGGAGACATCTCCGGGGCTTTCCTGCAGCTTCTCGATTTGCTCGAAGGCCGAGTAGAGGATCTCCTTGATCCACACGAAGCCGTCGCGATCCCGTGACTCCGAGACGCGGAAGACCTTTTGCTCGGCCTGGTCGAGTATCTCGTCGACCATCCTGTCACCGGGCTCGTGCACGTCGCGCACGATCGCCTGGGCCGCGTCGATGAGCCGTCGCAGTAGCGCCTTGTCATGGACGATCCGGCCATGGTACTCGATGTTGGCGGCCGTGGGCACCGCGTCCGTCAGGGAAGCCAGGTACTCCATGCCACCGGCGTTCTCCAGCTCGCCGGTCCTGTTCAACTCCTCGGCAACGGTGATGACGTCCACCACGCTGCCGCGTTCGAACAGGCGGGTCATGGCGCGGTAGAGGCGGCGGTGCGCCTCACGATAGAACATGGAGTCGTCTACGAACTCGACGACCCGGGGAACGGCGCCCGCATCGATAAGCATGCCGCCGAGAACCGATGCCTCCGCCTCCGGGGAAAACGGCGGCTGACGGTCATACCCGGACGCCTGATCCGTCACGGCCTGGATGAGGATGGGCTCACTCACTTCGGCTTTCCTTCCCCGGAGTCCTCGCGTGCCGATCCAAGGGGGTGAGGGATCCGTCGACTCATGCGTCTCATCTCCCGTCCATCACCTGGCGCAGCAACTGTAGGTCGTCCCAGGCCAGCCTGCTCCAGCCGGAATTGCGCAGAAGCGCGGCGGGATGGTAGGTAACGACGAGAGGAACACCCTGGTAACTGTACACCTTGCCTCGGAGCTTGCCCAGAGCCTGCCTTGACGTCGTGAGCCACTGTGCCGCGAAGGTCCCCACGGCCAGGAGCACCTCGGGAGCCACCAGTTCGATCTGGCGCTTCAACAGCGGTGCACAGGACTCGATCTCATCGGGCTGGGGATTCCGGTTGCCCGGGGGACGGCACTTGAGAACGTTGCAGATATACACCGAATCCCGTCGTGAAAGCGCCACCGAGGCGAGCATCAGATCCAGAAGGCGACCGGCCTGCCCGACAAAGGGAAGACCCGTTGCGTCCTCACGCGCTCCCGGCGCCTCTCCCACCACCATGAGGCGAGCTGCGGGATTACCGTCGGAGAAGACAACCGTCTTCCGGCCTTCGGCCAATCGGCAGCGGGTGCACGCCATGGCGGCGGCGCGCAGGGCGTCATAGTCCGCGCTCCCGACGCGCCCGGCCTCGGAGGCGTCCGCAGCCGCTTTTCCAGTATCCGCACCGTCGCGTGCCCGCCCGGAAGGCCGCTCGTCGTATCTGCCCCTTCGACGCGCCGGTCCCGCTCGCTCCACCGCCGCCGGCCCGCTGGCGGCCCGCGCCCGCAGCAACCGCAGAATCTCCCCCGGTTCCAGCTCTGCCGGCACCAGGCCGGGCTCACCCAGTCGCCGGCGCTGATCCAGGTAGGCGGCCAACCGTGTGGAAGACTCCGTCAACTCCCCTCCCCTCCCCTCAACCGCTCCTCCACCGCGTCGAGGATCTTCCAGGCAGCGGCGGACTTGGTCATCAGCGGCAGCGCGCGCCGTCTCCCGTCGCGATCGAGGATGGTCACCCGGTTGGTGTCCGCCTCGAACCCCGCGTCCGGTTCTCCCGCCGGATTCGCCGCGATGAGGTCGAAGCCCTTCGCGGCCAGCTTCCCCGCGGCACGCTCAACGAGGTCCGTCGTCTCCAACGCGAAGCCCACCGAGATCGCTCCCGGCTTCATCTTCGCGGCCGACTCGGCAGCGATGTCCGGATTCGCCACCATGCGAACCTCGACCTCGCCGCCGGCCGATTCCCGCTTGAGCTTGTCTCGGCGCGGGGCGGAGGGACGAAAGTCGGTCACGGCAGCGGCGTGCACGGCGACGTCCACATCGCCGACGGCCTCCATCACGGCGTCGCGCATCTCCAACGCCGTCTCCACCCGCACCACTTCGACGCCGAACGGAGCGGTCACGCCGGACGGACCCGTGACCAGTACGACTCTGGCCCCGCGCAGCCGGGCCGCGCGTGCCAGCGCATGCCCCATCTTGCCGGACGAACGATTTGCGACGAAGCGGACGGCGTCCAGCGGTTCCCGCGTGGGCCCCGAGGTGACCAGCACCGTGGCGCCCGAGAGAGCGCCGCGGGGGTGCAGCGCCCGGCCTACCGCGTCCACGATGGCCGACGGATCGGCCATCCGTCCCGGTCCGCTGCCCTCTCCCGCCGCCAGGCGGCCGGTATCGGGACCCACCCGGTGGTATCCGGGTGCCGCGTCGAGGAGAGCCAGGTTGGCACGGGTCCTCGGGTGTGCAAACATCCTGTCGTTCATTGCCGGCGCGAAGACGGCCGGCGCCTCGCACGCGGTCAGGACCGTGCCCAGCAGATCGCTGGCGCGTCCCGAGGCGGCGCGCGCCAGAAAGTCGGCCGTCGCGGGCGCCACGCACACGCAATCCGCGTCGCGGCCAAGGCCGACGTGAAGAGCTGCTCCTCCGACCGCGAAGAGGTCGATCAGGGGTCCCCGGCCGGTCACTCCCTCGAACGCGAGGGGAGCGACGAACCGCCGGGCCGCATTGGTGAGAACCACGTCCACCGTGGCGCCATGCAGTGTAAGGTCCCGCGCGATCTGGATCGATTTGTACGCCGCGATTCCGCCACACACCCCCAGAACGACGCGCCTCCCCAGCCACGGGGGACGCGGTTCCAGCGCGCGCCCGGTCCGATTCCCGGCAGCGCATGGCTCCCGGGCCTCCTGCGCGGGGCCGCCGGGAGACATGGCCCGCTATTCCGTCTCGAGACGGCGGCGCCTGACCAGCCGGTACTCGACCTGCCCTGAGGTCACCGCCTCCAGCGCACGCGTCGAGAGCTTCTTTTCCTCTCCCAGGGGGAGGTTGTCGCGCGGGAGCATGTTGAGCTCGCGCGCGTACTTTGCGGCCACGAAGACGCCGAGGTACTTGCTCTGGTTGTGTTCGGCAATTTCACTCGGGGTGAAAACTCTCATGCTTCCTCCTTCCGGATCTCGTCGGCGACCCCCCGCCCACCGATCCGTGCTATCTCGTCAGCGGCTCCGGCGTCCAGCGCCCGGCACAGCTCCTCCACCCCGGGATCGCGCGCGCCCTCGCCGGCTTCGCCGTCAGCGATCTCCAGCACCCGCCGGACGGCCTCGCTCAGTTCCTGATTCACCACAAACTCTTCAAACGTCGTCGCCTCGCGAAGCTCCTCGCGCGCTGTCTGCAGGCGGCGGACGATGCCTTGGGGCGACTCCGTCCCGCGGCCGATCAGGCGCGCCAGCCAGTGCGCCGCGCCGGGCGGGAGGATGAAGATAACCAAGGCGTCGATGCCGCGCCTCATCACCTGGCGCGCACCCTGCACGTCGATATCGAGAACCGGCGCGATCCCCGCCTCCGCAATCCCTCTCAGGTTGTCGATGGGCGTCCCGTAGTACTCGCCGTGAACCTGCGCCCATTCGGCCAGTTCCCCGGACGCGATCATCCCCTCGAACTCCTCCCGGGAAACGAAGGTGTATTCGCGTCCGGACCGCTCGTGACCGCGCGGCGCCCGGCTGGTTGCCGAGACCGAGAAGCGGAATCGCTCGGGGTACTCGCTCACCAGGCGACCAGCGATCGTGGTCTTGCCCGCACCCGATGGCCCGACCAGCACCAGCGGCCTGGGCAAGCTCACTCGATGTTCTCCAACTGCTCGCGAATTCGCTCCAGTTCCTCCTTGACAGCCACCGCGGACGCCGATATTCCGGCGTCGTTGGCCTTGGATCCGAGGGTGTTGGCCTCCCGGTTCATCTCCTGTACCACGAAGCCGAGCCGCTTGCCCACGGGAGCCGCTGTCGTCGCGGTCCTGGCGGAAGCGACTCCCGAGGAGGGTGGGCTTCCCGCGGGCGTCGCACCAACGTCCCCCAAGTGCTCGAGAAAGAACGCGACATGTGACCGCAAGCGAACGATCTCTTCGGAAATGTCCCATTTCTCGGCGAGGTACGCGATCTCGCGTGCAAGGCGGTCCTCGTCCACCTCCACTGCACCCGCCAGCGCGCCAACCCGCTCGCGCAGCCGGTCGCGCTCCCGGAGCAGACGCGCGGGAGCACGGGTCTCGACGGCGTCAAGCTGGGCGACAATCGCGGCGATAGCCGTGCGAAGTTCTTCCTCGAGCCGCGCCCCCTCGCCCTCCCGCATGACGACCAGTTCGTCCAGCGCGGCGGTCAGGCACCCAAGGAGACCGTCCTCGTCGGGCGGGTTGTCGTGCGGCCCTTCACTCCGCCACACTCCCGGCAGGGCCGCCAACGCCCCGAGGTCCAGGGATCCCTGCACAGCGAGTTCCTCTCCCGCCTTTCGAAGTGCCGCCACGTGCCGCCGGACCCGGTCCATGTCCAGCTCGGGCATCCCGGGGTCCTCCCGGTCAGGGGTCTCGCATGCGACCGAGAGCGAGACGCGTCCGCGGCCCAGCCGCTCACGCAACCTGGTCACTGTCGCGGGCTCCAGATGCTCCCATCCCCGTGGAAGCCGCACGCTGACGCTCAGATGCCGATGATTGACCGTGCGCACCTCGACGCGCAGGACGCGGCCGTCGGGTAATCGGGTCTCGGCCGTCCCGTATCCGGTCATGCTGCGGATCATTGCCACCTCCGGCCATGCGTCAGTTCCAGAATGTCCACCTGACGCCGTAAAGGCTGCGGGTCCCGGGCAGGAGTATTCCGGGCACGTCCTGGTTGTTTCGCCTCAGCGTGAGGTTGTCTATCGTCGCGAAGATATTCAGCGTCAGGAAGCGCATTTGCAGCCGGAAATACCAACTCTGGTAGAACGGCACCATCGATGGCACGAGCGTTCCGGGTTCGATCGTCTCGTCCTCTTCCAACGGTTCCGCCTCGGTCGGCAGCGGTACATTCATGCTGGAACGTCCCTGCGCGCCCAGGTCGATCCACAATTCAAAGTTGCCGCTCGCGCGAAAGGTCCGGTGAAAGGAAAGACTGCCGCGGTAGATGTGGTCCGGAAAGTAGAGCGACATGGAATCCAGCGGCTCCCACAACTGTACCTCGCCCACGAAAAACAGGCCGGTCGGACGAAGCGGCAGGCGGCCGGTGAGTTCCCATCCCTGACGTCGGGGCTGAGGAAGTACGAAGCCGTCCCGGTCGAAGAGCAGCTGCGTAGGCCACACCGAATCCGCTTCCGCCGACAACCGCGCTCCCGTGACCTCGACCGCGCGCCAGCGGAGCCTCGCTCCCACGCGGCTGCCGGAGCGGTGGGTGAAGCGGCTCTCCGGCGGTGGGTCGGCTTCAAGCGTGTCCGGTTCGGGGACCGGGTTGGAGACACTGTCCTCCGGTTCTTCCGGGACCGGCGGGTTCAGGAAAGGGACGGACCGGCTGCCGCTGCCCCGCTCCACAAAGACCGATACGTACGAAACGGGTGTCAGCCAGGCCGTCACATCGTACCCGGTTCCCGTCCGCTCGTCCCACGACTCGCGCCAGGCGCGACCGCTTGCCCCGCCCCACCGCCCCGAGGTGGCCGACGCCTCGACAGAAAGCTCGCGATCCGCGACCCCGGCGCCGCTGTTGAATCGCGCAGCCGTGCGGCCCCACAGCGGTCCACGGCCCAGCGACAGCTGCGCCCCATACTGACCTCGAGGCTCCGGCGCAAACGGGAAGGCTTCCGTGCTGTCGCCCACTTCGATGGAGGCACCCGTCGCCCACGCCTCCGCCACCGAGGCCGCACCGAGCGCCCAGTTCCCCTGGAGGGTCCAGTCCGACCGGTTGACCTCCGTCGGTGACGGCGTCAACAGGGTGCGCTGGGCCATCATTCGACGCACCTCGAAGCGTACGCCCCCGCGGTCGCCCCTGTGGAGGCTGTAGCGCAGCCAGCCGCCCATCGTTGCACTCGGCGCGTCCTGACCTTGCGTGTCCAGCCGCTCCACCGCGAGGGCCGCCTTTCCACCGAATGCACGCGGCAGGGAAAACGTGGCGCGCATCAGGTTCGTGTCGAGATCACCCGTTCCGGCCTCGATCAGCGACATGGCCCGCGGGTCGCTGTGCGCGAGACGGAAGAGATTCACTTCGACACCGCTGGCCCGTCGTACCACACGCACCCGTTCGATCCCTGCCAGCGAGACGCGGGCCAGATCGGGGATCGAGCCCTCGAGGGGCAGGTGCTCGACCCCGTCGTAGTAGAGACGCAATGCGCCCCCGGCGTAGCCCACCGGGAACACCGTCACCGCAGACCCGAAATCCCCCCCGCGCACCCCCAGGAGGCCCGGTATTTCGGCGAGCAGCTCCCACAGAGTCTGGCCGCGCGCCGCGAGCAGCTGTTCGCGGTCCCATTCCCAGACGCCGGTGGCCAGACCGGCGGGGACCGGGTCGGGAAGCGTCGGCATGACCGGTGGCGGTGGGAGGCTGTCGACTTCGAGACTGTCGGCTGCAAGCGAATCCGCGACGAGCGTATCCGAAACGAGCGAGTCGGCGGCAAGACTGTCCGCAATCAGGACCGAATCGACCAGTAGCGAATCCGGGGGGACTTGCAGCGTGTCCGGAGGCTCCTGCCCGGCTGCCCCCAATGCCGTGAGCACCGCAAACAGGATCGGAGCGGTGGTCGCGACCGGCGCGATCCTGGCCCGCCCAGGCGACGACAGCCCCGACACGGGACCCCTCAGACGCCCGCGCGTGTTCTTACCCACTCCAGAAGGAGGCGGCAGGGACGCCCGGCAGGTCCGTTCCTCAGGTAGGGTTTCTTCGTCTTGCCGTACGCCGTGCCGGCGATGTCCAGATGGGCCCAAGGTGTGTGTCCGACAAACTCCGAGAGAAAACAGGCGGCCGTGATCGTGCCGGCCGGACGGCCTCCAACGTTCTTGAGATCGGCCACCTCACTGCGCAGTTGCTTGCGGTATTCCTCGTCGAGGGGAAGAGGCCAGCATGGCTCGGCCGCGAGTTCGCCCGCATCGCGCAGCTCGCCGAGGAGTTCTTCATCGTTGCCGAGGAGCGCCGCGCGGTGGTGTCCAAGCGCGACCACGCAAGCTCCGGTCAGCGTGGCGCAGTCGACAATGGCCGCCGGCTCCCAGCTCAGGGCGTAGTCCAGTGCATCGGCGAGGATCAGGCGGCCCTCGGCGTCCGTATTGATCACCTCGATCGTCTTGCCCAGCCGGCTGCGCACCACGTCGCCCGGCTTCGTCGCCGACCCGTTCAGCAGGTTCTCGGAGCTGGGCACGACCGCCCTGACGTTGACGGGCAGATCCAGTTCTCCGATCGCCCTCATCGCGCCCAGCACGGCCGCGCCGCCGGACATGTCGTACTTCATCTTCTCCATTCCCCTCGCGGGCTTGATGGAGATGCCCCCGGCGTCGAACGTCAGGCCCTTGCCGACCAGCACGAGCGGTGCCGCGCCGGCGTCGCCGCCCTGGTGCTCCAGGACGATGAGGCGCGGCTCCTCGTCCGATCCCCTCGCCACCGAGAGCAGTGCGCCCATCCTCTGCCGTTCCATCTCCGCGGGGCCGAGGATCTCGCACGTCAAGCCCGACTCCTCCGCGATTCGCACGGCCTCGTCGGCCAGGCGCGACGGGGTGGCCAGGTTCCCGGGGGTGGCCTGGAGTGTGCGGGCCAGGTTTTCTCCATTTGCGAACGCCCGCCCGAATCGGACGGCCTCATCCCAGGCATCCGGCGGCGCTCCCGCGATCGCGGCGGAGTGAACGGAGCGACTCCGCCCGTCGCCGTTCGCATCTTCGGGTCCCGCACGCGATTTCAGCTCGTCGAAGCGCCACGCGGCCAGCACCATACCCTCCGCCGCGGCCTGGACATGTCGTGCTCCGATGCCCGGGCCCGGATGGTCGAGGCCCAGCACCAGCGAAGGCAACCGCCGCCGTTCGGCGAATCGCACGGCGTCTCCGGCGGCGCAGCGAACCGTCTCCGGGGTCAGCGACTCCGAGCCGCCCACCCCGAGGTAGAGCACTCTTTGCGGACCATCCGTACCACGACGATGGCCGGCCAGGCGATCGCCCGTGCGCCCGCGAAAGTCCCCAACCGCGGCGGCCGCAGCGAGCGCGCCGCCGAATTTCTCGTCGAATCGGGCCAGTTGCTCAAGGGGTCGGTCAGCAGCGACCAGAACCGCCATCAGCGGCGTGGCGACCGCTTCAGGGGCCGTCGATGACAGTGTCAAATCCATCTCGCGGGCTCCGGGCGGCAAACGCTACATGTGGGCGACGATGGTCTCGGCGAACCGCGAAGTCGACACCGTGGTCGCGTCCTTCATCTGGCGCTCCAGGTCATAGGTCACGAGCCGGGCGCCAACGGCCCCTTCCAGTCCGCGGTCGATGGCTGTTGCCGCATCGTCCCAGCCCAGGTGTTCGAGCATCATCGCCGCGGACAGGATGAGCGAGCCGGGATTGACCTTGTCGAGTCCCGCGTACTTCGGCGCGGTACCGTGCGTCGCCTCGAACAGCGCCACCGAATCGCCCACGTTGGCCCCCGGCGCCATCCCGAGACCTCCCACCTGAGCGGCGCAGGCATCCGAGAGGTAGTCGCCGTTGAGGTTGGGGGTCGCCACGACCGAGTACTCGGCAGGGCGCAGCAGGACCTGCTGGAACATCGAGTCCGCGATGCGGTCCTTGATCACCACCCGTCCGTTCGCCTCCTCTCCATCCCAGAGCCGTGCTTCGGGCACGGTTTCGCCCGCGAACAGCTCTCTCGCGACCTCGTATCCCCAGTCGCGGAACGCTCCCTCGGTGTACTTCATGATGTTGCCCTTGTGCATCAGCGTCACCGAGTCTCTCCCGCGTGCCAACGCGTAGCGTATTGCCGCCGCGACGTGACGCTTGGTGCCGAACGGACTGACCGGCTTGATCCCGATGCCGCTCGCCTCCCGGATGGACGAGCCCATGCGGTCTTGGAGAAAGTCCCGCACCCTGTCCGCTTCAGGCGTCCCCGAAGCCCATTCGATTCCCGCATAGACGTCCTCGGTGTTCTCACGGAAAATCACCATGTCGACCTTGTGCGGTTCACGCACCGGCGAAGGCACGCCGGGGATCCAGCGCACGGGCCGAATGCAGGAGTAGAGATCCAGAACCTGTCGCAGCGTGACGTTCAGGGAGCGTATGCCGCCGCCCACCGGCGTCGTGAGGGGCCCCTTGATTGCGACCCTGAACTCGGTTAGCGCGTCCAGCGTCTCCTGAGGCAGCCATTCACCCGCGCGTTCGTTCGCCTTTTCTCCCGCCAGCACCTCCATCCAGGCAATCTCCCGCCGTCCGCCGTATGCATTCGCCACCGCCGAGTCGACGACGTGACGGGTTGCCGCCCAGATGTCGGGACCGATGCCGTCGCCCTCGATGAAGGGAATGATCGGCCGGTCCGGAACCGCCGGCTGGCCGGTAGTGCCTGTGATTTTTTCGCCGTGGGAGGGGACGGAGGCGTACTGGTAGCGGGACACGCGCGGGCTCCGGTTGTGGGGGACGAAGTGGGCTATTGGATAAATGTGACGGCTGGGAAGGCGCATTAGAAGGGGGAGCGGGCGGCGAGCCACCGGCCGTGACAGATGGCTGGACAGATTCTACCTTGAATCTGTCACTGCTCGTGCCGACTACGACTGGAAGGGGCGGTCCAGGCAATGGAAGCTCGCAGGTCTCAACCTCGATACCGCCGGCATTGGGGGATTTCTCCCACGACGCGCTACCAACTGGGTCAATGCGCCTCCCTCGTCAACGCAATCGGCGCGTTGACGACACGGCCCGGAGTCG